>TARA_R110000765_G_scaffold44935_4_pt1 | contig 13780 bp, 6 predicted proteins | sample TARA_R110000765 | Tara Oceans TARA_R110000765 (sample SAMEA4398168) | marine metagenome | biome: Polar Biome; feature: [MES] marine water layer (ENVO:01000295) within the mesopelagic zone...; material: water (ENVO:00002006), including particulate matter (ENVO:01000060) such as...... | reverse complement strand
TCTACTTCCCAAGGATAATCTTGCCCATAATAATTAGCATACAAATCACATCTGTAGTTGTGTCTCCACAATGTACCTCTTTCACTACTAGGTAACACTTGTAGTAATGCTTGATATTCACAAGATATCAAAGATGGACTTATTATATAGTCAGGATCTCCCACTAAGTATATTAAATCACTTATGCTCTCACAACCAGGGCCTGTCTGATTTAGTGTAGCATTTGGTAGAGAAGATGGCGGGCAACCACAATCTAGCTTTCTACAAACAGCCGGATATGTTTCTATAGAAGGTTCTGCTGTTGGTCCTGAATCACAATTATATTGGGTGTCACATAAAACACCTGGTAATAAAGAAAAGAAAACAGCACCTATAGTTTGAACAAACCTTACACTGCCTTGTCTTACACATGATATTGTTACTGTTTGTCCATTTAATACACTTTGAGAAATCCAAGTTCCGGTAATGCATTCTTGATATAAAATATCATATTGATTTAATGGTGCAGTATCAAACACCTGTAAAGTGTAATCAAAGCATTCACAAAGACTTTGTTCTGAACTACAGATATTTTCAATTTCTTCTGTAATTGCTGCTATTTCACTTGGGTAAGTACCGCCATTATTTACCCAAGAAGGTAAATTATATGCAGGACTACCACCAGTTAGCCATCCCAACCAACCGTTAAGATTAGTTGTATCAGTGTATACCGCAATAGCATGCTGATGTATTGGCCCTTGACCTCCAGTTACTTGATCAGGACTTAAATTTTGTTGTGCAATTTTAGCCGTAGTTGCACAATTAGGCAAGTCGTATGCATTAAAAATAAAACTATACCAATCATTTATTTGGCCTGTTACATGAATTACAAAAGCTTTATAATTTGGATCTGGTAAACCACTTGGTAATAAGCTCCTATCTCCTAATTGTGAATCAGTAGCTCTTTTGTTAATAACATCTCTAATAGCAGCTCTTTGACCATAATCTGGAAATCTAGCAGTAAGAATGCCTTGTTGGTTTAAGTTAGTTGCTAAAAAAAATTGACCATTAAGCCAAGATACTAATTCATTTCCTATAGTAGCAGGTGTTGGAGCACCTGCGCCACTTGAACTAGTCATACTATATCCAGGTACTCCTGAAATAGACCGCCTAAATATATCAGTAACTACTGTTGGATAATTAAGATTAGGCCCACCTAATGGTAAACAGGTTGCACCCCCTGCCCTTGCAATTTGCTGAAATCCAATTTGCATTGTTCCAGCTAATAAAGCTGCTTGTATAGGCGCACTTGTTACAAATTGGTCTATAAATTCTTTAATAGAATCTTTTTTTCTATAACATTCAGGAGTAAAAATACCTCCAGGACAATAAAATTCATCTATAATACTGTCATCTGCTTGTATAGAAAACACAATATCTATAGGGCATTCTAATGATCCTAAAATAGGGGTTCCATTCCCTGGCCCACCTGTATTTACTAAAACGTTTGTTTCACATTCTCCTGCATCAAGTGTATATATAACAGGATTGCTTGTTATGTCAGGATAAACAATAGTGTATCCAGGCCAGTTAGAGCAATCGCATTCAACTGGATTAACATTAAAATTGATAAAAGCTTCTTTTTCATCTATATTTACAAATCCAGGAGCTGTTTCATTTAGTATTTTTTGACAAATTCCATTTATTAACTGGTAACCCGGTGGACACAAAAGAATATCTGATTCAAATGTCTTAGATGTAAGGAAGTGGTTAATGCTTGGCAATACAAACTCAGGCTTCCAATCGTGGAATGATATCCAACCTTTTATCTTTGGGTCATATGATACTGTCCATGAAGCATCATCAAAATAAATTGGATCTCCAAGTTTTATAGGATATCTTGTGCCTGGAACATTTATTTCAAATTGACATGAAAAAGAATCAAATACAATTTGAGATAAAAATGCTTCCTTTACAGCATAGTCTTTTTTTATAAAATACACAATATCATCATTGATATCATACACTGCTTGACATCCAACTCCTACAACAGGGTTGTCGTCTAGCTCAGTCCCTTCAAGTTCAGGATATTGCCTTAGAAGAATAGATGGTAAGTATTTGTTGAACCACCATTTCATTCCTCTATCTGAAATAGCATCTAGCCTTCCCGAATATTGGAATATCTTTCCTTGAGCTTGTGAAATGAAAAACACTCCCATTGGTGTGTTTATAACACTTCTTGCACTTTCACATGATGCATATTCATTAGCAAGGTCTGAATTAGTGATATTTTGTGGCTCCCTTGCAAATAAACCGCCATCTCCTAATATAACTTTTGTTCCTAAATCTGTTTGAAGTTGGTCCACTCCTTTAAATATTCTAGGAGAAGCATAAGGGAAAAACATAAGTGCCCCTGTTTGGTTTACAGGTTTTATAACGCTAACCTTATTTTTAAAGTCTTTATAGTTGTTAGGCAAGAAGACTCTCCAGAAATCTTTCTTAGCTTCCTCTTGTGCTCTTAATGAGTAGATAAGCCTTTTAGGATAGAAGGTAAAGCAGGTTTCAGCAACCAAAGGGTCATAATCTCTTGGTTGAATAACCCCAAAACTTGTTAAGTTGGTTATGAATCTACTAGCACTTAAAGAGTAATCATACAAATAGAAGTTGTCTTCTTTCTGTATTTTAGCATGAAACAAATCACTAACATTGTTATAAAGGTATTGGTCATAATGCCTTTTGTCAGGAGTTTCTTTCCAATCTCTTTGAGCAATGTTTAATTCAGATTCTACAAAGAAATCCTGAACTCCGTTTATATGTGTGTATATAAATCCATTGGTAACCGCAAACAATGACTGATTAACTAAAGAAGCCATCCCTCCAGTAAAAAAATTTAAAAACGCAAAAGCTGTAGGATCTCCCTCAAAAGGAGCATCAACACTATATAAATCTGAAGGTAGAATACTAAACCAATTATTCTGTTGAGACGGATCTAGAGCTGTAGCAATTGATTCAAATATATTGTATATCTGTGTAAAATCATATCTTTCAGTATTCATCCAGTATCTTGGATAAGGTATATTTGTGTACTTAAGATAATCATATACATAACCATCAGGTTGTCCATATAGGAAATCTGTAAATATAGGCATTATGGTTTTCTCAGTATACCTATTTATATAAACATCTCCTGTAAAGAAAGCATTTGTTTCAAACCCAAAAGTAGGATCATTATCTAGTTCTATATATTGAATACAACCCCTCATCGGAGTTTGCTTTATTCCTTCTATCTGCCCATATTGATTGTCTATTTTAAACTTCAATGCTCCATATAAAGAACATATAGGTTTTTTAAACTTAGCACCTTGATATGATTTATGAATAGCGGGTAACAAATCATTTGCCTCTAACTGCCCTAAACTATATCTTGACAAATCATCAACGTTAGGCTCAGGGTCTTGAAATTCATTGTTTGTATTAATTGCTATTGTATCCGGTCTAAAAAGATTATTGATTTTATACAGTTGGTTGCTTGCTTCCCCAAATATACTAAATGAGCTTCCTAGATAATTTGATGCTATGTTTCTACTTCTAAACTGTGTTCCGCTTAAAGGGTCTAAAGTTGAATAAAAACCATGAGAATTGTGCTTTAAAGCATAATCCTGATAAGACATTAAGTTATAAAACAAATCAATAAAAACATTAGCTCCTTCAGCAGTATAGACAAGAAACCCTGGAATAGACATAATTGCTCTTAAAACATTAGGCAATGATTTAAAATCACTCCCTTCAAATTCTACTTCTATGCCCCCTCCACTAGTTCCCCCTGTCTCTTTTATTTGTGCAAATTCCAACTCATTTTTGCTTCTTTGTGCTGTTTCTGATATTATACCTCCGGTAACAACATTTGCTAAATCAGTAAACGATGCTACTAAATTGTCAAGAAAACTACTTCCAGCTAAACTGGTAATATATCCTCCATAATTTACTGCCCCCGGTGACTTAGCAGGGTCTGCGCTTGGTTGTTCTAAATATCTATCTGCATCATCTTGATTTTTTATTTTATAAAAATATTGATTAGTACTTTGATCTAATATTGGTTTATATTGAGGTATAGCTAAAAATGGATTTAAATGAACAAACTGTAATGGTAGGTTTTTTTTATTTTCTTTCCCTTTAAATTTTGTTAGTGCATATCCTATCCCTAATATTGCTGCATAGACAATAGGGTAGTTCATCAAAAGCTTTTCTCCTGGATGGTCTTCTGATTTAGTGAAATATCCAGTAGCCTCCCCTTTGTACTTACCATATATCCTTGTTTCATATGCATTCAAATATGGTTTTCTAAATGGCAGTTCAGGTGTATGGAATGTAAATACATCTTTTGTATATCCAGTAAGTGGTGGTGCTTGATCAATACTAAATGGGTGAGACTGCAATCCCTCAGTTCTCTTCCCTGTTATACCTGAGCCGTTATGAAAGAATGTGTCATCTCTTAAATCATTATATGGGTAATTAGGATACAACCCTTGAACATTTGAAGTTATTAAATTTTCTTCATTAGGGATGTCATACTTTCTCATGTTTTTAAATATCCCCTTAGCCATGATAGACTTAGCTCCTTCCCTGGATCCTCTTATTATTTCATATCCTACAACATTAGGAATAACAGTACCATTGTTATATAATGGCCTTCTAATGTTTGAAAATTTAACACCTAAGATTCTTATAAATTGCCCATCTTCTGTTGAAAGCTTTAGGCTAGGGCCCACTTCTTCAGAAGGCATTTTATGATGTCTTATATTTTTACCACATAAATCATGTGCCGGATCTGTTGAGTTCCATATAGGATTAGAACTTGCATTCCATATATCTGGCTTTGTTGCGGGATATCTTTCTGTAGATTCCCAATAACCCATTTCTCCTTCTGATAAAATAATTCCTCCATCATCTAAATTAGGTTGTGGTATACTTGTGCTTTTTATTTCTGCCGTATTATACACCTGCCAATTTTCTTCAGGTACAATTAAATTTAAATTGTTTAAAGATTGGTTTGAATCTTTTTCACCTTGAGTGGCAAAAGGAGGACCATTTGTTTGTCCATTACCAACAAACCCACCTACTTTAGCTATCCTTCCAGGAATGTGATATGAAGCAGATCTTTCTCCTGTATTATATATCCACCTTATGAAGAAAGCATATTGCTCATCTCTCATAAAGCTTGTCTTGTTTCCTCCCTTGTGGTAATAGTCAGAAGGATATTGAGCAACCTGCCACTTTGTTTCTATTTGATTTGCTAGAGGTTGGTAGTTAAAATCAAACTGCTCTGTGGGCCCTTGTCTTATTAGGTAGTCATTTACAACATACATTGATTCTGACTTTTCATAAGCAGGACTTCTGCCGAACAGCTGCTCTAGCGGGATGCTTATTAAAGCCGGGTCAATAAAATCTAATGATATGCTATTTTGTTCTGTGCTGTATATTCCTATCTTTTTTGCTACAACTTGCTCTTTAGTATTTGACAATATAGCTAACTCATAGTACTCAAAACTTTGGTCCAGATTAGTAAGCTTTACATTTAAAGAACCACCTACATCTTCATGGATAAATAAACTTTGAATGTTTGAAACCCCTATGTAATCTGTAACCCTTTGCTCATTTACTACGTAAGCAATATATGCTTGAAAGCTTCCATTTCTTATTAACCCACCATCTATATCTTTTGTTAATTCTAAGCACGGTGTTTGCATTAATGGAGCTAATCTTACCTTCTCACAATTAAGATCAGTTGTGTCTATATACTCTATACAAGTAGCCCCTGGAGGCTGAACTTCTACTTGTATCCAAGGAATGTTATCTTCATTTAATGTTCTTGATGGGTTTAGGTTATCATCCCAATACACCTGCCAAGTACAATCATAATTTTCTTTTGAAGCCCCGGTAATTAAATACTTCCTATTAAAATTTAAACACTGAGCATTTACAATTGTTGTGTATTCACATTTGCTATCATCTAGTAACCCTATTTCTGAACTTACATCATCTGTAGAAAAGATATACCATTTATCTCCTTCTTTGTGTATAGCTCCTATTATAGGGTAGGGTACTTCGCCACATTGTAAATTAGCTGGCTCATTACCTATAACTCCAGCATCTCCATCTGCTGAATTGTTATATGCATTAATAGCATGAAACCAAGATTCTTTTGGCTGAAAAGATGCATTTACATCTTTATTCATGCCCTTCAAAAATGAATTAGTTTCTATGCTACTTGTTATATTACCTGTATTATTTTTTCTTTTCTTCTTTGCCATGATTATTTATTATACCCTTGAGATGGATAACTTTTAAACATGTTATAATAATTATGATATTGAGCTTTTCTGTTTACTCTCCAAACTTCATACATCTCTTTAAAGTCAGGTGTGTTTACAAAAGACAATGCATTATTTCTTGCTGCTCTTAGCCTGCCTTCTATTAGGTTTAGTTTGTTGCCTATGTTCTCACCAGCAAACAACATATTCTCTAATATACGTTGTTTTAAAGCATATTCATAATATTCATTACAATAGGGATGGTCTAAGACTAATAGATTACCTTCTTTGTCTTCAAGAGCACCTAGGTAACTTATGTATACTTTTCCTTGATGAAAAGATGTTAATATAAATCCATCTTTAATTTCTGCTATGTCATTTGCTTGTTCATTTATATTTGGACAATCACAAACATATTTATTTACAGTCTTTATTCTTAAAGGCATAAATGCAGAAAAGGACCTATAATGCCCTGGTCTTATTTTTTGAATTAACTGATGTTGGTGAGTATCATCACAAGTTTTTATAACACATACATCTAGGCATTCTGGATCATCACAAGGACCTGTTTCTCCTGGAGCAGGTACATAAGGAACATCATTAAATGTTTCCATGTGAGTTCCAGAAGGTGGCCTGTCCATTATAGTATACTCCCCACATCTAAATGCATAATTTAAATAAGCAAAATCATAAGGGAGCTTTGCTTTGCCATGCTCTATATCTAGAACAACCTCTTTGGTTCTATGGATTTTTAAACCCAAATCATAATTCACCCTAGTTGCTACCTTAATTAACTGAGCAGGATCTACCATTCCTTCTAATGTGAAAGATGCAAAGTCTATAGATACATCTTCATATAGCTGGTCAAAGGTTCTATATTTATGTGAAACACTCATTATCTATGTGGATTTATTTTGTTATCAGAATCCTCCCCTGGTATTTTTAATGTATTAAACATTACATTTAATATCTGGCTTTCTATTTCTGCCATTAAAAAATCAGGTATTTTTAAATCTTGCTCATATCTTGGAATGCAATTATCTTCATCGGTATCACAAAGCCAAGAAGATATATCATCATCAAACACAGCTTCTACCCTAACAGCATCCCATTCTAAATCAGGGAAGTATAAATGATTATTTAAAAACCAATAGTATTTCTTTTTATTGTACCTAAAAGATGTTGTTTTTGTTATAGAGGTGTATGTTCCAGGTTGTGTGTGCTGAAGCTCAATAGAATTATCAATAGAACTAATAGTCCTAATCAAAGGGCCCCAGTAACCTTCTATCATATCAGGAAGTTTGTTTTTTGTTCTTTTGATTGTACATCCACTTTGTATTCCTGTACACTTAGCTTCAACCTTATCTATTTCTATTAACTCAACATAAGGGAGAAAATTCCAAATAGAATTAAACTTCATAAGTTTATTAGCAAAATCTTGTCTCCGCATTAATAGCTTACCATACTTAGAAACTAAACTATAGATATATCTATCTGTTATAAATGCATCTTGGACTTCAGCTTTTACTTGACCTCTTATACGTGATATAACTTCATTTATCTTTATCATAATTTAAAATTCAAATTCATTATATTTTTTTAATTCCTCTTCATTATTTTTGCCGTTTCTGTTATACAAATGACATACTTTGTTTTTGTTATTCATATAAATATACTTATTCCACTGCGTAGGATAAACTTTTGCTACAGTTCTTTTAAAATCTCTATGTGCCTGGAACCTCCACAGTTCTCTGTTTTTAAACCTATATTTTGATGTATAGTTTGTATAGAATATCTTTCCTAGGTTTCCATCTGTATCCCAATTGTGATTTTGTATCACCTTGCCATACTTTTTTGATAAAGCATAATTTATATTGACAGTCTTGGCTGCTTTACATGTACCTATAAATAAATACCCTAAAGAATTAGGTAGTTCAACCCCATCTCTATTTTCAATAACACCTTCCCATATTCTTTTGTTAAAAATTAAAATGATTTTTTTTAAGATAGCATTATCTATGTTTTTAAACATAGGATATCTCTCTTTAAATTCAGTATACGTTTTTTTATTAAGAAGTGTTATTCTTTTGGGCCTAAACCTTGGAGCCTTTAAATTTGGAGCTTTAAAATTATTTACCATAATATAATTTTCAAATTTAAAAAATAAAAAGGAGCCCTGATAACAAGACTCCTTTATTAAAATGATAGGCATACCAACAAACTATCATGTCTTAAGCTAGTGTGTCAAATAATATAACTACACTTGTGCAGGTTGCTAATAAAGAATCTGTTGATACTATCCTGACTTTATAAGTTGTTAAAGGCAATAGTCCAATTAAAGGATATGAAGATATAGTGTTGGGAAGACCTGTTGTTGCAGTCAGCCAAGTAACTCCATTATCTGAAGAATAATCAACAGCAAAGGTTACAGAATCAGTTGAAATGTTATTCCATTGTATTATTGCCGAACTGTTAGTTATGCTTGTTGCAAATACATTATAAGGAGCATGGTGCACATCATCTGATGTACAAGGTCCTAAACCTTGACTAAGAATTAAAGCAAATTTTTGTATAATAGAATCTAATCTTTCTCCAGATTCTATTTTTATTAAATTATTGATGCTTCCAACTTCAAATGTAGAACCACAATAACTAACACATTCTGCACATTGTACATCCTCACATCTTTCTGATCCTATACTACAATCAGAATATGTACATGGGGTTGTTAATGCAGAATCATTACATCCGCAGTTTTTACTTGTGTTACATTTATTACAATTACATGCCATTTTTTTTATGTTTTAAGGTGTACAAGTAGCACAATTTAAGTGAGTAGAAACTACAGTTATTGAAGTGATGTCCAAACCAACAACTAAAGAACTAATAACTGTTATACATCTATCTTGACCAGTTAACCAATCATCTGGAGCCCCAGGTAAAAAGCTTGCTCCTGTATTAGTAAGTTTATAAATATTCCCAGGAATGACTCCTACAGTAGCACCAAACTCAACATCGTACTCATATCCTGTTGTGCAATCAGCAACTCGGAATTGGCTAGAAGGAACTTCACATCCCGGAACAACAGAAAATGCAGTAAATGTAAAAAATGCTGCGCCTAATCCATATCCTACTATATGAAAATATTGATCTACTGCTAAACTATTATTAGCTGCTAAACTTAAATATGTAGTATTAACAGCAGGATATGGTGCTCCAGCAGTATATTCAATTAATGCAGGTAAACCTGTACTACATCTTATAGTATCAAACAAAATTGTTCCTGTTGGTGCCGATGGAAAAGTTCCTGTACTGTCTTGAGCTGCCAAAGTAAGCTGTGTTAAAAATGGAGCATTACTTCCAGCTGCAATGTCTGTTAGTGTATTTGTTTTTAATAGGTTGTTTAAATAAACTATAAACCCATAACTATATAAAGGAATTAAAGTATTGCCTCCAGTTGTTGAAGCTCCTAAATATGGATTAGTTGCAGAAGGAACAAGCCCTTGCAATAAATATCCTGTAACATCTACAGCTGTTTTAACACCATATTGATTAGGAGGAATCATTCCTCCTGTATATGCAGCTAAAGATTGCAAAATAGATGCAGCATCCGCAGAGCCAGAGTATTGAGTAGTAAGAGGATAATAAACAGCACTAAAGCCATCAGGGTATTGACCCCTTGTAATACCTAAAGAAGTTGCCCATGTTGATGTATTAGTACCGTTTTGTGCATCATATAAAGCATCAAAGTCATCTTTATAATCTGTTCTTGGTTGTACTGTCAATCCTGAACCAAACCCGGAAGCTAATGTAGCATCATGGTATGTTCCATCAGAATCATTACTAAATACAATAAGCAAGACTCCATTTTTATATATAGGTGCTCCAGCTGTCCAAGAACTTGGCAATACTTCTAAAGCAGTATAACCTCCTCCTGATAATACTACACTAACTCCATCATCAACAATGGATTTTTGATAGCCAAGCCACCTGCTAGAAGATGTTGGTATGAAATATACAGTTCCAGTGTAACCCCAATCTACGAACCATTGACTTGTTAAAACAGATATGCCTGCTTTTATATCTGTAGCGTCTGCAACACTATAACTATTTGAATCAATAAATACAAATAAAGGCTGATCTTGATAGACCATTTTTACTTTAGTTGGTACAATTTGAATCTGAATAGTAGCTGTTAGGCTTTCACAATCTCCTACTACTTGAGGGATTATTTCTACAGCAAATGTATCTGCATAACTATTTGATGCTCCTAAATGTGTATATGTAAAAGAGTTACTTCCAACTGTTGACTGAACTAAAGTGCCATTTGTAGTAGCTGTTACAACATTCATTAAAGGAATGCCATTTCCTAGTACGTAGGGTAAAGTTATGGTTGTAGAATTATTCTCTAAACAGAAAACTGTTATTTGTTCTGTTAATACAAAAGCTGGGCAAGCACAACACTCTACCACTGTTGTTACTCCAGTTAATTGATTCCATCCTGCATAAACATAAATTGTTACACCATCTCTAATGTATTTTCTAATGTAAAACCAATATGAATCTATTCCTCCAGAAAATACAGTATAAGTAACAGTACCACACCCTAAATACTGTTGTGATACTTGTACACCTGCTGGGCAAGCATTTAATATTGAATCATATTTACAAGCACTTGGGCTTTGTATAAACTGCCATTGATTTGTTATAAAGTCATACCTTATAATAGTATACTCACTTGTACTTGTAGTACAGTCTGTCTGTACTCTTAAGTATAATATTCCAGAAGTTATTCCTGAAGCATAAACTCTAACTCCATCAGCTCCAGAATCAGGGAGCAACCATGTAACACCATCTATACTTGATTCTATAAGAATAGATGCTCCAGGCACCAATCCATATGACAAATCAAATGTTACATCTCCAGTTAATTCATTTATAGTATTTGTGTTTATAATTGGAGCATAACACGTTGGAATTGCTGCTGACCCAACAGCAATAACCTTATCATCAGGATTATAATAATAAGGAGTTTGAACTCCTCCGCTATCAGTATATCCTAAATATATATCATTTGACCCCGGTGCACCTACAGTATTTGTACTATAATTATTGCAATTTACACCAGTGGTTGTGAATGGAACAGAAACACATATTTTAGGAATTGCATTGCTTGTTACAGTAATTGCTATACTATAATTGGTCCCACTAGCTAATCCCATTAATACTTCTGATATATTAAATCCAGGAGAACCAATAGTTGTTGTTGCTGCAACCGCATTAGTAATATCATCAACAATGTCAATTTTATACTGAACTGCTGTTCCTAAAACATTTGTAAATGATACAGTAACTCTATCTTCGGTAATGCCACTTGCAATTATGTCATTTGGGCATAATGTTTCTAGAGGCACTATTATTGTTTGTTTTTCTTGGCATGTATTTACTCCATCTGTTGCACAAAAATCAACCTGAACAGTAATAGAGTTGTTTACATTTAAAGCAGCTAAATTAATAGTTGCTCCTGTAGTACTATTTTGTAATGATGCTACATTTACTCCTTGATTTATTTCACTACCTAAAGAATCTGTTATTTTTACATTTGTAAGTCCTCCGCAATCTGAATAGCTTGCTGGTAAAGAACTTGATGTGAAATTAAGGTTTAATGTAACTGGTACATTACTAGAATTAGAAATAACATTATATAAAAATCCAAAATTTAATCCTGAGCACCCACTATCGCAACAATTGTCTTGAATGTCTTTTATAGCTGAATACAAATCACAGATAACAACCCATTGGTCTTTTAGTGATTGTGATAAATTAGAAGGGCTTTTAATCCAATTGATATTAGATCCATAGTTGCCAGAAGCAGACAATCTATCTGTAGTACTAAAAATACATTGTGCAGCTATTGCATTAAGTATATCTTGAGATGTTCCTACATTTGAACGTAAATTGCAAAAATCCTTTTCTATTGCTAAAAGAAGAATAGATACATCTTTCAATTGCCCAGGAAACAAGCATGTAGATACAACTTCTGAAACAATATTTTTTTGAGGAACACAAGGCAACACACAATTTTCTAATATCCCTATTCTAGTTTCAAAGTTTTCTATTGCTGCATTTATTAAAACAATAGAATTTAATATCCCACAAATTTCATTTGCTAAATAAATAACAAATTCATTTATTGGTAGTTCTGTTATAGGATTGCCAAATTCATCAGAATAAACTAAGCATTTAGGTAAAAGAATATTTCCATCTGCTGCAACTCTTTTTTCTGAAACATTAAGATTTACACCTGTACCTGTACCTGTAGTACAAGCTGTAGCAATAATTGCATTTAAAACCTCTACTAAATCTGTAGGATCAGATACTCCTGTAATGCAATCTAACGTTAATCCTGTCAAGTCAGGAGTGCATACACAAGCAGCGTCTATTAATGCACAAAGCTCTGTAGCTAATTTACCTACTATATCACTAACTGTATCACCATTACATAGATTAATACATTCTATATCTGGCCCTTGCCATATAACACAGTTGGAAGAAACTGGTATACATGGCATGTTTTTCCCGTTGTTTGTTGGTAACATAATTATTATTTTTCTTTATGCTATATTTCTATAACAATATATTTATGGTAAAGTTAAAATATTTAAAGTCCATTCTTCAGGCATTAAAAACACTCTCATTTGTTGATGGGTATATTCAACGTAAATTGATAATTCTGGATAATCATTAGTATCTCCAGATGCTAATTTAACAATTCCTTTATCTCCATCTTCTCTAGATCTTCTTAAAGAAGATTCTACGGTGTAACTTAAAATTGTACTTAAGTTAGGATCTGTTGCGCTTATTACAAAATATCTATTATCAGCCATAATTATTGAGGGCATATATTTAATAAATCAATTATCTCCAAGTCAATTGATAAAAAGTTCACACCTTTTATAACTTCTGGAACAACATAATTTAATGTTGATGGATTCCAAGTTGAATTATACATCTGAATATCTAATTCAAGATTTCCACTTTGAACAGCTACGGGAAGTCTTACACCTAAATTGTACTCAGTTAGAACTTCTGCGGGTGTTAAAATAACATCCCATCCTCTAATTGAATGAGCTACAAATTCAGCATATAATTTTCTTTTTTCTGAAGTAGTTGTAATGGCGGCAACCTGATAAGGTGTTGTTAAAGTATGTACAGTGGCTGCTATGTTATTATAATATGTAGTATTTGGCTGGACTACTCCATTAACATATATTTCATACGAAGACAGTCCATCTGAAGTCCAAGTTACATTATACCACTCTCCATCTATAAAACTATACGGGGCTAAATTGTATGTAGAAACCCCGGCATTTCCATTTAATAAGCCATACGAAATTTGTGGAGATGGATATGAATTTATAGCAAAAACAAAACCTTTTTCTTGAAACACATCAAACTTAGTAAATACAGGATAAAATCCTTGAAAGCCA
>TARA_R110000765_G_scaffold93799_1_pt1 | contig 13790 bp, 9 predicted proteins | sample TARA_R110000765 | Tara Oceans TARA_R110000765 (sample SAMEA4398168) | marine metagenome | biome: Polar Biome; feature: [MES] marine water layer (ENVO:01000295) within the mesopelagic zone...; material: water (ENVO:00002006), including particulate matter (ENVO:01000060) such as...... | reverse complement strand
ATAAGTTATAGTTTTTCGAGGAAAACATAGCCTACATAGACACTTCTTTTAATTTTAGTATACTACTGTGCCTACTTGTTTAATTGATTGATTTTACTTATAAAACCTTCCATAGATTCTTTACTATTCATATCTACTCCAAAAATATCTTTATTGGCTTCTGTCATTTTTTCTTCATAATTACTAATTACTGTTCCTCTTGAACTTGAGCCTCCAGCAATTCCTCCTTCTGGGATTCCGTCATCTGGTGGAACAAAACCTAATGGCTCTAATCCAATTTTACTACGTTTAAAGTTATGATGTTCTAAATCCATATCAAGATAATTAACATTTAATGAATCAAGGATTGAAGAAAATTGTCTTTGTAAGTCTTCATCTTTAGATATTATTTCTTGTTGGTCATAAACAGTATCAATCATACCTAACCATCGAGCTTCTTCTTCATCTACACCATTTTCTACCCATTGCTGAATATTAGGTTCAGCCATAGACAAAGCAGGTACACTATCAAAACTTTCAAACATAGTATTTAAATTATTTTGATTTTGTCCGTCTCTATACGCACTGCCTACTCCAGCACCAATAACACCTGAACCTATAAGTCCAGCGTTATCATATGCAGTTTTACTTGCTTTTTTACCCATTGCCCCAGCTTTTTGTAAAGCTTTTAATAACATTGGATTCATCTTTGTACCTCGTTTCCAAACATAACATTTAAAATATCTTTGTTTTTTGCAAGACCACCAAAAACATCTTCCATTACATTTATTTTTTTATATTTTTCAAGGACTTCTATAATCTCTTCTTGAGATACAGGGAATCCTTGAATTTCATTTCTTTTCATATACGCTTTAACAAACTTAGGGTCATGTTCTTTGTCCCATGGTTTCATTAACCATTCCATAGGAAAGTTTACATTCTTTTTAGAACCAAGCCCAGTCTCGTTAATATTTGCTCCACTTTCTATCATATCAATACCTTTTATTTTAATTTAGTTGTGTAATCTCTATCATTCCAATTAAAATTACTTTTACCTGATTTTCTAGCGTTTCTAAAAGCAGTTCTAAAGTCTTGTGCTTTATTACTTTCTTTATTGTATGTAGGATAATTATTTTTATCTATACTAATAGGTTTTTCATTAATAGAAATTTTATTTGTCATTGCTTGTTTTAATGGGTCAGTAGAAGAGTTAACATCTGAAAATTTATCAAAAGCAGACTCATCATACCAAGGATGATAACCTTCTTTATTTGAATATTCTGCATTTTTAGTAGCAATTTTTTTGTTCCAAAAATTAAAAATAGGATTATTCCCTTTTAAAGTAGGTCTTCTACCAGCAGGATGTAAAGAAGGTAACCATCCTTTTAAAGCTACGTCAGCTTTTATATAAGGATTTATTTTAGGAACGTTTCTTCCATTCTCTTTATGACCTGAAAAATAATGTAATACTTCATGACCTACTGTTTGATTAGAAGCGTTTTCAGGAACAGTTATATTTCCAGCACCTGTTTTTAAATTTGGAGTGTAATAACCAGATAAATTTTTATTAGTCAAATTTTTATTATTAGCTAAATGAGATTTCCAATCTTTTTCTGGTATTGTCTGCATAGACAATTCTCCACTTTCAACAGCATTATATAAATCTTTGTAATTTTTATCAATAGAAGGTCTAAAAAAATTCCATCTTTTGTACTTATTTTTATTCCCTTTAACAATATCTAATAAAGATTTTTTATTTTCTGGATTCACCCTAATAACCTTTCTATATTTTCTTTTCTATCCTTTTCTACTTGCTGTCTTCTATGTCTATATATAAGCTTATTAGCAGGTAGTCGCATAAAGTTTTCAAGTACACGATGAGGATTCTCTGCTGTTTTATCTAATTGTTTATACAATCTTCCAAATGGATATAAAGTGTGTACTGTATAATCAGCAAATCTGTCCCATTCTCCATTAATAAGCTGTCCTATGGCTTGAGGAACTCTTGCTATAGGTGGAGTTAGTATCTGCAAGGGAGCAATAGCTCTAGGATATGTTCCGTAAAATGCTCTATCTCGTTCACGTTTATCACCAAATAATAGTTCACTAGATTCCTGTAACCAATCAAATGGTGGAGGCAATGTAGTGTCAAACAAGGAATAAGCAAATGCAGATGCTAATGCAAATCCAAATGTATCTAAAATAAACATGTCTTTAAACTTATCGTAAGCAGGAGTTCCTTCTTTAAAATTATAATACTTTGCTTGTTTATAAAACTCTTTACGTGTTCTTACAGATTGAAAAGCAAAAAGTTTAAATCTTGTTAATACTTTACCCATTGATGTTCTCATAAATGCAGGTCTAAATGCAGAGTGATATAAAAACTGAGTAGTCTCTATACCTTTCATACCAGCTTCAAAAATAGCTGGGTCTTTTAATGATGTAAAGTTTCCACGTGTAGAAAATCTATCTTGAGCTTGTAATGCATGAGAAATAAATGCGTCTACACGGTTTATTCTTTCGGATGATTGCATAAAAAAGCCACCATACTTTAACATAACATCAGTAACTCCATATCGTTCTGCTAATTGAGAAATTGTTTCGTCTCTTACTTTTCCTTTTTTAAATGCTTTTTTTAATTCTTTAAGAAAGTTTTTACCGTTCTCTCCAGCTCTGTTTAAACTCTGTGCTAACTTTGGATTATACTCAAGTTCATTTGCTATGTAAGAATCAATAATTCCTTTTTCTACTAAATAAGTTTGCAATTCTTTTCTATTTTTAATGGGCTGTCCTTTTTCATTATTTATAGCCCAACTCCCGTCTTCATTTTTTAACAACCTACTTGTAACTATTTTATCTGATTTGCTTTTAACAAAATTCCTTAACCCAGCGTTTGATATAGTCATTTGTGCTCCACCATATATATTAGCAACAAGTGAACCTGAGTTTGCAAGCAATGTTAATAGTTCATACTTAGCTTCAAGATGACCTAAGTCATGCAATCTTCTAATAAAATATTCTTCTCTTGCTTCAACAGCTTTTTTACTATTGCCTTCTGGAGCATTATTAAAATAAGGAAGAAACTTTTCCATTTTTTTATTATTTAATCGAGTATAAAGACCTTCTAATTTTTTAGATAAATAATGGTCAGATGTTAAAAAATAAGGATTTTTCTTTAAAGCTAAGGGGTCTCCTTTTTCCATAGAATTTATCATTTTATGAGTAAAGCGAGATGGGTGACCTAAACTATCTCTAAGATATAATTTTAAATAATCACCCCATACTTCGCTTTGTGATGAGTAACCCGCTTTTTTAAGCTCACTAATTCTTTTATCAGAAATATTAGCATCAAACGGCATCTTTTCCATCATGCTATCTATTCTATTATTTCCTTGTATAGAAGCTAAAGCTTTGAAATAACTTCTAATAAATCTTTCTTTATAGGTATTTAAAACAATAGGTCTTCTATCAAATCCGCCTATATAATCATTACCTCTTTCAAGTGCAACATTTGGTCTATTATTAAATCCTACATCTTCTAAAATATAATCTAAAAATGGCTTTTCTAAATGAGTAGAATTAGCTAAGGAAGAGTCTATAAAATTATTAAATCTTCCTTTGTATTTTTCATATATAACTTGAGCTTCTTTAGGACTTTTACCTGATTGAATTGCTTCTGTAAATCTTGCTTTAGCTATCATATCAATAGATGCATCTCTGCTTCTTTGAGATTTTAAATTATAACCATGATTCATTCTTGGAAAATAATTTTCAGTATTAATTTGACCAATGTCTTTAAATTTATTTTTCCCTTTTCTATAAGCTTCTCTCCAGGCTTTTTTATTTGCAGGGGTTTCTTTTTTTAATTTAGCTTCTAAGACATATTCATATTGGAATCTAAGTAATTGTTCTAATCCTATTACTGGAGCTGGAGTATTAGCATCTATTGGTTTTATAGTTTTCTTTAAAAAGTTTTTAAAATCAAACTTACCATCTTTATTATATTTGATGTATTTATTTATAATTCCATATTTAGGATTGTTATCAAATTCTTTCCAATTAAATTTATTACCTTTACTATCTTTTGTCCATAACCATTGATTACCAAATGTTTCAAAAAAATTGCTAAATTTCTTATCGTAAACTTCTGCCCAATGACTACCTTTTCTATTAATACCTTTTATACGTATGTTTTTATTTAAAAATAACTGAGAATCATTACTATTTAATATCTCTTCTTCTGTCTTCTTACCTTCTACATCTAAGTTAGTTTTTAAATTCCTACGTGCAATAACAATATCCATTAATGTTTGTTGGTCTTTAATGTTTAAATCTTTTTTAAAATCAAAATCTTTTAATGATTCTTCTCTAATTTTATCTATATGAGAATTTTGTTGAGTTAACATTTTTCTCATAAATTCCCTCATAGAACCAAAACTACTCATACCTGTATGTAATTTTTTAGCTTCTCCATTTAAATTTACTGAATATTGCTCTCTGTAAATTCTTTCATAAGATTCCATTTCTCTAGCTATAGTTCTTGGGTCTTGCAACCAATGACGTAGACTGACAGGTAGATAAGTTCTGTCTTTAACTGTTTTAAATACATCTTCTACGTATCTATTCATAGCATATACGTCATTCATGTTCATTGTTTCTACAGTTCTAGCAACTCCACCTTCCATTATGTTAGTAAAATCCATAAAAAATTGATTAAAATCTTGACCTAAATAATCTCTTTCTTTTAAATTTGCTTCTAATCTATCTAATTCTTTTACATCATTATCTGTTATACCAAGTTTTTTAAATGAAGGCTTTAGCTTATCTTTAATTTTAGCAGAAGTTTTAACTGTTTTAGTCATGTTAGTATCTAAAGATGTAAACTCTGAGAAATTTTTAACTTCAAACTGACGTAAAGAGTTACGTTCTTGGACTCTATTAGTATTTGTATTTCTAAATGTTACATTTATACGTTCACCTTTATTTGCTTCTGCATCTATTCCATGAAAATAGTTTTTTTGAGTCCCTTTACCCATTAATAATAAAGAACCATCTTTTAATTTAATTGAAAAAGGAACTTTTGATTCTTTATATTCAGATTTTAATTTAAAATTTCTTTCACTTCCAAAGCTAACAGATGCAATAATAGGGTCGGTGCCTAATTCTGGTTCACTATCTTTATGAAATCCAATTTTATCTTTCCCAGTTCTATATTTATTTAACAAAGCACTATTAAAAGTGTAACCTGTTGCTTTTTCAACTTCTGCTTTTAACTTTAATAATTCAGGAGTCCATTCTAATGGTTTATTATAAACACCACTATAAGTATAATCAGTCCCTTTATCTCCATAATAAGATGTTAATCGTGGTTGTTTTGCTCCTGACGCAAATTCAACTTGATTCCATTTTATATTTGAATCTAAAGATTTTACATCAAAGTTTTTTAAAGCTTTTTCAAAATACTCTAACTCAGCTCCTTTTAAATCTAAAACTTCACGAGATTGTTTAGCAGTTGAAGATGCTCTTGTATAAATATCTTCCATTCTAGTAAAGAAAGATTTTTTAGTTGTTGGAGTTATATAGTCACTTCCCCAAACAGGTTTATCAAAATCATATTTATATCTAGCGTTTTGTCCTCTATAAGGAGTAAGCATCCATAATTCAAAGTATTCCTTTAAAGATTTTAAAGGTACTTTATTGTTCCTAGCAAATTCAGCTAAATTGTTTTGTACATAATCCATAATTGCTGTATCTAAATCGGTATATCTAGAATTAGATAATTCCTCTACTACATCTTTTCCGTTTTGATGTGCTTTATTATTTAATTCTCTTGATATTTCTAAAGCTTTTTTAGATATTTTTTGCAATTCATTTGCTAATATTTCAGGATTACTCTTCTTTGCAGTCAAGAAATCCTTATATATAGTTAGGGCTTTTTCATTAATAAGCTCATATGCCGTAATATTAGCTATGTTTTTACCTGTATTGTCTAATCCTTGGTTTCTTTTGTTAGCAGAACCAACGCCTTTACCAGCATTTTGGAAATTTAACAATCCCCTAAGCTCTTTAGAAACGTGTTTAGTTAAAAAATCTATTTCAGATTTATCTTTTGTATAATTCTTAACAGCTTCTTTAACTATTATATTAACATCAGGTAAATCATTTGTTAATAATTTATGCACTCCATCTTTATACATTTTTTCAGCAGTCTTAACTGCGATGTTTCCACCTTCAATATAATTTACATTTGGAGTTCCATCTTCTAAAGTTTTTCTTGAATATTTATATAATGTATCAGCTAATTCATATAGTTTATTTTCTGACTCTCCATAACTTTTGCTTTTTAAATTTTTAATTAAATCAGGAATAGCAGAAAACTTAGTTCCATTGCCATTGTTAGCTTTAGAACTCATAAAATTATTATAACCAAATGTTTCTGCCCATACAGTTCCTTCTTGATTTATTCTTTTTCCATACATTGTAGCGTCTGTAACTTCAAAAAGACTGTCAAATAATAAATCTCTAAACTGACTATACGGTTTTATATTTTTATATTTAGATGCATCTGCTGACGCATTAACTATCATATAAGCATTGTCAAAAAACTTTCTTCTTTCTTTTTTAGAACGAACTTTAACAGTCATTTCGTATGGAGCATTTTTAGAAGAAGTAGTTGCTGTTTCTGTATATGTTCCTCCATGAAATTTTTCAATTTGATGAGCAATTTCCATTAAGTATTCTTTTGCAGATAATCCGTTTCCTAATCCTTGTAATCCTTTACGAGCTCCTTTGTGAACTGAAACTCTCATAGAAGGACTCCATCTTGATTCTAATTCAGATTCTATTCCTTTAGAGTCCGTACCGAATTCTTCTTTTAACTTGTTTAGAAGTTTATTATCATTTTTATATAAATGTTCTCTATCTTGAGATTCTTTTTTATAAACTTTTCTTAAATCTTTATTAACGCCTTGAAACCAAGATATATAATCAGAATCTTTATCAGCCCCACCTAAATAAACATTATCTTTATGATGGGTAATTGCACCTGCTCCACGTTGATTAGTAAACCCTACAATCTTCAATTCTCTAATTCCACTTATTGAATCAGCTGGTGTTCTTATACCTAAGACAGTTAATGCTTCTGTGTGTTTAGAGGTGTCTAATCCTTTGTTTAACGCTTTAATATAGCTTTTCCATATTGCACCTAAGGTTGTCTGTTTTCCATCGTATATGGCGGGTGTTTTTTTATGATAATTATCTAATAATATTTCACCTTCATTTATTGTACGTCTAGTTCCTTTAGTTGTTGGAGCCATATCTGCATAGCCCAACATATCAGGTGTAAATCCTTTTAACCAAGATTTTCCTGCTGTTTTATATTTAGGGTTTCTATATCTTTTTATTATATATTTACGCAACATATTTTCATAAGGTTTACGTAATGGTTTTAAAACTGCATTAGGCATATACATGCCATCTGCTAAATTAAATAAAACTTTATTAGCATCATGATAATCAGCAAAAGTAGAATCTGTTTCTAATTCTACATCAGAATTTTCTGGTCTAATTTTTTGTATAGCTTTTCTAATAGCTCTAGCTGTAACAGTATTTCTTTCATTTAAGCTTTCTAAAATAAACTTCATTGGAAGACTGTCTACAAATTCTGGATTACTTTTCAATTTTTCAATTAAATCTTTTGGATTACTAGTTAGCTTAATTGCTTCTTCAGTTCCATTTAGAGAAGGTTCTATAAACTCTTTATAAAATAAATCAGTACCTTTTTTTGTTTGTAACGTATTTAATACATTACCAAATTGAAGTGATATATTTATGTCTCCAGAAAACTTTTTTGGATTTTCAAAAGTAGAAGGATTTATTCTTAAAGATTCTATATCTAATTGAATATAGTTAGGTTCTTTAGCTACAATTTCTCCTCCTTCGTAAAATATTTCTGTAGTTTTATTTTCACCTCGAAGTTTAGCTGATGAATCAAACAATAACATTTGAATATTATTGTCTTTCATGAACTGTTGCATTTCGCCTTCTGCTCTTTGTCCGTTACTTTTATTAAAGATATTACCTAGTTTAGTCTTTCCCATAATAACAGGCTTATATGCCCCAGATTCAATTGGTAAACCATTAGCTTTAATACCTTCTTGGAAAAAAGTTTGTTCAATGATAGTTGCTCCGTCAGTATCACTTTCCATACTTTTAAATTCTTTTTTTATAGCTTCTGGTATATTCCATTTATGGACATCTTGAGCTATCATTACATTAATTTTACCATCAGGTGCTGATTTAGGATAACTTTCTTTTACTTGAGGAACTCCAGAATCTAAATAACCTTGCATTCTTTTATTGAAATCAATAACGTTTTTACCATAACCATTATTAAATATTCTATTTATATTAGTAAAGTCTCCAGAAAAATGATTATACAATCCATTAATATGTGCATCATGTAATATATTAGATACAAACTTTTTTTCGTGGATTGATTTTATAAAAGCTTCTTTTTCAGGAGTAATTCGAGTTACACCTTCTTCAAGAATATCATTAAGAAGTTTGTATTCATTCTTTAAACTTGTATTAAAAACATCTTTAAGTTTTTTTGATTGCTCAGGAGAAAGATTGTTATATATTTGTTCCATATTAACAGGAACTTTCTGACCTTCTTTTATTACAAAATCTACATAGTCAGCAGTTACAGCGTAATCTTTATCTTTAACTCCACTAAAAAGATACCTGCTTTGATTATTTAAAGCTTTGTTTGTGTTGTATAAATCTTTTGAACTAACATTATATTTTAAACCATCAAAGCTTTCAAAGTCTCCTTTAGTTTTAAATAAGCCTTCATAAGTGTCTCTAAAACTACCATCTTCATTTTTTACTTGTTTTACAATATGAGTTAAGACATTAAAGTAATTACTATCTGACAGTTCATTTAAAGGAAGATTTATTCTTTTTTGTCCTAATGTTTTATTATCAGTTACTTTTCCATTTTCTTTACTTATAACAACTGAGTCTTCTCCTCTTGCATCTATAACTTCAACTTCTTTAAGCGTTTGTGATTTTTGATGATAAAATCTACGAGCTTCAGATTCAGAGCCTAAAGTGTAAGACTTGTCTTTAATAGAGTTTATAAATGTTTCAACATTAGGTTTATCGTTTTTTATTGAGGCTTCTATAGTTGCATCTATGTCTTTGCCTATTTCAATAACCGAATCAAACTCTTTAATTTTTTGATTAATAAAAGCATCTTTAGCTTTTCCCATAGTTGTAAAGGTAGCTGTTTCATATCCATCCATAAAGTCTTCTTGAGTCTCAGGTGCTTTAGCCGAAGACCTAACTGTTTCAGCTTGCCAAGCAACACGATTAGCATTGTAAATTTCATAAGCTATTGTTCTTATTTCTTTATCTATATCAGATTGTTTCGGTTTTTTATTATCAACAGATACACGTTCATAAGCACGTTGTTCTAAATCTATTTCTGGGTAAATTCTATTTATATAACTTTTAGATTGTTCAGTTGATTTCTTATGGACGTATTCTTTACTTCTAGAAGATAGGTCATTCCATCTAGCTGACTTAGATGGTGTAAAAAACTCACCTCTATTGTCAGAAAAATTTAAATCATTTACAAATTTACCCCCAGCTTGTTCAAAAGCAGGACGTGAATTGTACCCAAAGAACCCGCCAAGCAAGTATTCGTACAATTGCATTTCAATTGGTTCGTCTCTTAGGGTAGAGGGAAGACCCATAACAGACGCTCCGATACCTGCTTTTAAGGCGGATTCAGCTTTTTGAACTGACTCTTTAGAACCCCCTTTAAAAACATTTCCTAATCTTACAAAGTTTCCTATACCACCAAAAGCACCACCAGCTACAGCTCCTCCAACAAATGAATCTAAATATTGGTCAGTCCCTTGCCATACATTTGACACAACAGAAGCAGTACCTAAACCTACAGCTTCTTCTGTAATTGCTCTTCCAACTCCTCCTGTTTTAAATGTACTAAAAGCGTCGAGCTTTGCTTTGTCTATTACTTTATCTACTCCACGTTTTGCATAACGTGAACCAATCATAGGTAAAGACCATTCTCCAAATTTAGTCATTCTTGGAATTGCTTTGGTGGCTATTCCTTCTTTTACACCTTTTAATCCTACTTTACCTGCTAAATATCCTACACCTTTTAAAGGTGCAGTTAAAATAGCTGGAGCAAAACCTGCTAAATGACCTAAAGAACGTGATATAGATTCATATGTAGTTCTTGGTCTTTCAGTAATTGGTATAGTTGTAAAGCCTTCAAGAAATCCTCCAGAGAATTGACGAGCTATGTTTTTTAAATTAACATGCTCTTCAAGAGGCTTAAAGTTCATACCTACTTCTTGAGCTTTGTTATTTAATTGCTCTATCTCAGCTGATTCAAAAAGGTCGGGTCTAGCCCTATATAAATCTATAAGCTTCTTTACTTCAGAGGCTTGGGTTTGATGATATGACACTATCTAATAAAAGCTTGATTTATAGCTGTATCTAAATAGTCATCTGTATTGTTTAATATACTTGTAGGATTTAAAGCTCTTTGAGCAGGGTTTAAACGTCTAGCACCTTGACTTAATTGTAATAAAGATGTTCCTTGTGGAAGTTGAGCAACATGTTGATTTGCATTTTGAGTCATTGCTCCACCTCCAGAACCTCCACCTTTTTTACCAAACTTACTAGCAACTTTTCCTATCATTCCTTTACCCGCTTTTAATCCACCTTTAATTAAAGCACCTGCTCCAAATCCAGCTGGGATTAATCCAAGAATACTTCCTGCACCACCTGCAAGTTTTTCTCCTTCTGATTCTCCATACAATTCTTCACCATCACGTTCAGGTCTCCATTGGTTTGGTAACATTCCAAATAAAGCTGTGTCGGCTGTATCAAAACCAAACTTAGCTAGTTTTTTTGTTTCTGGTCTAAAAGGTATACCTGTTTCAAAAGCTTGAGTTGCTAGTCTTTCACCTTGCTCTGGACTAAACGCATCTGGATTGCTATGGTATTCATCAACTAGATTTTGTATTATTTCATAAGGATTCATTAGTAGCCCCTTTGATTCATAAGCATTTTAAATAAGGTAAGTTCGTCAGTCTTACTACCTTTTGTTCGATTGTTATTATTTTGGAAACTAAGTATTCCTTGGTCGTAAACTTCAGGATTTGATTCTATAAATTCAGGTGCGCCATCTCCCCAATATTTCTCAAGTGCTTCAGTTTCTGTTGATTCACTATCCAATGACCTAGGAAGCCAACTATTCCAACTTTTAGCATGTACACTATCTAAATAATCTTCTGCTCCTTTTTCATGTACATTTCTTCGTTTTTTATTAAGGTTAGAATCTTTTCCTATTTGAGTATAACTATTTCGTACTTTACCTTGATAGTCTGCTTCGTCTTTTCTAAGTCCAAAGTCATCTTCTCTTTGACCAAAGTTCCTTAGATTTTCTTCTTCAGATTTATTAGTAGTAACGTCAAATTGTCGTTTCTGTTCATTGTCACGATTATGTTGCATTAATAATGCAGGTAAATCGTCTAGTAATTGATTTATATCATATGCCATTTTATTATCCTACTTTCCTTCCTGTTCCCCATTGTCCGTTTGTAAAAGTGTATTCATACCCGTCTTGCGTTATTGTTTGACCTTCGCTAAAATTATCAGGATTTGGAAGACTGTTTCTCCGTTCCTGTTCTGTTTTTTCACCACTCCATCGGTTACCTTCGTAAGAAGTTGAATAGTCATCTATTTTTGCATCTGATTGAATTAAATCTAACACAGTCATTCGCTGGTCTTTTTTATAGTCTTCACGCATTCCGTAAATATCTTTTTGATAATCAAGAGATTGATTTGCTCTGTCAAATTGTATTCCACTCATTCCTGTATTATATCCACGCATTATTTGCTCTCTGCTGTTAGACATATTTCTTTCAATTGCACCTGACCCAGCAAATCCTGTGTTTGGTGTATTTCTACTTAAATCATTTAAATTTTGCTGAGCACCTTGAGTAAGAAATTTTTCTTGGTCATTTGAATATGCTGTTTGTAAAGCATTAGCTTGACCAGCAAATTGTTCACCTTGATTATTGTATGGGTCAAAAAATGAAGAATATTTATTAGTCTCGTTTTCGTCAGTTCTATTAAAATCATAACCTAACTCGTCTTTTACGTAGTCATTACTAGGTTGATTACTTTGAGCGTTTACGTCATAAGTTGCGTCTATATGATATGGATTATGAGCCATATTGTCCTCCTGACTGAGATTTGCTAAGTAATCCTCTGAGCATCATTTGACGCTTAGCTTCTGGAGATATATATTTTCCTGTGTTTTGAATATAAGGAGAAGCCTTACTTGCATTGTTGTTTACTGCTTGACTTAATGCATTGTTGTTACCAATATGATTATCGATAATATTTCGAAAATTTACTGGTAGTTGACCATTAGCTGTCGGAGTAAAAGGTTGATTGGAATTATGATGTACAGTATTCCCTGCACCACTAGGAGTAAGATTTACTGGATTGTTTATGTGTTGCTTTACAATTGAACTTTGATTTACAGAAGGAGTTGAGGCTCCATTTTGACTCCATAATTGGTCATTTATTTGTTCTTCTGTTAGTCCTTGCTGTGCTTTTAACCATGACATTTTTGGGTTTGCTAAAGTTTCTTCAGTAATACGTTTACCAAATTTATCACTACCAATACCGAATTGTTTGCTTCCCCAGTCGCCTAAAAATTGTGGTTTATCAGCACCCCAACTAGCAAGTTTTTCAGCTCCCTTTTCAAACATTTGAGGAGCTACATAAGCACTAAATGCATCACGGATACCTCGACCTACAACCATTTCGTTTTCTTTTCTTCCGTAATTACCAATTTCTCTATTTATATCTTCTGTAGCTGTAACTCCAAAATCAGTATCATCAATTTTATCTACACCACCTGCTAATGTTTGTCCTATTTTGCTTCCTGCCATACTACCTATACCTGCACCAAGCCAAGGCATTCCGACTGTAGCTCCTGCCAGTCCTCCAGCTAAACCTAAAAGAGTTCTACCCCATCCACCCCAGCCACTTCTTTTCCCCATTTGCTCTTCAGATTCTCTAGTCTGGTCTTTTCTTTTTTTATTATCCTTTTGGATAGCTTGAGCCATTAATAATTGTCCTTTACTTGCCATCAGAGTTCTCCTTTATTTCAAAATGAACTAAATCATCGAAATTATTATCTTTAGTTTGTGTATCTTGATTCCAATCACCACCCCATCTAATATTTAATCCCATTGTCTTAGCTATTCCAAGTACATAACCACCAAAATAATGAAATCTATCTCTATCTTTCCAATCAATTGGATAAGGAGCAATGTCAACTGCAATACTAGGCAATTGATTATGCTTTCCGTGAGGAAATTTTAATTTACTAGCACCTTTTTTAAACGCTATGTTTTGTTTGTTTTTATTTCTAAAGCCTTCAATTACAGTACAGTCAAATTCTTCTACTACTTTTTTAAATAATTTTTTTAATCTATCATCACAAGTATGTAGTCTGCTTTTACTTCTAGTTCCAAATCTTGCCATTATAAACCTTTTCCATTTATTCTACCCTTAAGGAAATTAATATCATCTGTTATTCTATTTATTTGCTCTAAAAGTTGTTCGTGTCTTCTATCTCGAATTTCATCAGAACGATTCCATCTATCTATTAATTTTATACAAATAATTTCTATTTCGTCAAGTTTACTTATTAATTGAGTTTTAAGGAATTGAACCATTCCCATAAACAT
>TARA_R110000765_G_scaffold32534_1_pt1 | contig 13801 bp, 28 predicted proteins | sample TARA_R110000765 | Tara Oceans TARA_R110000765 (sample SAMEA4398168) | marine metagenome | biome: Polar Biome; feature: [MES] marine water layer (ENVO:01000295) within the mesopelagic zone...; material: water (ENVO:00002006), including particulate matter (ENVO:01000060) such as...... | reverse complement strand
TATACAGCAGCTAACATTATAACAAACTTACAAGGTTTAACAGCTAGTATGGCAGCTAACATCTCGGCAACATTAAGAAAAGAAGATTTACATATTTATGTTAGTCCTGCAACTTACGCTGTGTATATTTCAGCAGTATCTACTTTAGGATATGTTAATGCTTATAATATGAACGGAGATTACGAGCCTGTATTTGAAGGCTACAAAATTGCAGTTTGTCCGGGAATGTTAGACAATCAAGCAATAGCAGCAGAGAAGTCTAACTTATTTTATGGTACAGATCTGCTTTCAGATGCAACTAGAATTACTTTAATGGATATGGCTGCTCTTGATGGTTCAGACAATATGCGTTTAGTAGCTAGATTCTCAGGTGGTGTTCAGACAGGAGTTGGTGCTGATATCGTAAGACAATCGTAATAACACAAAGAAGGAGGGTGTCAAAGCCCTCCAACTTTTTAACTTTAAAAATAAAATAAAATGGCGTGTACAGCTTTAACGAAGGGGAGAGGCGTTGACTGCAATAGAATCTCAGGTGGAATTAAGTATATTTATTTTGGCGTTTACGACCAATTTACAGCTCCTATTGAAACAACAGGATTAGTAGTAACAAGTTCAGAAATAACAGATATTGAAATGGCTTCTAATGTTCTTTATAGATATACTATGCCTATTGGAGTTGCTTCAGCTACCGACACTATCGTTGGCTCGAGAGAAAATGGAACTATTTACTACACTCCAACGGTTCAAGTATTATTTAACCGACTTACCAAAGAAGATCAAAACGAAATAAAGCTCTTAGGAGCAACTAAAGTGGTGGTATTTTGTCAATTAAATCAACAACTATTGTCTAACGGACATGATGTAATCATCGGAATGGGAGTAGTTAATGGAATGGAATTAAATGCAGGTACTATGGACACAGGTGCTGCTTGGGGAGATAAAAATGGTTACACTCTGACCTTTGATGGAATGGAGCAAGACCCTTTCCCAATGGTTGCGGATTATACGACTGTTCCATTTGACAATTCAGCATTTAATTTTGGTGCAGGAAACCCTATTACTTCTTAATCTTAATTAGTAGTTTTCATATATTTCTTGATTAGAGGGCTTTATGCCCTCTTTTCTTTTATAAAAACCTAGATAAGCAAATAAAAACAGGACTTTTCTATTATATAATATGATACAAGCAATAACTGAAACTAACCTAACGACTTACTTGCAGACTGAAGATAATAGGATTGACACTTCAGTTGCTTCATCTCAGATTAGATACTTAGTTAAGTTTACTAATGATATGGATAAATCTATACAATACGCTTATTCAACAGTTCATTTAGTGTATAATAGATATACGAAGTTTGTATTTGATTATAATGTTACTCCTGATGTTTATACAGGTAAAATAAAATTCTTACCTGCAGGATTTTGGAAATATGAAGTCTTTGAAGTTAGTTGGACAGGAGCAGTAGCTATTAGTTCAGGGAATGCACCTGTAACTGAAGATGATATTTTGCCTGTCGCACCTACTCATGGAGTTGTACAGGGATTAGTAACTAAAGGAAAGATGTATGTAGCAGAAAAAGATGGAACTCAGCAGGTTCAATATACTCAAAGACAAGAACCAAGTGGAACGAATTATATATATTACGGACAATAAAAAAATAAAAAATGGCAATAGAAAATGTACAACAGCTTTTAACAGAGCAAATGGGAAAAAATAGATGTGATGTAATAGCAACAACAGCTATGACAGGAAAAGACTACTACTGTGTTCACTTTCCTGTGGATAGTGTTATAGCTTCAATAGCAGCAGCAAATGCTACTACAGCAACAGGAAGTGCAATAGCAAATCTTAATACGACTATGGTAGCAGGAACGACTATCTTTCTTAATATTACTGCAATCACTTTAACGAGTGGTGTAGGACTTTGTTACTACGAGCAAGTTATATAATGTTAGCTTTAAAACAGGCATTAAGTTTAGTTACTATAAAACCTTTAGGAGAGTGGTCGCCACTTTCTGAGGCAACTTTAGTTGCTTGGTGGAAAAAAGCTGCTGATGTTACTTATGACCCTTCTTCCCCTTATGGAGTATCTCAATGGGATGACCAATCTACTAATAACAATCACTTCAGACAAGTAGTAGGACTAGAGCAGCCTGTTTATGCAGGAAATTTAGGAGTAAATAAAGGTACTTTAACATTTGACAAAACTGCTTCTTCAAATTTAGATACAACTTCTCAGATTTCTTTAACAGGAGATTTTACTATTGGAGTAAAGCTTAATGTAGCCTCTGTAGGGTGTGTTCTTTTAGCCGATAATACTGCAACAGGAGAGTTTATTAAATTCTTTTCTACAACTATTATAAGAGTAAAGATAGATAATGCTACTGCTGTTGATATAAGTTTAGATAGTGGAACACTTCTTGATGATGGATATCTAGTTCTTACTAGGGTTAGTGATACAATAACTTTGTGGTGGAATGGTGTGGCTCAATCAACTACAGCAGATTTAGCAGGAACAGCAGATATTGATAATTTAGGAGTTAGAAAAACAGACTTAAACCCTTATGATGGAACGATTAGAGAGGTGCAAATATACAGTGGATCAAGTGCTGCTTTAACTGCTGATGTAAACCATAGATTAGCAACCTTATAAAATAAAAATATGAAAGATTCAATTATTAATATAAATCTTGAAACTAGCACAAGTCCAATAGTGGCTGAAGTTAGAGGAAAAGATTGGATAGAATACGGCACGGAAGATTGGAGAAATCTCTATCCTCAGTTCATTATAGACCTTTACTATTCTAGTTCAATAACGGCTGCTATCGTAAATGCTACTAGCGAAATGATTGCAGGAGAAAATCTCATTATAAAAGATGAAGAAGATAGAAATACTGAAGCAAGAGTTAAACTTCAAAACTTTATGGATAGAGCTAATGGTAATGAAAGCTTACATGAGGTTATAAAGAAAGTCGCTTTTGACTTTAAACTTCAGGGTGCTTTTGCTCTTAATGTAGTATGGAGTAAAGACAGGACACAAATAGCAGAAATCTACCATATTGACGTTTCTAAAGTTAGGTGTGCTAGACCTGATGAACTTGGAAAAACTAAAGGATATTACATAAGCTCAGATTGGACAAATACTAGACAGAACAAACCTTATTATGTACCTGCTTTTAATACTAATGATAGAACTTCAGCAAATCAAATAATGTACGCAGGGCTTTATAGTCCTAATATGAACTCTTATTATACCCCTGATTGGGTATCTTGTTCAAATTGGGCATTGATTGATGCTCGTATCTCCGAATATCACTTAAATAATATAAGTGCAGGATTCGCAGGTAGCTTTATGATTAATTTTTCAAATGGCATTCCAACGCAAGAGGAGAGATTTCAGATAGAGCAAAGCATAACGGAAAAGTTCACAGGACAAAATAATGCAGGAAAGTTTGTATTGACTTTTTCAGATGACAAAACTAGAACACCTGAAGTAACTCCAATAAGTCCTGCTGATCTTGACAAGAGCTATATCGCACTCCAAGAACTCCTCACTCAGAACATCTTATCAGGACACAGGGTAACCTCTCCTATGTTAATGGGTATAAAGTCCGACACAGGGCTTGGAAACAACGCTGATGAACTTAATTCAGCAGCTAATTTTTATCTAAACACGACCATCAAGGGTTTTCAGGACACTCTAGTAAAACAGCTTAGAAAAATCTTTAAGGTAAATGATATGGATATGCCTGTAAACTTCGTACAACTTAAACCAATTACTTTAGAATTTACTTCAGAGGACTTAAAAGGAATTATGTCAGAAAGTGAGTTAAGGGCTGAAATGGGATTAGCTCCATTAGATGTAGAGGTTAGAGAAGATTTTAGTAAAGTAGAAAAGACAGAACTTGATTCTTTTATTGAAGAATTTGGAGAAGATATTCCTGAAGATTGGGAGTTAGTAGAGGAAGAAATAGTAGATGGAGAACACCAAGACTTTGACTTTGAAGAAGTGTTAAATGATGTTGCTAGTGAGAAAATAGAATTAGCTTCAACAGGAAGTCCTAAACCAAGTAAAAAATCTGAGCAAGATGGTTTATCTAAAAAGAGTGGGGATTATTTTAGAGTTAGATATGTTTATGAAAATGATAATTTTCTAACTAACAAATCAGGAACTAAAAGAAAATTTTGCAGACAAATGATGGGTGCAAAAAAGATGTATAGAAAAGAAGATATTTTAAATATGGGTAAGAAAAAAGTTAATCCGGGCTTCGGACCTCATGGGACTGATAAGTATTCAATTTTTCTCTATAAAGGTGGACCTCAATGTTTCCATTTTTGGACTAGAAGAATTTTCAAGACAGTAATAGGAGAATCAAGAACAACTAAGATTGAAGATGCTGATTTAATTGGCTACACTAAAGCTAGATCAGAAGGATTTACAGCAAAGAAGAATGATAAATTGGTAGCAATACCACCACGAAAAATGAAGAATAACGGATATTTAAAACCTAGATAATTATGGCATACGTACTTTTTATATCAGAAGAAAAATTAAAGGATTCAACAGCGATTAATCTTTCAGTAGACAATGCTATTTTACTCCCATTTGTCCGAGAAGCCCAAAAGCTGTATGTTGAAACAGCACTTGGAACGGATCTTACTCAGAAGCTAAAAGATGAAATAACAGCAGGAACTTTAGCAGGAGCTTATAAAACTTTAGTAGATGATTACATTGGAGATATGCTTCCTGCATATAGTCTGTACCACGCTGTTCCATACCTACGCTTCAAGGTAGAGAATGGTAACATTTACTCTAAGACTTCAGAAACAGGAAACGCCTTATCAACGGAAGAAGCCCAAAGTTTTAGAGAGGAAATTTTGAATACAGCTAGTTATTACAGGGAACGGCTAATTGACTACATTTGCAATAACACCTCTAGTTTTCCTGAATTTTCAACGAATAGTGGTGCTGATATCAGCCCTTCAAGTGAAAACTATTATAACGGAATGAATCTTGAAAAACAACCACAAGGAAATAGACTTACTTTAAGAAACTTTTTAACAGCAGGAGATTAATGAAGAAATATTACAAACCAAAGAAAATAAACATAACTAAGCTGAAGTCCTACTTGGATAAAAAGCCCAATACAAATAAAAATGACAAACCTAAAGGACACAATACAAGTAGGAGTAGCTAATGGTTCGGCTATTGGATTTAGCATAACAAATTGTAATGAAATTCTTACATTCGTTTCGCTGATACTAGCAATAGTTTTTACTGTTTATAAATTCATTCAGTTTGAAAAGAATAAATAAATGGCTAATAAGGTGGTTACAAGAGCTTATAAGCGTACTAGAAAGAAGCGTAAGGGGGTACACTCCAAAAACGCTTCAAGAGGTCAAAATGCCTATAAAAAAGAATACAGAGGACAAGGGCATTAATCTCTTGATCCTTAGAGATACATTTACTAATGAATCTACTATCGGAGAATTGTTTTTAAATGGAGAAAGATTTTGTGATACCTTAGAACTTCCTTATAGAGATAATCAAAGAAGTATATCTTGTATTCCAACAGGAGAATATAAAGTAAGAATGAGATACCCAAGAGAAAGTGCAACTAGAGAATATTTGCACCTATTAGTTCAAGAAGTAAAAGACCGCCAATTCATATTATTCCATAGAGGTAATTCCGCTAAAGATAGCAGGGGCTGCATCCTAGTAGGACAGGGAAGCCAACACAATATTGTTCATAATTCAACTTTAGCAATGGATTTACTTATGAAAGAAATCATAAATTTGGGTGGCACAAATATTAATTTAATAATCAAAAATAAATAAAAAATGCAAAAGTATATTATTACAAAACTACTTACATCTAAAAAGGTGTGGCTAGGTATCAGTTCTATTTTAATTCCAATGATTGCAACATTTTTAGGTGCAGATGAAGAAGCTGTTTCTAATATTTGGTGGAGTTTAATTGCAATGCTCGGTGGACAATCTTTAGCAGATTTTGGAAAGTCCAACAAATAGATATAGATTAAAGCCACACGAAATGGTGGCACTTAAAAAAATGCGAGAAACCGAAGCTAGGAATATCCTAGTTATCGGGGACTTGCACGAACCATTTTGCCTAGATGGTTACTTGGAATTTTGTATAGAACAATACGAAACTTATAATTGCAATCAAGTAATATTCATAGGAGATTGTATTGATTCAAATGGCTTTTCATATCATGAATTAGATCCTGATGGAATGTCAGCAGGAGATGAACTTTCTTTAGCAATAAGGAAAATAACAAAATGGTACAAAGCATTCCCTGAAGCAGATGTATGTATAGGAAACCACGATAGAATGGCTAGTCGTAAGAGTATGACAGGTGGTATTCCTAAAGCTTGGATAAAGTCTTATAACGAAGTTCTAGGAACTCCTAATTGGAATTGGGTAGAATCAGTAGTATATGATGATGTACTTTTTGAGCATGGAGAAGGTGGTCAAGCACAAGCCAAAGCAAAGAACAATCTAATGTCTAGCGTTTGTGGTCATACTCATACTGAAGCATATTGTAAGTGGTTTGTCGGCAAGAGATTTAGAGTCTTTGGTATGCAGGTAGGTTGTGGTGTGGATGCTGATACCTATGCTGCTGCTTATGCTAAGAACTTCAAAAGACAAGCGATTGGCTGCTCTGTTGTCCTTAATAATGGCACACTCCCAATAAATCTATTAATGGACTTATGAAGAAAGACATCACTTGGCATCTCTTTACAATCTACTTGCTTATTATCTTAGTCGTTATAATGCTCAATTTGTAGTACCCTTCAGCCGTTTTAGGCACTTTCACACCTTTTTAACCCCTATATACTAGACAGCACTTAAAGTCGCTTATCTAGTCAAAACACTATTAACACCTAAATTGTTAATAAGTTTGTAAGTAATTCTGTTTATATCATTTTATTTTATTACTTTTGTGTCATATTAATCAAGAAGAAAAGAAATGAAAACAAACTTTAAAATGAAGGAAGCAGTAAACAAAGAAGAAGCAATTATATCTATATTAGATGTATTAGAAGAAAACCAACTTTGGCTAAACAAATGTCAATCTAATAGATTTTTAACGCTTAGATTATTATATCGTACAGCGAAAAAACGAAAAGAATACTTAGAATCTTTGGACTTTGAAAGAGTGAGAGATATATTTATAGATATAAAAACTGAATACTATAACTTTAAAGACAATACAGTATGGAGTTAATTTGCGAAGATTTCCATTTCTATAATAATGGAGTCTATAAAACAATATCTAAACTATCTCCTGATGGTTGGTTTACAGACTTAGAAAAAGTAGAACCAAGTATTAGAATCTTTGGAACTAGAGAGCAGATAGATGAATCTTTAGATACTTATATAGAATTAACAGGGCTTAATTTAAACGAATGTTTTGATTTTAAGGTTGAGCCAAAAGGTTCTTATTGGTATGAGCATAGAAAAAGAAGGCATGGAGAAAATGAAGCTATAACGCAAAATAAGATAGCAGAAAAGAAACTTGCTGAATATAAAGAACGATACAATAAACTGAGTAATAACGCAGCACTAATAACTACGATATGACACCAATACAATTAAAAGAAGATTTAGAAGAACAACTAATGAAAATGCCTGAGTTAGAACAGGAAGAAGAAATGATACACAAAAGAATGAATGATATTAATACATTCCAAGCACACGAAAATGAAGTTTATTTAAGAGGAACAGATGAGTATGGCAAAGATTTTCAAATCTGTTTTGATAGCTATAACTTTTTAGAATGGATAGATACAGAACGCTTGGAATACATAAAAGAACAATTAACCAAATACATAAAAAAGAAATGAAAACAGAACTAATTAAGGAAAAGTACCACCACTACGGACTAGACAAGGATGACGTGTTTAAGCATCAGCACTATGTAATCATCACAAGATCAGGAATTGATAAGATTCAAGCAATAGAAGGCATTACTATTGACTATGAGGTTATTAATTGCGAAAGAGATTTTTGCGTAGTTAAAGCACACGCAAAGAAAGATAAATCAGATACGGCAACTGTTAAAATGGAAACAACAATACAGACATTTGGCTCAGCTTTAAAAGGAGAAGGATTTAAAGATGGGAACTGTAACACTTGGTATGTAATGGAAATGGCTGAGAAACGAGCTATGAGCCGAGCAGTCTTAAAGCTTACAGGGTTCTATGAGCTTGGAGTATTTGGAGAAGATGAATCAGAAGATTTTAAACAGAAATAGTATAGGTTGGGGGATTGTATTACCCCCTTCCTTTTTTTAATAATTAAATAAATAAATAAAAATGGAAATTATAGGTAAATTAGTAATGATACTTGACTTAGAAACAGGAACAAGTAAAGCAGGAAAAGAATGGCAAAAGCAAACAGTTGTAATTGATTCAGGAGATGAGTTTAATAACTTAACTGCTGTAAGTGCTTTTGGAGAAGATAAGATTAAACACTTAAATAAACTGCAAGTAGGAATGTCAGTAGCTATTATGTGTAATATTTATTCAAGAGAATATAAAGGGAAATACTATCATAATATTGATGGCTACCACTTCTCCCAACAAAGCGATAATGAAGAATTGGTAACATCTGAAGATAAAGATTTACCATTTTAAGATGATAGAAGAAATGAATTTTAAAATATTATGCGACCTTACTACAAATTTAGTAGGATTGGATAAGGGTTCTCTTGCTTATAAAAGTAGAGAACAGAAGTATCAAGTGCCTAGAGCAGTTGCAAGTGTAGTGGCTAGAATGATAGATGATACTCATCAAACTGTAATTGCTAAAGAACTTAAAAGGGATAGGAGTTTAGTATATCATTATGAAAAGAAGCACGAATTTAATTATAGAAGCTTCCCTAAATATAGAGAGGTGTTTAATAAAATCTATAATGCCTACTCTAATATTCAGGGAGCTAAAAGAGCTTTTACAGACTTGAATCAGTTGAAACAATACCTAAGAGATAATGGAGTTGAAAATAGTGAGAAGCACCAAACTACTATTAGAGTTACATCAGGAAAAGTTGAAGCTGATGTTAAAGTTTCTTATAAAGATTTTTATGAGCAATTAGAAAAGTGTAAGTTTGCACTAACTGATTGTAACTATAACTTAGAGATTATATGATAAAACCAAATTACTACGCTGTTATTCCTGCTGAGGTAAGATATGACAAAAAGCTAACACCTAACGCTAAATTGCTTTATGCAGAAATAACAGCACTATGTAATATGAATGGAAAGTGTACGGCTTCAACAGAATACTTTTGTAGATTGTATGAAGTTAGCAGAGTATCAATTCAAAAGTGGTTAAAGATTTTAGAGGACAATAATTATATAAAGCGTGTTAACATTTATAAACTAGGTAGTAAACAAATAGATAAGAGGGTAATAACTTTGGTTAACATACCTACTAAAGAAAAGTTTACAGATAATACTAATATAAATATAACTAATACTAATCTTACAGATAGTAATAGAAAGGCGTTCTTTAAAAAACCAACTTTAGATCAAGTTAAAGATTATTGTATCTTACGGAAAAATAATATAGATGCAGAAGCTTTTATTGACTTCTATGAAAGTAAGGGGTGGCAAATTGGAAAAGAAACAATGAAGGATTGGAAAGCTTGTGTAAGGACTTGGGAACGGAGAGAAACCAAAACTCAAACAATGGGTAAATTACACTCACAAATAAACGAATGGCAAGAAGCTAAAAAATTATTATGAAACCACTAAAAAACGAAAACTTAAAAGAGCTGACAGAGAAAGTCCTAGACCTAGTTGCTAGAACAGGAGTAGAGATAGGACATAAAACGGATAGGGAAACACTCGCAAATCTATCTAAGATATTTGCTCAGGATTTAATCCAAGAGAAAAGATTTGGCAAGATGACTTTTAATCAAGTTGAAGATGCTTTTAGACTTGGAGTAAGATTCGGCAAAGAAGAACCTTTTTTAAATATCAGAACTTTTTACAGGTGGGTTTATGCTCACAAGAAAGTTGTAGATAATGCCTATTATGAAGTACATACATTAGGACAAAAGAATGTACCCTTTTATCAAGAACCAATAAAGCTACTTAAATGAAATTTGAAAACACTTCAAATAGACTAAGACAAACAAATGCTTTAGAAATATTTTGCAAGAATTTTGGGCTGACTTTTGTAGAAAATACTGACTTTGCTCCTGTTGATGCTTTCCTTAGAAAAGATACTAAATTGGTTGGACAAGCAGAAGTAAAGGGTGTACATAGTAATTATGATGACAAAGATTATGTAGTTGTATGTATGAGAAAGCTAGTAGATTGTCAAACTGAACAAATAAAATATAATAAACCTGTTGCTATTATTTGGGCATTTAATGATTGTATAGCTTATCAGAAAATTGAAAAACTTAATGGAGAATTTTATTTTGGTGGGCGTAAGAAAAGAGAAGGTAGTACCCACGATATTGAATTGATGGTTAAAATAGATAAACATAAACTTATCAAGATATGAAAACAGTAAATAGTGTAAGTGGTGGTAAAACTTCAGCATACATAGCAGCGAACTACCCTGCTGACTATAATGTATTTGCTTTAGTTAGGACTAATGACAAGTCTTGTCTTTACCCTGATAAAAAACTAAGACAAATAGTAAGTGATAAGATAGGAACAGAATTTATAGGAACATTAGAAGATGATGTTATAATTCATACAATGCTAGACTTAGAGCAATATATTGGGCAAGAGATAAATTGGGTAACAGGTAAACCTTTTGATGAAGTAATACTAAGAAACAGAGTAGATAAAAACAGAAAACCTACAGGGCAAAAAGTTACTTGGTTACCTCAGTCTAACAGTAGATTTTGTACGGTTGAAATGAAATTAGCACCTCTTAAAAAGTTTTGGTATGATAATATAGGTGAAGTTGTAGAGAAAAGAATTGGTTTTAGAGCAAATGAAATAAGAAGGGCAAATAGCACATTAGAAAGAGTAAATGAAAGAGGAATATTAGTTGATAAATTTATAGTTGGAAAACACAAGAACGGAAATAATAAATGGAAGGAGATGGAATGGGAAAAACCTAGATTTCCTTTAATTGAAGATGGAATATTTAAAGATAAAATTGAAGTATATTGGAAAGATAAACCTGTAAGATTTGCTTGGGTTAATAATTGTGTTGGGTGTATGGGTGCTACACCTTACTATTTAAAACATCAATATGAGAAAAACAAAAATAAAATAGAGTGGTTCTTAAAGCAAGAGCAAGAATGTTTAAAAGATTTCGGTTCAACTTGGAGAATAGATAGACTTACTTATAAAGAGATAATAGAATTTAATCAACAGTACGAAATGTTTGATGACGATTTTGATACGTGTGATAGTGGTGGTTGTGGAATATAATATGGAAATAACAATTAAACAAATAGAAGATTACGCAAAGTATTATTACTCTGTAAAAACATTACTAAAACAAAAACCTTTAAAATTTGAAGAATGGCAAAAAAGACAATCAGTAAACTAAAGAAAGAGCTAGACAAATGGTTCAGCCTTTACATAAGACTTAGAGATGCTGATGAAAATGGTGTTGTAATTTGCTTCACTTCAGGAAGGGCTTACCCTTATAAGAATATTCATGCAGGGCATTTTATGTCTAGGAGATGTCTTTCAACTAGGTGGTGCGAGATAAATGTACAACCACAATCGGCTGCTGATAATCTTTTTGCTCAGGGAGAACAGTATAGGTTCGGACTTAATCTTGATGCAAAGTATGGAGAAGGAACTGCTGAAGATTTACAAATAAAGTCAAGACAAATTCAGAAGTTTTCTAGGATAGATTATGAAGATAAGATAGGTTATTACAAAGACCTTGTTGAAAAGTTAAAAAAAGAAAAAGGAATAGAGTAACTTTATTTTTATATTTGCGTATGACTAAGCCAATTTATTCAAGTGAAGAACATAGGTCAATAGTTGAAGTTTATGTTAGAATGTGTAAGCAGTTTTCACAAGAGATAACAACTCAAACACGCTACAATAATTATCTTGAAGTTATAGATTTAATAACTGAATATTCAAATGGTTATGGGGAAGGAATTAGAGAGAACAACTTTTATGATTGGATAATGATTCTACCTATAAATATATCAGTTGCTACAAGTGGCTTCTTTGCAGGGATAGAAACTAAAAGCAACTCAGCAGAAGTGAGAGCTTATAAAGTGGTTTTAGATGAAATGCTCCAACAGGTAGTAGAGAAGTTAGATAAATTAGAACCTAAAGATGACTGAGATTTATTTAGAAATATCAAAGCTTACGGATAAATTTAGGACAATGGCTTTTGGACTAACAACTGATGAAAACAAAATACATGAAGCAGTACAAGAGTTGATGTTATATTTCTTGCAGATGAATCCTGATACTCTTAGAAGTATTTATGACAAAGATGGGGTTGATGGCATAACAAGATATGGAGCAGTTGCATTACGGAGAGCTTTAACAAGCACAAGAAGTAATTTTTATTATAAGTATGAAAAATACTACACTCATATTGATAGCTCTATTTACACTCTTAATTGTACTTATAATGATGACAATATATATTTTGACAATAATATTTCTAAAAGTTTACATAACATTCCTAATGAAGAAGTAGATAATCATAAGCTAAATCAGTTAGAAAAAATCGATAAAGAGTTAGATGATCTTTATTGGTATGATAGAGAGTTATTCAAGTTATATTATTCAGGAGAAACTTTAGACAGTTTAGCAGCCAAGACTAAGATAAGCAGGAATAGTCTTTTTACAACAATAGATAAAGTAAGGACAATACTTAAAAAGAAATTAAATGAAGATGTATAATCCTAAAATCAACAATAGTTTTATTATGCAGTTTGGATTTCCTTATCCTGATAAAGTGATAAAATGAATAAGTTTTTTGTACCTGATGAAATATATGAAGAACGCTTGGCAATATGTAGGGAATGTATTTACTATTTTAAACCCACAGGGACTTGTAAGAGGTGTCTGTGTTTTATGAAGATTAAGTCTAGGATCGCACCAATGGAATGTCCACAGGGTTATTGGCAAAAGACTACAGAAGTAATAAAAGCTCCTGATGATTTACCTCAGCACTTGATAGATGAAATACTAGATATGTGGAAAGACTTAAAAACAGGGAGAGCAAAAGATGTTACTGCTAAAAAGAGAATGATAGAAACTTACAATACAATCTATATGACTAACTATGGAGTAGGAACTAATTGTGGTTCTTGTATATCAACCTGTTTTGATGGCATAAAAAAACTATATAAAAAATACAGCGAATGAGTTACTTAACACACCTAAAAAGAAACAAGATGCACTATTCAGAAAGATGGGTAGTAAAATTGGATGATGATGATTTAGTAAGGGAAGTCAAGTTAATCTTTAATCCTGAAGAATATCGTAAGTCATCAAAACCAAGAATACTAAATACACAAGAAGGACTAATTAAAATACTAGAAAATGACAAAAAAAGAAGATTACAAATCACACCCTGAACCTAGTTATTATACAGGAACTAAATTCGGTTACTCAGCTAGAAACATAGTAGAGGACTTTGATCTTGGCTACAATACAGGAACAGCAGTTAGTTATCTTTTAAGAGCAGGTAAAAAAGATGGTAATCCTGCTTCACAAGATATACAAAAAGCAATTAATCATCTACACTTTGAATTAGATAAGCTCTATAAAAAAAGTGAAACTAGGACAGGCGGATTAGCTCAATGACACTATAC
>TARA_R110000765_G_scaffold236267_2_pt1 | contig 13804 bp, 20 predicted proteins | sample TARA_R110000765 | Tara Oceans TARA_R110000765 (sample SAMEA4398168) | marine metagenome | biome: Polar Biome; feature: [MES] marine water layer (ENVO:01000295) within the mesopelagic zone...; material: water (ENVO:00002006), including particulate matter (ENVO:01000060) such... | reverse complement strand
CTTAAAGCTAGCTGGTTATAACGTAAATATTAATGTTATACCTAATAGAATAGTTGAAGAAGCTGTTGCTGAAGAAGTAGTAGAACCAAATATAGAAATCAACGAATAATGGACACAGTATTATTAGTCTCAGAACAAAGAATGAAGAATTGGACTTCATTAGACAACAACGTAAGAATAGATGTATTAACGCCCAGTATTTTACAGGCTCAAGACATTTATATCCAAGATACATTAGGTACACCTTTTTATAATAGAATTAAAAATGGAGTAGTAGCTAATGATTTAACAACCGATGAAGCAGACTTTCTTAAGAATTATATAGGACCTGCTTTAATGCAATACGCACTATACCTTGTAATGCCAAATTTAAAATATAAGTTTGTTGATAAAGGTATCTTAAATGGATCTAGTGAAGAAACTAATCCAACTACATTACAGGAATTACAATATCTTAGAGACACTGCTTTAGATACAGCACAGTTCTACGATGAAAGAATGAAGGATTATTTAAAAGACTTTCCAAATATGTTCCCTATATATAGAAACTGGAACACTATTGGAATGAACCCTAATAGAAGAAACACTTATTTTAGTGGACTACAAACAGATATACCAAGAGATTATGGAAACTGGATCTACAAGGATTGCGGCACAGACTGCGACCCGGACTGTTCTACTTGCAACTAATAGTAAAACAGATTTAAACATCAAAAAAATACAACAACTATTTTCAAAAGATGAAAGCAAAGCTAGACGCATTATTAGATAAAAAGATTAGTAAAAAACTATCAGTCTTTATCACTGCTACTATCCTAGTGGCTCTAGGTCAATTAACTTCAAGTGATTGGGTTACTATAGCCACCGTATATATAGGTACACAGGGAGTAATAGACGCAGTATCTAAGCTAAGACAAAAATAAACTAGAATATGGATATTACAAATACAATAAGAAAGTACGTAGAATGCGCCAGTAGCGGAGCTATCACAGAACCAACAGGAGGATCGTGGATTTCAGCATTAGCAATTTGGCAAGGTTCTACGGAACCTCTACACGGATCATGGTTAATAAGAGTATGTGATAACTTTGGTATAACACAACCTGAAGATGGTTCATGGTTAATAGCATTAAGTTTTTATTATGAAAGGTTTACACCTACTAACGGATCTTGGTCTTACTCGATTCAATTAGGTTGTGAAGCTGGACCACCAGCACCTTCAATATTAATCTGGGATCAAACAACAAGTGAATGGCAAGATGAAGAAGCAGCATGGGCAATTGCAGCCGTTCCTACTACACCAACATTTACTCAAGATGGAACACTGATTGCAAATCCAACCCCAACTTTAACGGGTACTGCAGATGCATTAATTAGAGTAGATCTTAATGTAGATGGTACAGAATATACTACTAATGCAGATGCTACTGGAGCATGGTCAATAACTACAAATTCATTAAGTGGAGTTGCAGACCCAGGAACAGAATACACAATTACTGTTAGATCTAAAAATATAGTTAATGGATTAATTAGTGCAGAATTCCAAGGAAATATATTTATAGAAGCAACATCAGTAGATTGTCAAGTTATTATGAATACGGGTTGGAGTTTAGGATGGATTAGAACTTGGGTTGAAATACAAGAAAGAATATCAGTTGGTCCAGACGTATGGCAATCGGTAGAGTATGAAGGAAATCCAACCTTTTTAGATTCTAACAACAATCCACAATTTTATAAAACAACTGCTGGACAGTATGGTGCACAACCTGGAATATATGGAATGAATTTCTATAATACTGATACTGGAGGTACAATTGTAAACGTAGCAAGAGATATTAAACTGGAACCAGGAGTTCAATATAGAATAATAGGAAGATTCTCTGGTGGTAGTCCAAACTACGGACAATATACTAGCTATTCATTATTCCAAGCAGGAAGTCAATTATTATCGCAATACTTTTCAACAGCTAGTGATTATGATGCAACTGGAGTTGAACAACAAACTTTTCAATTAAATTAAATTAAATATACAATAATATGGGATTAACATTAACAAACGAACAAATAGACTTAACGTACCCTGGTCTAATTAAGATGAATGATAACGTAGGAGTTACTACAGTCTTAAAACCTTTATCAGATGGTTTAGGAGTAAATTTACCTTTTGAAGTATCAACAACAGGAGTTAACTTTACAGGTACAGTAACAGGTATTAGTGCTGGAGGTTTAGTACCAGGTACTGGATCTAACTCAATGAAGTCAGCAAATGCTTTAACATCCTCACCAGCTGATGCTGCCGGAAATAAATCTATTGCTATTGGATCTGGAGCTACTGCTCAATCGGATTCTATTGCTATAGGAGATGGTTGTGTTGCACAAAATGGTCCAGCAATTGCAATTGGTAGAAATTCTACTGCAGATGGTTCAGTTGCAACAGCTATGGGAAATTCAGCCAATGTAAATGGAGATCAATCAATAGGATTATCTGGTGAAGTACTATCAATAAATGGTTCTAGAAATATTGCAATTGGTCGACAAGTTACAATTAACGGAGGAAACTCATTAGCAATTGGTAATTATGCAAAAGTTACTGGTGGTTCTTCCTTTTCATTTACATCATGTAGTATTCAAGTAAACGATCAAAAAGCTACTAATGCAATGATGATGGTACCTGGTCAATATGGATGTACTACTAACGCTTTAGCTCAAGATTCAATTGTATTAGGACCAGCAACAAGTCAATTAGAAAGAGCATCAAATCCTGGAAGTATTTCTATTGGATTAAATACTCAAAGTACTGCAGATAACGCAGTTGCTTTAGGATCTAATGTAGTTGCAGCTAAAGCATCTACAGTTTCAGTAACAGAATTAGAAACTCAGTTAGCTGGTGGAGGAATTACAATGAAATCACCAAATGGAACAGAATATAAATTAACAGTATCTGATGCAGGTGCTTTAATTATAACATAAATTAAAACAAATATATAAACAAACATACAAATTATTATGGCATTACAATTAGAAACACCAGTAACAACAATCGAAGGATTCACCGTAGCAAACGCATATGGTAGAGTCGCAGTAGCAGATCAACAAGCAGGAACTTATTTAGATTCTTCAGTAACTCTATATATGAGTGAACAAGATTATTTAGATGGAGCACAATATTTAAATGTAGTAGGTGTTCCTTTATCATCTAGAACTCCTTATAACAGAGACGTTGATGGAGTAGATGTTTTAGATCTTGCACATACTTATATGATTTTAGAATTAAGTACGGTAGGAATCAACGCGATAAAAGAACTCTCGTAAATGAAACAAAAATAAAATAAGATATATAAGTTATATCAAGGTTTTAGCAGACGGATTTTGTGCCTATTATTCCCTTATAATTTTCCTTGTTATTATTTATTTTTATTATTATTATTTTAAGACCCTAGTTATTAATTTAGCTAGGGTTTTTTTATGCTCCAATGTTATCTTAATGTTAAATTTTAAAAAAGTGGTAATTCGTGGTAAACAAAATGGATATATAGTATATAATAACTATAAAAGTATTATTAACTAAATAAAAACAATGAGCAAAATGGTAAAAGATTACACACTAACAATTCACGGCATTACAAACATGCCAAACCTATCAGCTACAGACAAGCTGGTAATGATTCACTTATTTACTTTAAGAAGTATGGGAGTTTCTCAATCACATGTAGTATCAAGTTCAAGACAACTTGGATATACTAGACACGGTTACTTAAAGATTCTTAAAAGAATGATTTCATTAGGTTATGTAAAACAAATTAAACGAGGATATTATTCGTTAACTGAACTAAATATATTTTAATATGGAAGACTTACCTACATATATAGAATACAAGACCTCAGTTGATAACCTTGTATCACGTAATGAATTAACTATGGAACAAGCTATAATACTATTAACTTGTTATAACGCTACCTTAAATGAATCCCTAGTACATGTTAACTTTTTAATGCAGAAAACAGGATTAGCGTGGAAACAGATTAACTGGACACTAAATGGTTTAGTGCAACGCAATGCAATACAACGAGTAGAAGATAAATTCTACTGTGTATAAAATAAAAATAAATTATAAAAATGAAAACGGCAAATCAAGAACAAATACAAAAAATTATGGATGAAGGCGATTACGCACCAATGTACCCTATAATATCTAAGTCTAATCTACATCCTTTAGAAAAGATTTTAGTATCTCATATATGTAATGACATTCGAATGAATGGTACAGTAACATGGAAACATCAAACTTACGCTGATAAGACTAATACTAGTAGACAAGTAATATACAAATACTTTAAGAAGTTTGTATCTATAGGATTATTAGTACCACATGAAAATAATAAAGCAGGTTCTAAAAGTAACAAGTTTGATATTAACCTGTTACTTCTGGTATCAGGTCAACCTGAAACCTCTGGTTCTAACCTGAAATCTAAGGTTTCATCTAAACCTGAAACTTCTGATTACAAACCTGAAACCTCTGATTCTAAACCTGAAACCTCTGGTTCTGAACCTGAAACCTCTGGTACAAAACCTGAAACCCCGGTGGTACATATAAAGAAACCTAAAGAAACTAATAAAGAAAATAATAAAGAAATCTTAAAGAAGGACATTAACGAATCTTCTTTTTATGTTTCTTCTGATATTAAAGATTCTAATGCAGAGCATTTAAGAAACATTAATCAAAAAGCGAATATAGATCTAGATATGTTTTTACTTGAACTAGACCTTTAATAATTTTAATATATAAACTATAATGAAGATACAAATACCTAATCAAATAAATAACGTAGAAGACTATACTGAGGGAGAACTAATGTTTATGGCTTTAATGTATATGGTATGTACACGATATACATGGGATTCTAGATATAATATGAATGTAGGGGATTTACGTAGAATAGTATTTAACTTTAAAGCAAATAACCAAGCAATATTTGGTAATCACATGATAAGGTTAAGAGATATATTTGAATTCGCTCAAACTGATGAATATAATGTATTAGTTGCATGGAAGACTATAAGACCATTAAGTCATTTTGGTAAACCTGTAACCGGTAATAATAGTAAAGTTAATGTTGGTAGTCAAACCGTAGAAATACATAATATAGGAAGTATACAGATATGGTCCTATTTAATGGGGATATGGTTTAGTGGTAATGATATTGTATCTGAATCTGAAAACATCTTAGAGTATACTGATAATGCTCGAATAACAGAAGGTTTAGCCTATAATAACTTTAATGTCAATGTTAACTAACGATTATTACAATGATTTAGAAAGAATAGAATACTTTAAATTTGATAAACTAGATAAGTTGTTTATTCAATCTATAGTATATCACGAGTACTTGACTCTAGTAGAGCAAGAAAGATTTAAAAGGCACAGTAAAATAACAGTAAAGCATGCCATTGCAGTCGATCTAGCGTTATTCCAACAGGATGAAAACTACGAATTATGTCAACTACTACAGGATGTACTAAAAAGATTTGATAAAGACTTTGAAGATTTTAAATGATTTTATAAATACACGATACGAAGATATAATGTTAATGAGTAAAAAGATATGTAGGTCTCATCATGAATGGGAAGAAGTAGGACATTACTCAATAGATAAATTTACACAACATGAAAGAGCAGAAGAACTGATTGAATCCAATCGAGCTATGAACTTCTTAAGCGGGATCATCCATAGATCCTTTCACTCTAGCACAAGTCAGTACCATACTGAGATCCGACAAAAAGGACGAGTTCATAGCTTTACTTCTGAGAACCACTTAAAACAAAGTGATATAAACTATAATGAAGAGGAAGATAGTTTAATAGAGAGTACCTCAGCTGCCATCAATGTAATACTAGAAGAAATGGTTGCTGATAAAGGTAGGTTATGGTTAAGAGCTGTACTATTTCAAATGTGGATAGAAACCCCTAACTTTACAGAACTTAGTAAGATTACTAGAATACCTAGAACAAGTATTAGTCACGCAGTCGAAGAGGCAAGAGAACATATAAAACAAGAATTAAAAAATAGAGGAATAAACTATGAACATTGATTATAACATGATAGTAGCTTTTGCATTTGCTGGAGCCCTATTACAGGAAATACCCTTATGGAATACCTTATTAGATAAACTAGGATTAGATGTTAAACCATTTAATTGTGCATTATGCTCTACGTTTTGGCTAACACTAGGTCCATTCATATATTCAACAGGAATAAGCTTTATATTTAATAGTATAATAGCTGCAGTATTAGCCGACTTAATTAATAGACAAATGAATAGGATATGAATTTAGCGGATTGGAATTATTTAGATGAACATAAGAATTTTATGTATGTGAGTCAACATATAACTAAGATAGAAAAGAGAACCCTATATGAAATTTACAATAGAATAACAGGGGAAAACAAGAAACCTAATAGTTGTGGTAAATGTATGAGAACAACACTAAATATATTAAAATATCATTATGAAAGAAAAGACATTTAAAATAGGTAAAGAAACCTATACAGTAAAATCTACAACAGAAGAAGGATTAAAGAATGCAATCAAATCCTTAAAGAAATCTATTAAAAAGAATAAGGAAGAAAATGGGAGTATTTAAAGGAGGAGACGAAAACATCAATAGAGCTGGTAGAAAACCAGGTACTAAGAACAAAGCTACTAAAGAAATAAGAGAAGCCTATCAAAAATTAACTGAAGATAACCTAGATAACATGTCTATATGGTTAAGTCAAATAGCAGGAGATGATCCAGCAAAGGCTATGGATATGATGTTAAGACTATCAGAATATATTATACCTAAATTAGCTAGACAAGAAGTTGTAGGTAATGATGGAGAAGATCTATTTAAAAACGTTAAGTTTAACTTTGGTCCAGATATTAATGATACTGAAGAAAGAATAGAAGAGTAGATGACATACACTGGTTTTACACCACATACTAAACAAAGGGAAATGATACATGGTATTTTGCAATCAAAGGCGAAGTATCATGTTGCTTGTGTTGGTAGACAGTTTGGTAAATCCTTAATGGGTATAAACCTTGCACTCTACTGGGCCATAAATAATAATAATGTAAAAGTACTTTGGGTAAGTCCAGTATATTCGATGTGTTCAAAAGTACAGAAAGAAATTATACAAGCAATAGGGGGAACAAACATAGTAAAGAGTGCCAATTATTCTAGTAATGAAATAGAACTAAAGAATGGTTCAGTAATCCTATTCAGATCCGCAGAAAGATATGATAACATAAGAGGATTAACAGTAGACTATGGTATAATAGATGAAGCAGCATTCTGTAAAGACGAAGCCTATAGTGAAGCAATAAAACCAGTATTCCTAGTAAGAGGTAAAAAGATCCTATTTATAAGTACACCTAAAGGAAAGAATTGGTTTTATAATCTATTTGCTCTAGGTAAAAGTGCAGACCATCCTAACTATCAAACTTATACAGGATCCTCATATGATACACCTTTTATAGAAGAAGAAGAAATAGAAGATGCTAAGAGAACCCTACCAGAAAAAGTATTTCAACAAGAATACCTAGCAAAGTTTATTGATGGTGGTGGAGAAGTATTCCAAAACCTAGATAAGAACAAATTCCATAAATACCCTAAACCAATAGGAAAAATATATTGTGGAATAGATTTAGGAAAACAAGAAGATTCAACAGTAGCAACCTTCATAGATAGTATAGGTAATGTAATCCATATCTATAGAGACTCTAAAACAGAATGGTCTCAAATGATACAACAAATAGTAATACTCTTAAAGAAGTATAATGCTACAGGTATGGTAGAAGTAAATGGTATTGGAGACCCTATATTTGAACAGATTAAAAAACAGTATTCAAACACACATCCATTTACTACAAGTTCTCGAAGTAAGAACGAAATAATCGAAGGTCTTATATTAGATATGAATGAGAGTACTATAAAGATACCCCATGAGAATGTATTCCCGTACCTTGTAAGTGAACTTGAAACTTTTACTTATGAATATAATCCTAAAACAAGAGCTATCAAATACGGACACCCTAATGGTCTTCACGATGATACGGTAATGTCTCTAGCAATTGCTAACTATAATAGGAAACAAAACAAATCATATGGTCAGTATGCCGTCTCAGGCTCAGGATCCTACTAGTAATTCAAAACACACTCTACTTATATTTAATAGTATATGATCAAACTTAAACTTAAACATAGAACCTATAAGATACCTGAAAGATTTACAATCAAGCAGTGGGATCAAATAGTTAGGTTAGATATGGAAGATCCTAAGAGTTATCAAATAATAATGGCAGTAGCTCTAGATCAGAAAGTAGCTAAGTTTCATGGAGTAGATGAAGACTCCCTTATATTAGGTGCAAGTTTGATACTTAATGAAATGAGAAAGCGTAAGAAGGTAGAAGCCAAAGACTTTACACAGATTACTATAGGAGAATTCATAGACTTAGATATATGGTTGGTTAAAGGTACTGAGAAACATTTAGAAGACATCTTAGGCATCTTACAGAAAGAACCAATAAAATATATAGATGAAGCACTATGGTTAGTAGATCAATACTCTAACTTTCGTCTAAGTACTTATAGATCCTATGCGGGTTTGTTTGGTATTAACGATAAAGGAGAACAAGAAGATATAGACCCAGAAGAATGGGATCCTAATAAGATTGCAAAGGGTTGGTATAAGGTTCTAGTAGATCTTGCAGATAATGATATACTCCGATTAGATCCTATAACAGAACAACCTCTATATAAGGCCCTAACCTTTATGTCTCTAAGAAAAGAGAGGTTATTAGAGGAACAACAAAGACAATTAAAACAAAAGAGAAAGAATGAACTATCAAGAAATCGTAAATAGAATCCAAGACATTACTAACCAACACAAGATGTTAGCTGACTTTGGGTATGGAGATATCTCAGACTTAAAGGTCCGCTTCGAGAATAGTAGTGGTAATGAAGAAGTACAAGCAGATTACCCTTACTTATTCCTTAACCCTGGTACTCACCAAAGAAACCAAGGTATGGTAACATATAACTTTAATATGATAGTGATGGACATGGCACGTGGTGAAGTGTCTGATGTACCTTACAATAACATGTTAGCTATACAATCTCAATGCCAACAATATATTGATGATGTCTTAGCCTATTTGTACTTTGCATACCAAGATAATCCTGATGTAATTTATAGTGGAGTAACCTATACACCATTCAATGAGAGATTCCAAGACAATGTAGCGGGTATGACAGCAACCTTAACGATACAAGTACCACAAGCTATTGATAATTGCCTTAATCCTATAAACCCTAAAGCAACTCTAATTAATAGAGTATTTGTAAACATTGAAGAATGTCCAGCATTTAATACAGCATTTAGAGTTGGAGCAGAAGTAGTAACTCCAGGATATCCAGTTGATAGAACAGCTAACGAATTCTATGCACAGTATGATGAACCCGGAGCATTCCAAAACTGTAATACAGGAATTACACCCTTAGCAATCAATGATAGATTCGGAACAACACAACCCTATTATAATGCAGGAGATAGAAGATGGACTATACCAACAGGAGTTACAGGAGTATTTAGATTTGATTTTGATTTATTACTTACAAATATACAAGGTATCGTTTTAGATGATCAATTCAGAATACAAGTAGTAGTCAATGGTCAACAACAAACATATATAGATTTTCCAGACCTTCCAATTGACGGAACAATAGTACCCTTTAAACATAGCTTTGAAATAGATGCTGGACAAGATACAGATGAAATAGTAATCTTATTCCGTTATCAAGATCAAGGAACCCCAGCACCTGATGGACCTATAGTTGGTTACACAGGTACATCAACAATACAGAGGATCACAGCATAATGGCAATAACAGTAGAACAAATGATGAGTCAGTTAGATCAATTTGGAGAAAGTCTAAACGATCTACAACCAGATATCGAAGACTTAATGCTTGATATAGTACAAGAACTAAAAGCAAATAGTCCAGTAGATACAGGAGCCTTAAGAAGTTCTATAAGAGGTGAAGCAACCTCAAATAGTATGACTCTCTTTATGAATGACTATGGTATGTTTCAGAATTATGGAGTAGGACCTCAACCTAAAGCAGGAGCAAGTCCAAGGAAAGTAGAGTTTGGAATTAATCCAAGACCTTCAAGTGAACCATTTTATATGTACAAAAAAAGAAAGTTTGGCTTACAGCCTTATAGAGGTCAAGGTTGGTTTAACTTTGATAATATAGTAGAAACCTTTAGTGAAGAACTAGGAACCGAAATTATAGCAAGAATATTTTAACTATGGCAATAACAATAGAACAAAATCCATCACTACCATTTGATATGGCATATGGAGCAAATCCAATTACCTTAAACGGTATCACACCAAATGAGGACAAATACGCATTAAGAATCTATATAGTAGGTCAAGCAGATCCTATAGCAGATATTAGACAAACACCTAATAAGGTTGCAAAGGCAATCTTCGATGTACAGAATATATTACAAACTCAAGTAGGTCCTAGTAAGAATAACATAGATGGTCTAAGCACTATAAGTCTAAGCACTACTGGTAATCCAATGCAAATAGCTAATGGAGAACTAATACAATATCAGATTGCAACTAACACAGAGACTGGAGGTACTATAGACGGTGCTTGGATTCAAAGTCCTACAGTATATACAGCAATTGCAGGATCTAAACAATATTGGGAAGTTCCCTTTAACCCTACTGCATATCAACCTAACGTTCAAGCAACTGTAGTAGATAACTGTACTATATTAAACCCTTTACCTAAGTCCCCACAAGGACTAGCACTATCAGATAATCAATGGACTATAGATGAAGAAGCTACTGGAGATGATTTCTATGTTGAAGGCTTTAGAAGTCCTGATGGTATCAACATGCATAATGTATATGATGATGACCAACTAACTAAGAGTTTCTATAATGCTACTAATAGAAGTGGAAGTAATCCTCCAATCTTTAATGCACAAGGTATAGAAGCATTCATAGTATTAGAATTTAATGCTGCTGGAAACCTTATGTCTGAGACTCAAGTTAATAATATACAATCAAATGGTGGAGGACCTAATATAACTCCAGGTCAAGGGTTAGTACCTGCTGGAAATTATCAAACAATAACTATAGGATGTGGACCAGCTAATATGCCTGGATTTAATCTACTACCTGGAACAACTCGTTATTATATACAACCAATGGTATTAAGTCCTACTGGTGGAACATGTGGAGGTAGTGGTTTAATGGTACCATCTGGATGGGTAACTCAAGGATTTAATAGACTTGGACCTGGAGATTGTAACGATTATAGTCACATACAATTTGCTTGGTTAAACTCACTAGGTTTTAGAGATCAATTTACCTTTACTAAGAAGAATCAAAAGGTGATAAATACTACTAGAAACGAATTCCTTAAAGAAGCTGCAGATTATAACGCTGGAAGTTACTCAGTAGACTTACAAAGTAGAGGACAAACAACATATTCGCAAACCATCAAAGAAACATGGACAGCAACTACAGGATATATTAATGATGCTGAAGCAAAACTATTAGGTAGTATGTTTAAAAGTGCTCAAGTCAATGCTAGATTCTCAGAAGGAGATTACGCATATCAATGGGTACCAGTTAAACTAATGAGTAACTCGTATATACAACAGACAAATAGAAAGGATAACTTATTCCAATACACTGTTACCTTCCAATTAGCATCAAACATTAAATCACAAAGAGGATAATATGATTCAATTAAAACTATTTAAAGATTCCGGAGAACCGATCTTCATAGATCTATATGACACGGAACCTATTAAGTTAACACTAAGTATAGAGGATATCACAACTGCTGATGCCTCTTCTGTGTTTAGTAAAACTTTTAGAGTACCAGCAACCCGAAACAACAATGAGTTTTTTACTAATGCATTTGAAATAGATGGTATTGATTATGATGTAACTCTAAAGAAGAAAGCAGAGATCCTAGTAGATGGCGCAGAGTTTAAGAGTGGTCACGTAAGACTACAAAGAATATTTACTAATGGTAATCTAGATAAGATAGACTATGAACTCCTATTCTTAGGAGAGACCAGAGACTTTAGTTCTGTAATTGCTGATAAGAGAATGTGTGATTTAGTAATGACAGACTTTGATTGGGAAGGTCTACCTAATGTATATACAAATGCTGATGATTTCTTAGGACCATATGGCTATAATGATATAGCTGTAAGTTGGAATGCATACCCAGAAAATCCTTCATTAACTGGAGGTTATGCAGATGGAGATATATTAATGCCACTTATAGATCATGGAAATACCTATACTGGTGCAAATTCAAGTCAAGCTGGAGATCCTGATCAAGGTCGTATTGCTTTAGGTCCTACTGGTGCAGGTAGTAGAAGTTTTACACACACTGCAAACTCATTAGGTCAAACAAGAATGAAACCAATGATTAGAGCTAAACGTATATGGGATCAGATATTCGAAGATGCTGGATATACTTATAGTTCTACATTTCTTAATAGTGATCAATTCCATCAAATGTATTTAAGTGCCTTTGGTAATAGCGAATCGATTGGAATGAATATTGATCAAACTACAAGCACTGTATTTAATTCAGTAAATCAATTTACAACAGGTCAAGCACCTTCAGAATTCATGTTTAACCCTACTGTTGGTTCAAATGTTGGTGGATCATTCACCATAGCATCTCCCGGTACAGGTAGTTACTTTACTTGTCCAGGAGATGCATCAATATCTGGTAATTACTATATAATGAATGCTAGTGCTGAGATAACTGCAAGACAAGAATATCAACCAGGTGGAGGTGGAAACACCCCTCTTCCAACTGCTGTAGCACTATGTAAAGTACAAAACCTTGGAACTTTTACTGGAGCTACAGTCTTAGCAACGGGTAATTACCAATATTATGGTCTTACATCTACAGTAACTTGGGATTCACGTAACGGTGGTTATCAACCTGTTGCTGGAGATATACTTCAAGTATTCTATTTACAGCAAAATCAGCAAACTAATGCTAGTTCATGGTTAATTGAAAATAGTCAGTGGAATTGTACTGCTGCACCAGGTTCTTACTATTCACCTTTAGATTTAGATTGTGAGTATAATCAAATAGATTATATTAAGGATGTATTAACTATGTTTAGATTAGTAATGCAACCTGATGCTAAGAGACCTAATAACTTCATTATCGAACCATGGCAAGATTTCATTGGTAGTGGTAATAACTATGATTGGTCTGAGAAGATTAACCTTAATAAAGATCAAATACTTGAACCACTATTCAATACTCAGAGTCAAGAGATAGAATTTACAATGCAAGAGGATGAAGACTGGATTAATACATTCCATCAAGATAATAGCAAACATGCTTATGGTTGGTTAAGATTTAATAGTAATAACGAACTACTTAAAGGCAAGAGAGAAATTACAGTAGAAGGAATAGCTCCAACACCTATAGATCAAATAACAGCATCTAGTCCTGGATATGCTGTAGATCCACAGTTCATTATTCCATCTATATTTAATATTGATGATGGTGATACTATAGAGTACGTACCTATTAAACCTAAGAGTAGATTCTTATTCTATAATGGTAGACAAGATATTACAGATGCAGCAAGTTATTGGTATCTTAATAATGATGGAGGATCTGCAGTACAACAACAGAAATATCCTTTAGTTAGTTCTTATAGCGACTGGCCCCCACAACAAACTA
>TARA_R110000765_G_scaffold176159_2_pt1 | contig 13813 bp, 7 predicted proteins | sample TARA_R110000765 | Tara Oceans TARA_R110000765 (sample SAMEA4398168) | marine metagenome | biome: Polar Biome; feature: [MES] marine water layer (ENVO:01000295) within the mesopelagic zone...; material: water (ENVO:00002006), including particulate matter (ENVO:01000060) such as...... | reverse complement strand
AGATATAAGATATTGTTTCACGCTAAAAGAGGTATTCAAGAATTAAATTATGATGCGTTTAAAGAAATTAAAGCGCTAGAGTTAAAGGTTTTTGATAATTTAACATTTACACTTCCCTCAGATTATATTAACTGGGTTAGGATTTCTCTTTATAAAGACGGCTTTCTAAGGCCTCTTACTGAGAACATACAAGTAAATTCAGCAGCTTCTTATTTGCAAAGCGCTACGGGTACTCTAAGCTTTAATGCGGATGGTACGGTTCAAACAACAAGCTCTACTCTAGACACTGAAAGAGTTTCTGGAGCTCAAAGAAGTATATACCTTAATAAGGATAATACAGGAGACAACTCATTACCAATAAATGCAGACAACCCAGATGGGTGGAGAGATTATAATATAGGAACCAGATATGGTTTAAATACTGAGACTGCTAATTTTAATCCTACCTTTAGGATAGACAAAAAAGCTGGTGTTATAAACTTTGATTCAACAATGGCAAATGAGCAGTGTGTTTTAGAATATATTTGCGATGGTATGGAGGGAGGTAATGATTCTCTAGTAAGTGTAAATAAACTTTTTGAAGAATATTTATATGCCTATATAAAATACGAGATATTAAACAATAAATTTGGAGTACAAGAATATATAATTAATAGAGCAAGAAAAGATAAAAGTTCTTTATTAAGGAATGCAAAAATTAGAATAAGTGATATTCATCCAGGAAGACTTTTAATGAGTATGAGAGGACAAAACAAGTGGCTTAAATAAAATGGCAAACATTCAAAGGAATTTTATCGCAGGGAGAATGAATAAGTCTCTCGACGAAAGACTTGTACCAAACGGGGAATACATTGACGCTTTAAATGTTAGATTAGGATCAACAGAAGGCGGAGAGGTTGGCTCTGTTGAAAACTCTAAAGGTAATACTAAGATGACAAGTTTGCAGTATGAGCAAACTGCTAGTACTACCGGGGCCGTTCTTTTAAGTTCTCAAGCTAGATGTTTAGGTGCTTATGAAGACGGACAAAGCAATAGAGTATATTGGTTTGTTCATGACCCAGCTTATACTTTAGGAGAAACAGGAAAGATAGATATGGTAGTATCTTTTAATCCTACTACTGAAAGCCTTACCTATCATATAGTAAGTATTGATGACGGGTTTGGTGCCAATACCACATTAAACTTTAATCCTCAACATTTAATAACGGGAATAGATTTAGTAGATGACTTATTGTTTTTTACTGATAACATTAACCCTCCAAGGTTTATAAATGTAACGCAGAACTACCCTAATCCTTTTTATGACGTAGATGTTGTAACAGCGGAAGAGTTTATGGTGATTAAGAAACCACCTATTAAAGCACCTACTATTGTATTAATAAGTCAATCTAATAATAATCAAGACGATTTTTTAGAAGAAAGGTTTATATGTTTTGCTTACAGATATCAATACACTAACGGTGAGTTTTCAGCGACATCACAATGGTCTGAACCAGCATTCGACCCAGGTGTTTATAATTACAGTTTTTCTACAAATTTAAATGAAGGTATGGTCAACACCATAACTGGTGTAAATATTCAATTTGATTCAGGAAGTTCTTTAGTAAAAGCTATTGAAATACTTTATAAAGAAAGTACAGACAATACAATTAAGATAATTGATAAATTATCAAAAGGATTGCAAGGATACGCTGATAATACAGAATATAGTTTTATATTTAATAATAGTAAAATTTTTACTATTCTTCCGTCTACAGAGCTTTTAAGATTATACGACAATGTTCCATTAAAAGCTTTAGGTCAAACCTTAATGGGGAATCGATTAGTGTATGGTAACTATATTGAAGGGTATGATTTAAAAGATGTATTTAATAACCCTGTTAAATTAGAATTTACAACACAATTAACTGGGGGAAATGCGACAAACATAAATTTACCAAACTCTACATTACCCGGTAATTATACTTTTGGCACAACTATTACTGTTAATGATTCAATAATTAATATTGATTTTGTTCAAATAAACCAATTCACTAAATTCATATTAGGATCATCTATTAATATTAATTTTACATTTGAAAGATCTAGTTATTTTTCACCAGCTATAGGAGGCTTAACCCCTACTTCACAAACAGAAAATATTACAATACCGTTTAATTATTTAATTCCTGAAACTTTTAATTCATTATATGAATTGGTAGATTCTCAAGGATTTAAAAATGCTATTGGTACAAGTACTAATATAAAGCCAGTTTATGCAGCATCTGGAGAAACTTCATGTAGCGGGTTTACGTTAACTGATTTGTTTAATTGTCTTATACCAACAACTTTAACCACCTCTACTGGGGGATCAGGCGGAGGCCCAGGGACAGTAAGTAAATTTGAAAGCGGTATAGACGCTTCAGGGGAACCCGTAAGAATTGTAAACAACACCCCTAACTCTACATCTCTTCAATTGCAATTACCTGCAATAAGATTTACTCAGGACCCTGCTTTTCCTAGCGTCCCTGGTTCAATATATGAATATTATAAAGTTGTTTCTTTACAATCTTCTTTTAGTTCTATAGGAAACCCTACAAGTCTTCATAGTAACAGAGGGTATGAGATAGGAGTGGTTTATATGGATGAGTTTTTAAGATCATCAACTGCTCTTGTAAGTCCAAACAATACGATTCAAATACCGTGCGGTAATTCGTCAAGACAAAATAAAATACAAGTTACAATTCCTTGGGCTCAAAGAGCTCCGTATTGGGCAAAGCATTATAAGTTTGTGATAAAACCTGATAAATCTACTTACGAAACTATATACGCTGAATTGTTTTTTAAAGATCCTAATTCTAACAGTGTTTTCTTTTTATTAGAAGGAGAAAATGCTGCTAAAGTTGAATCAGGTCAACGATTAATAGTAAAAACAGATACGGGCGGCGCAATAAATAGATGTGTAAATGCTACGGTTATAAGTAAACAAGTACAGGTTAAAGATTTTTTAAAAATTCCAGATCCACTACAGCCATCAGTAACAGATGCATTTATAAATGTACCCACGGGTGCCTACATGGAAATAAAACCAACAGGTTTTGATCTTAGCAAAGTTGAAGATATTGGGGGAAGCCATCAGAGTGAAGAAGCAACGTCCACTCGTGCTGCAAATGAAAGAAATGAAGGTTATCCCATTGCCGCTTGTAGATTAAGTATTAGAAATGCTGCTAATACAGCTTATGTAAATTACACTATACCCGCGGGGTCTTCAATTAAAATTTCTATAAATCAAGTAAGAAACGAACCGGGGGGGATTTTTGGTCAGGGAAATAAAAATTGTAGAACTAGAACAAACACGTTTACTACAACTCAAACCTCCCCTGTTACGTATCCAGATTTTGAAACGTGGTTTAATTCTGAAAATATTGGGAATCTTATTCAAACACAAAGTGTTACTAGTACAGGCACAAGGTTTAGGAGTATGTCAAATGTTTATAATTCTACTAGAATTGACTTACAAGGAAATCCGCCACAAACGATGCCTAGAACACTTAGCAGAACATCTTACATTCCTGTAGCTGATGATACCAATTATTATAATTTTTATAAAAATCTTGATGATGATTCGCTTTGGTTCTTAGCTACTGGTACAAGAACTTGTAAAGCTGTATTAGGTTTAGGAGGCGCTGATTCAACCGCAAGCATATCTATAGAAATAATAAGAGCAGATCAAGGCGGAGTTATTGTGTTTGAAACTTTACCTTTAGATGCATCTCCTGATATATGGTATGAAAATAATTTAAATTTTCAGGTTAATACTAATGGAGAACATTTTGGTACACAAGGGCGACAAAATATACAAACTAAGACTAACGCCATAGTAGACACAGGGTTTTTTGATTGTTATACTTTTGGTAATGGCGTTGAAAGTTATACAATAAGAGATTCTGTAAAAGGAGAAGCTTTTGCTTTAGGAAATAGAGTAACCACAACATCAGGACAAGAATATAAAGAGGCACACAGGTTTGCAGATTTAACCTATAGTGGCTTATATAATGACGAGTCTAATATAAATAGATTAAACGAGTTTAACTTAGGGCTTCTAAATTTTAAACCTTTAGAAGACTCATTTGGGTCTATTCAAAAATTACACGCTAGAAAAACAGACATACTTACTTTACAAGAAGACAAAATATCTTATGTACTAGCGGGTAAAGATTTGCTTACAGATGCAGGAGGTACTGGTTCTCTTACGTCAGTTCCAGAAGTATTGGGTCAACAAATATCTAGAATAGAAGAGTTCGGTATTAGTAGAAACCCTGAAAGCTTTGCAGTGTTTGGAGCTGATAAGTTTTTTACAGATGAGCAAAGAGGAGCTGTAATACAATTAAAAGGTGGTGCTTACAATCAAGAGTCATTAACCGTAATTTCTGAGTCAGGCATGCGTGGTTGGTTTAGAGACTTGTTTCATGACAACTTTGATGCTCAAAAGATAGGTGGCTTTGACCCTTATATGAACGAATATGTTCTGTCTGCTAACAGTATTACGTTACCATTTGTTGGTAACTGTGATCTTTGCGGTAGTTCAAGAAATATTACAATACCAGTAGGTGAAGAGATTTCTTACTGCGTTGATGTTGCTCAAGAAGTAGGTACGGTAGAAATAGAATACGTTATTCCTAGTGGAGGTAATGACAATATTATAACTGAGGCGGATACGCCAAATCCAAATGCAGGATTAGTTAAAATGATTACAGAAACAAATTCAGCTGCCGCTTCAGGAAATGAAATAGTAATTGAAGATTCTACAAATAATAATACGTACACTATTACAGCATTATATAATGGAACTTCTACTAGTGTAACCACTTCAATTAATGGTATACTAAATGTAGCTAAAAATTCTGTGTACGCTGAAGACATGACTATAGTAGTTTCATCAAATAGTATTACAGCTGACACCATTGAAATAACGGTTAACTGTCCTGAGCCTGATGAAATTACAATTGTACAAGTGGGTATAGGAAGTAATGCAGATAGAGGAAAGTTTATACACAATGAGTACAGGTGGCAAGATGGATTGTTTAATTCTCCTCTTCATAGTGAATTAATGGAATTTACAAATGGAACTAACAACCCTTTAGTTAGTCAGTTTTTAAGTTTAACTGGTGGTCAAGGAGCTGGGGTAATACCAGACGATGGTGCAAAGGTTATTATAGGTAGCCATAAATATGTAAATTTAGGAGATGATTACAATTTTAAACGTGACACTAACAACTTTAGGTTTTTAAGAACAGCTACTGTATATGGAGAGTTTATACAATCAGAGATAATAGCTTTACTTGCTGCAGCCGCTAAGGTCACGCCTTTACAATTTAATATTCCAGAGGTTACCGCAACATTTACAATGCCTTCTGGAAATACGGGAGATACTTTATATCTAATTTATGATTATAGAGATTCCACAGAAGTACAGCTATGTTATTCTAATGTAGATTTAAATGACGTTTGTTGTGTAGGGTGTAATGTAGTACAAACACCAATTCCTACTCCTGAAGCTTCACCTGCACCGCTCGCTTGTAACTCTTATACTTTAGCATCGCCCTCTACTTGCAATACATATTTATTATTTGGGGGTGCTTCTGGTGGTACTTATGATTTTACTGATTGTCAAAATAAATCTTTTGATAATTTAGTTTTAGAGGCAAATGAAGAAGCTTCTGTACGCGCTTTAACGGGAGTAATTTCCGGAACAGGTACTGTAACTTTTACAGACGAAGGGTCACGCGGAGGTTCTGATAATATATTTACTTGGAAAAGTTGTAATGGAGTTCAATTACAAGAAACTGTTGGGGGTGGACAGTCGTCAGTAATATGTGCACAAAATATACCCGTAAGAACATCAGGAGCTAATGGTACTGTAACAGCGGGGTCTGCTTGTGTGCAATATAACTATTCTGCTATTGAGTGTGGCAGTAGCAGAACAAGGGTATTTTTGTCAGGGAATACTTCATTAGGTTTATTTAGTGTTGGTAATATTGTTTATTATGACGAAATAAATTTAAGTGGATCAAATGTAAGTATAAGAAAATGTGCTACAATAGAAATAGTGAATTGGGGTAATGGAGCAGGCGGAGACATTGTAGGAGAAGCGTCAGCATGTAATGACCCTGTAAATTGCCCAAGCGATTCTACTGATAATCCTATATGGATGTTTAGTCAATTACAAAATTTAGGCGCTGACAATCCATCGCAGCTTACTCCTTGTAATACTATATACTGTCAAGTTCCAGTGTTTACATCGATAACGACTACTAGTAATTTATTTAACGGGGATGTTTTATTTTTTATCGATCCAAACTTTAATACTCCTTTTAATGGGAACAATAAATACTTTGGGTTTAGACAGCCCGTTGCTGGATCTAAAAAAGCTGAAGCAGGTTTTATGGAAGGATGGGTACAAATAGCAAATGACGGAAGCGTAATATCTTTCTCTTTATGTTAAAAATTAATTAATTTTACACAATGGCTACAGCTGGAATATACTACATAGACACTTTTAATTTTGCAGATGCAACTGCAGTCTATGATGATGCGGCCTTAACTATCTTTGCGGCAGATGGCTTCTATCAAATGGGAGGTGTTACTGCGCGTCAACAAATAAGTGGTGTGTTAAAACCGGCGGAGGACTGTCCTTCCTGTTCTCAGCCTTCCCCAGATCCAGTTCCTGCAGCCAATAATGCGTTTAAGATTACTGACACTGTTACTGGAGTTCAAGATCATGTAATATTAAATAATAATTTTTCTGTTGGTCAACAAATTACAACTAGTATAAACGCAAACTGTTGGCTTATTGATGCATTAGCGGTGAATAGCACAACGAACACAGATACGGGTGGCTGTGTACCTGATCCAGGAATACCTGCTTTATATTATCTTCTTAATTTGTGCCCGGTATCTTCAGGTACAGGAGCTCCAAGTGCTATTTTTACATCAATACCCCCTACAAGCAATCAGTTTATTTATCTAAATACAAATTCAAACGCATACTATTCGTATAGTAATGCTGCTCCTATTAATACTCCAAGTTCAGGAATACCTTTAGTAGAAAACGGATTAGCTTTAACAGCAGACGCTGCGTGCCCTGCAGTGCCGCCTCAATTTACTTACTGGTTTGCTCAGGAGTGTAACAACCCTAATAATACGCTTGTTATTCAAGCGCCTGTTGGAACAACTTTTAATGAGGGAACAACCTCAGTAAAAATTAATGGATCAACAACGTGTTACCAGATTAACTCTCAAAGATTAGGATCAGCTACAACCTCAGATGGGGTGTATGCCGGGACAGCTTATACTGGATGTACAAGCGGAGGTAATCCATGTATTGTAGTTTCTCCACCTGATAACTCTTTTGTAGCTAGAGACATAACAAACTCTAGTAATGAATACGATGTGCAATTAGGTTCTGGACAAATAGATGATGAAACACAAATAAGTGCAGCTTCTGGTTGTTATAAATTAGTTAGTAGAACCACTAGAAGTACAACAAATACCATTACATCGCCTTGTCCTGGAGTTGGTTGTTCTCAATCATTATTTATTGCAGGCTCTAGCGGAGGTTTTATTACTTATACAGATTGTACTAGTGGTTCTTTTTTTAATGTGCCTCTTTCCGCAAATGAAGAGACTTCAAGATGTTATTTAAATAATACTTTAACTTTAAATAACGTAACAGAAGACTTTCAATCGCCTTGTCCTGGAGGGTCGGCAGCGCCTGCTAATACAGATCCTAATTCCTATTTTACTGCTGAGCTTTGCACTGGAGGAGGAGAAATAGTGGTTAAAACAACTGGAAGTGTTGGTATAGGCAATTCAATTCATACAAGTAATACAGGAACTACTTGTTATGTTATAACAAGTAATTCTACAGCTAACTCTACAAACAATACTATAACACAAACTTTTAGCGGCTGCACTGGTGATAGTTCAGCGTGTACTCCTACCGTTGATTGTTATGAATATAGTGTAGAATATCATAGACCTATAGACGTATGCCCTACTGGAGGAAATACAGTTGTTTTTGGAAACGCACAAAATAATTTTAGTGCAGTGACTGCAATTTGGCAAGCTCAAAGTTTATGCGGAACATCAAGTTATGCTTTGCCTGGAACTTATGCCTTTACTAGTAATGGAAATAAAATTTCTAGGTACTGGAATGGGGCGCAATTTACTGGAGCCACAACAACTTGCAATTCAACGCCACAAAACATAACGGCAACAATATCTGACTTTAATCTTAAAGGTCTTGATGGTGATTCAAACGGATACACAATTACAGGATCAGGTATTGGATCTACAACTAGCGGACCCGCTCCTTTATCTATACCAAGCGGTGGTAATAATCCTTTTAATACTGATGTTGTGGCAAACACTGGCTTTAGTATAACTGGTAAAAATGTTATTTATAGTCAGAGCAGCATAATTTCTAATCAAAGTATTACAGTTACTATAACAGGAACCGTTACTCAAGATGTATCTGTTAACTATAAAGTGAGAACATGCGGAAATCAAGTTATTTATTCTGTAGATAATAAAACTCCTAATCTTCCAAATAATACTGTTATATTTTTTGAAAGTAATAGTGGTGATATGTTGTGTGGTGAAATATTTGGTACCACTAGCAATACACCTTCGGGGAGGTTTATACAAATAATTATTTTTGACGGTTGTCGTGATAGTAGGTGCGGTGCAAACGCTACACTTCGTTAACATTTAATTTATTATATTCGTATATAAAATTAAATCTAATGAAATCTATATTTGTACAGATTGCGAGCTATCGCGATCCTGAGCTTATTCCTACTATAAAAGACCTCATAGAAAAAGCTTACAAGCCAGAGAACTTAAAGATATGCATAGCCCACCAGTACGCTGAAGAGGATGAGTGGGACCGCCTTGATCAGTTTGCTAGTGACGGAAGGTTTACCGTAATACAGATACCTCATACTGAAGCTCAAGGTACATGCTGGGCGCGTAATCAAATACAACAACACTATAATGGGGAGGACTATACCCTTCACCTAGACTCGCACCATCGGTTTACACCTGGGTGGGATAAACAGTGTATTGATGATATAAAAAATTTACAAAAAAATGGATTTAAAAAACCACTTTTAACCTCATACTGTCCTTCTTATAGTATTGACGAAACGGTTAATAGAGATGAAAGGGCTTACGGTATGAAGCTTGATAAATGGAAAGACGGCGTTGCGCTTTTTCATCCATATGGTATGGGTAAAACACAAGCCCCTGTGCCCTCAAGGTTTTACTCTGGGCACTTTGCTTTTACCCTAGGTGAGTTTTGTAAAGAGGTCCCCCATGATCCGTTTATGTATTTCTATGGAGAAGAAATATCGATATCAGTAAGGGCTTACACGCATGGGTATGATTTGTTTGCACCACACAAACCAATAGTGTGGCATGAGTACACTAGAGAGGGAAGGTCTAAACATTGGGACGATCATAAGAGGTGGTTTGAAAGAGATAATCAATCAAAATTAAGAACAAGACAGCTCTTAGGAGTTAACGGAGAGGTGTGTTCTCCATGCAACAAGAACACCTTTAAAGAATATGGTCTTGGAGAAGAGCGAACCTTAGAAGACTACGAGCTGTATTCAGGGGTAAAGTTTAAGGATCAGACTATAACCCACAGGTGTCAACAAAACTTACCTCCTCCAGGCACAGAAGGAGACTCTGTGTATCATCAGACTAAAGAGTATTATGTTAAGATTAACAAGTATGATTTCTTGTACGAGGATTGCGTTTTTGGAGTGCTTGTATTCGAAGATAACAATGGAATAGTAGTTCATCATGACACTATAACTAAAGAAGAGATACAGGCCCTTAAATCGATTAATAACCCTTATATGACTGTAGTGCGTAACCTAGCCGGACAAATCCCTTTTAGGTATATTATATGGCCTTATAGTTCGTCGCATGGATGGGGAGATAAAGTGGTCAGTTATTTTTAGTAAATTTGTATATCTAAATTAAACATCATGCCAGACTATACTCTTACCTACAGTGAAAATTCTAACGGGTGGCCTTCCTTTTATTCATACATGCCGGAGTATCTAGTAGGCTTAAACAATTACTTGTATTCTTTTTCGGGTGGTAATATATTTCAACACAATACGAACCCTGTAAGAAACAATTACTATGGCGTTCAAGGGTTTTCAGAAATAACAAGTGTATTCAATGACGACCCCTTAACAAATAAAATATTTAAAACCGTAAACCTAGAGTCAGATACTGCCTGGTCAGCTGCACTAGAAACAGACCTACCCAATACAGGGCTTATAGACTATAGTTGGTTTGTGAAAAAAGAAGGAGACTGGTTTGCTTACATCAGAAGCGCTGGGGGTGACCCTGCAGCTCTTACAGAGTATGCGCTACGATCAATGAATGGTATATCTCAAAGCTTATCGGTAACTGGAACGGCTAATACTCCAATTATAAACTTTGCTACCACTATAAACATAGGCAATATTATAAGTATAGGCGATAGTCTATACTCTACTAACCCTCCTTATACAGGTCCAACACTTGTGGGCACGGTAACAGCTATAGAGATTGATCTGGTTAATAATATAAACAGGATTACAGTGGACGCAACCGTGGCTGGAGGTGCAGCTCCTACCCTTCAAGACTCTTTTATTTTATATATTAAGAACCAAGAGGCTGAGTCGCATGGATTGTTAGGTCACTATATGAAATTTGTACTTCAGAATACAGCAACAATAGCAACAGAGCTGTTTGCCGTAGAGTCTCAAGTGGCTAAAAGCAATCCTTAAAAATTAGTATCTTTGTTATTAAATGCAATTTAATATAAGACCGTTAGAAGAGACCGACTATGAGGAATTTCTTGTAGGTTGGTGGAAGGATTGGAAGTGGACAGCTCCAGTCCCAGCATTCTTACCAGATGACGGTAAGGGCGGCGTGATGGTTTTAGATAATGACGTTCCTGTTTGCGCAGGATTTATATATATGACTAATTCAAAAGTAGCTTGGGTAGACTGGATTATATCTAATAAAGATTATAAAAAGAAACCACAGCGCCAAGAGGCTTTGACATTACTAATTAAGTCATTAACACAGCTCTGTAAGGATAGCGGCAAAATGTTTAGCTATGCTTTATTAAAAAACAAAAGTTTAATTAAAACTTACGAAAGCCTGGGGTATACCGCAGCAGACAACTACTCACAAGAAATGATAAAATTATTATAACATGGCAGCAGCAACAGCAATCATAGGAACAGCACTATCGGTAGGAGGGTCAGCAATGAACTTTGCACAAGCCGCTAAACAAACTAAGTTACAAGAGGACGCAGAGCGTGATGCTGAAAAAGCAATGGCAGCTGCACGTGCTAAACTAGAAGAAAACTTTTATGAAGGGTTAGATATAAACCTTAAATCATTTGAGCAAGAGCGTAATGCTTTAGCTGGTGTTGGACAACAACTAGTGCAAGCGGGGCAAGAATCAGAAAGAGGCGCTGCAGCTACCGCTGGAAGAGTGATGCTAGGAATGCAACAAGGTGAACAAAATATTACCAACAGACAGATTGATAGCCTAGAAAAATTAGAGCAAACTGTTGCTAAAGAAGAATCTAGGCTTGCTACCATGAAGGCTAATTTAGAATTAGGCGAGGTACAAGGTGCTCAAATAGCTGCTTCAGATGCGGCCAAAAACCAAGCTTCCGCAATTTCTGGTGGCGTTCAAGGATTAGCAGCTGCAGGTTTAGGGCTAATGCAATCTTCAGAACTTTATGGTTCTAAAGCAGCTAGACAAGCAAAAAAAACCGCTAGGCAAGTTGCTGGGGGTAAAATACTTCCTAACAGCGGCGTTCAAGTTAACCAGAACGCTTTACAAGATATGCTAAGGGGCGGTGGAATTGATGGTTCTGGTGACGCTTTATCTAAAGAAGGAGGGGCATTGCAAAACATATTTGAAGGAGTCAGAGGTTTGTTTGGCACAGGTAATTAAAAAATAAATAATGGCAACGTACTACAAGTATAAATCTAGGGAAGGTGAAGATCAGATAGACTGGAGAGGTATAACTCAAGGGATTACAGATGATCTTACTAAAATTGCGACTGATAGAGAAAACAAGCGTCAAGTAATAGACGAAGCAGTCCTTACCAATTTAGAAACAATAGCCGATAAGCCTCAAGGTCAAGATGCTGGTCAGAATCAAATTATCGCCAACTATGCTGAGCAAGCTTCATCAATAGCTTTAGCTAATCAAAAACTTTTAAAGTCTGGAGCCATAACTCTAAAAGAATATACGGCAAGAACCAACACAGCTGGATCCTCAACAACAAAACTTTTTAGCCTTTCTAAGAAATATCAAGAAAATTTTAAAAGACACATGGACTCTTTAAAAGCCGATGAAAACGGAATAGTTCAAGGGAGCGGATTGGGAGCTGTATTTTTAAAGCAAGTTGAAACATTTAGTAATCCTAATACTACAAGATACTATATGGATCCCTCGACGGGAGAAGCTTTTTTAGCAAAAGTAGGTGACCAAGGTGTTGACGGAAAGGTAGCTACTATAGATGGTCAAGCTTATTCGTTGATGAATGTAGGGGCTGCCGGTGATATTATTTCTAGAGATGTAAATAGATACCAGTCTAATTCAATTGCTAATAATCTTGCCGAACAAGCGGGTGCATATGTTAAAGTAATAATGACAGGTGATGTAAAAACTGAAGATGATGCTTTTAAAAGAATGTTTGCTCTTGATGATAAAGGTAATATAAAGGAAGATGGAATTACAGAAGAAGGCAAATCTGTTTTAAGTCAAATCAGAGCTTCATTTGCTTCAGATATGGATTATGCAAGTATGCTATACGATACCTTGGGAAAAGAGCCAATATCAAAAGACACAAAAGGGGAAGGGTATACTAATATTTTAACAGGTAAAAAGTATACTGGAAAGGTTACAGACGCTATATTATTTGATACAGTTAATGGACAACAACAGCCTCAGTTAACTCCAGAGCAGAAAAAAGAAGCTGAGATGGGAGTGATAAAACAAATTAGAACTAAGCTAGACATTAAAGAGACTGCTAGAACAGATCAGTTAGATGAACGAAGAGTAAAAGACGCTGAAAAAAGAACAGAGCTTCAAAGATTACGAGATGAAAAAGGAAAAGAAACGGTGACAAGCACTATAATGGCTGATGCTAAATCTTATTTAGAGAAAAATATATTACTTAAAGATTTGGAGCAATCTGATGACGCTGATGTAATTAAGTCTATAAACAATATACTATCTGAGTTCGGAATATCAATTAGTAATCCTACTAATTTATTTGATGGTCAAAGCATTCGGCTAACTCAAGTTAATGCTGATGGAAAAGAAGTAACAGAAGAAATTTTACTTCCATCAGACAAGAGTAGAGACATATTACTGACAAATGCTCCAAGCTCAAACGCAGCCAAACAATCTATTATAACTTTTATTTTAGAAAATGTAAACGCTAGATCCTTATCTGCCTTAAAAAATAAATTGAGTCCAGCGCCTCAAGAAACTGAAACCGAAATTGACGATCCTTTAGGTCTTCTAGAACCATAAATAAAATGACACAAGATAAACTTACAAGAGACCAGTTAGCTGATATAATTAAAGCCAAATATCCTCAATATTCTGAGATGGATAATAGTGAGTTGGTGGATAAAATTGTCGCTAAATATCCTGTGTACAACGACCAGCTTATAGAAGAAGATCTTTTAAAAAAAAAAGACGCAGCCAATATGGATTCAGAATTGGTG
>TARA_R110000765_G_scaffold137509_3_pt1 | contig 13838 bp, 4 predicted proteins | sample TARA_R110000765 | Tara Oceans TARA_R110000765 (sample SAMEA4398168) | marine metagenome | biome: Polar Biome; feature: [MES] marine water layer (ENVO:01000295) within the mesopelagic zone...; material: water (ENVO:00002006), including particulate matter (ENVO:01000060) such as...... | reverse complement strand
ACTACCACTATAGCAGTGTCATACCCCCTAGCTTCTAGAGACTCTTTTAGTTTCAACACTTGAGGAGTACTATTACCCTTGCTGTCAATTAACATCCCAGGACCTTCTTGTTCGGTAGTAATTCCCTTAGATAAGTTATCTATATTGTGAGGAACGAATCCCTGCTCTTTTAATTGTAGACTAGTCTCAACTCTACTTTTATAATCATTAAGAGGACTAACTAAAAATATAGCCTTGTATTTTGACTGTGGTACCCCAGAAGGATTAGGTTGTTTAAATCTAATGTTAGATTTACTCTCTAGTAATGTGTCATCAGCATCCCATATTGTGATACCCTTACTTTCAATTTCCGAGTACAAATTATCCGTCATCTGCTGGTTTTGATCCGCTATAACATACATACTGTGAGCCGATGTATTTTTATTAATAGGATTTGCTGCTAAATCTATGTACCCTAACTTTTTGACTTCAGCGTTAGCGTTATCTATAAAATTAGTTAAAGTAGTTTTAGATATGTCAGCTGGAGTAGCTCTAACAACCACTCCTTTTGATATTATAAAGATCCCGTTGCTGAAAGTTGGGGCTACTGTTGCTATCCTATGTAGAGAACTGCCTTTGTGAGGAGTGGATACCGGTGTTTTATCTTTGTATATTGTATTGATGTTTGAATGCGTCGTGGTTTTTATAATTATAGAAGAATAGTTTGCTATTTTATCCATTACAAATTCCATTGCAGGTCCCTTTTGGGAGCCTTTCTGGTGGATTGCTCCTCTAATAGATTGTATAAGTTCTGCCCTTGGTGTTCCGTGATCGTTGTTCCACTGCCACCCGGATTTTTTATCTCCCATTACGTAGTCATTCTTACCATCTACTTCTACACCTTCCAATATCGATCCTGCATATAAAAATCCTAATCCGTTTAATTTGTTTTTCCCTCCTTCATTTAATATAGCTGCGACTTCCCCCTCGGTGATAAGGTTTTTAGACACTAGCGCTTGGAGTAATATTACAATTTCACTAAGATTTTTATTTCTGTCTACGGAGAAATTATGAGCGTCTAGAACGTACTGTTCCTTTTTTCCCTTCTTTTTCCCGTTTTCAGAAGCTGTTTGCAAAGCCCCTATTACTGAAGATGTTCTTGCTAGAACCAACCCACTCTCCCCCTTCCCTTTTGGTACAAAGGTAAAAGTGAAAGAAGCGTCTGATCTAACTTTCCCCTCTTCTTTTAAATTATCAACAATATTCTTTCCCTCGGGAGACGTTAGTATTCCTCCTATTTTTATTTCCGCAGCTTTAGCAGCTTTAGCCTTGCCCCCGGAATCTAAGCCATCAAAAGATGGATCTTGTGGGAAATTTAAGTTTTCATCTATAAATATAGATTTCTTCCACCCAAACTCTATTTCCTGCCCATTAATAGTCATTTGACGGAAGTTCCGCTCTTTTATTAATTTACTAGTTAACCCGTTGATTTTCTTATTAACGATATTTCTCTGCTTAATGTCTAACAACTCCATAACCCCCTTAAGCGGATGTTTAGAGGTATTTAAAACGTCCAGTACAGGAGTGTTGGACTGTATGATATTAAAAGCCTCCTTGATATCATTTCTTTCGGTAACTAGAAAATCTAAAACTAGTAACCCTATCTCGGGACTTATTTCGGAGAACAGCGTTTCTTGCCCCCTATCTATTTTACTGGCTAACTCACTTATTATATTATCTAACTTCACAGATTCAGTAGTTTCCTGAACCATTTTAAATCTCTCTATATTTTCCGGCATACTCACTACTTCCATAGAAGCATCCAACCCTAGTTCAGCGGCTAAGCCGTTCATTAACGTCGTTTTCTTCGAATTAGGTCTTCCTTTAGCAGGCGCTAACTGATTGTTTAATATTTCTTGTATACCTATAGCTTGAGAAGCTACACCATCAGCGTCAACTATCATTATAGGCTCTCCCTTAACGTATCCCAGCTTCTTGTTGTCAGCAGGATGTACCAAGGGTTGTGACTGAAGCCCTCTCTTGGCCCATATTTGATTTCCAGCGTATATGTTTGTAATTCCTAATTTTTTAGACTGAGCAGCGTCTAATCTAGCTCCCTCTCCACTTATTTCTTCGTAGAATATAGTGTTATTGTTTTGGTCAGTAGCTCTATCTTTAATTAAAGTAGACAGCGGAGATAGATCAAATAGCAATTCCGAATGTGTAGCTAAAAAATTAACGTAAGTAGCACTAGCTGGAGCCCCCATTAAAGTGTTTAGAGGATTGAAGTTAGTCCCCTTGGTAATATGCGCTGCATATAATTTATTGTATATAGTAGCGTACCCGGAAGATTTAGTATCTAATCCCCAAAACTCCTTTATTAAAGATGGTAATTGTTGTTCGGAAACTGAAAACCCATTTATTATAAGGTCACTAAATGATTTTTGTAACTCCGCTTTAAAGTTGTGATCCGATAATTTAGCTTTAGCTGTTATAAGCGGTTTAATAGCGTTGCTCATTACAAAATTGTAAAACACCCCTCCTTTTTGTATACCCAACCCTCTTCTGAAATTGATAGAAGAAGAAGTGGTATCTATGTTGGTATTAGGAGTTTTATTAGCTTGTCTTCTGAACTCGGTTTGTATTAATTTTATTACCTCTCTAGTAAAATTCTGCTCTGTTAATTTAGGGCCTATATCTATTAAGTCCTCCTCTAGTTGTGTAGCTGTATCCCCCTCTACGTCCTTTAGTAACTCTGTAAATTGATTTAGTTCAGTTTCACTAGCGTTGGCAGCTTTTAACTGTTTAATGTGTTCCTGGAGAAATAAGGTTAATCCTTGTTTAGCTACGTTTATAGCGTCTACTTCAGTAGTGCCCTCCATCTTGTCACCTAGGGTACTTTTTCCATCCCCTACTTTAGAATCCAAAGAAGGCCCTTGGTGAGAGTCGTACGCAGCATATTTTTTTATAACATCTAACACAGCATATCCAATCACCCCGTTTTTACCAGCTATCCACCCATACAGGCTATTATTTCCACCAGCTTCTTTGTTTGGAACATATTCAGCATTAAATTTCTCAGCTAAACGATCCTTAACATGTCGAATAAAGTCGTCTTTTAATTGTCCCTCTAGGTCAGGCACTCCTTTTTGTCTCCCGGTCTTCATGATGAATTTATTCATTGCTTGAGTAAACGCATCATTCTTTCCTCCAGAGTCAGCTATCTTTTCCCACGCATCAGCAAAGTCATCGGATCTTTGAAATTCCTCTTTCGATTTATATTTAGGTTTATATACGGGAGCCCCATTACTGTCCTTCCCCACCTCAGTCATAGTAAACTGATCAAATTGAGTCAACAAATCTGTAGCCCCTCCACTTTCGTATTCTGAGGCTACAACAGTATTGCCACCTGTACCTTTTCCACCACCTTTAACTCTTATCTTTTTCCTCAGGTTTAAAGCCATCTCTACCTCTCCGTTGTTAAAAGTTTCGACGAAGTCAATCATATATACAAAAGCGTCTTTCCCGTTGTTTATATCGTATGTATTTTTTGAGCGGAGTCTCTTTATAATACCCATTTTACCATAATTGGACAATAGGCTTTTATAAGCATCTCTATTCCGTTTAGCGGGGCTGTTTTTCAATCTAGCCAGCTCTTCTTGCATCCTTTTAGTATACTCCTCAATTGTTAAGTCAGACTGCTGATCAGCGGCTAGAGGCACTCCTTTCGAATCGTGCTCCCACTTCCCCTGTGATAAATTTGACATTCTGTCTTTAATCCTTCCGTCTATTATCTTTAGCTCCGCGCTTTGTAGTTTGAACATGAAATTAATCATCTTCCTTCCATAATTCCCGATATCCGAAGCGGTCAACCCTGCTGCTCTATCTAAAGCGTGAGAAGCCTCGTGCATCACTACCATTCCACCTGCGTAACTACCGTTCTTAGCTGCCTCTAAAGCTTTCTCATTATTTATTACCACAAAAGTCTTCCCTCCGTTCTCCCCAGGAATCATAGCTCCGTGCTGATCTCCTTTGAATTCTTTTAATATTTTATCTATCTCTGGCTTAGTATACCCCCTCTCTTTCATTAATGTGCTAAGGTCCTCTACTGTATTAACGTTTAGGTAATCTATAGAGGTACCTTCGTTTTGCAGCTTAGCTATTTGAGCAGCTCCGTTTTTATGTGAAGTAACTGCAGTAGCAGCTAACAGCACTGAGTTTTTGAGTAAAGCCGCGATAACATCGTTTTCCTTCTTTTCACTTCTCGTAGCCTTATCGTTAGTCTTCTGAAACTCTGCAAATGTTACCCCCTCTTTATTTCCCTCTTCATTAACTTTGTAATACACCATTTTCTCAACCGTTTCCTGGTTGGCTGCAGATGTCTTGTTCCCAGCTTCTAATTCCCTTCGGTGTTCAGCTACCATTTCGTTATCAAGCTGAGCTCTCACTTCAGCTACTACCATCCCTACCTTTTGAGAACTAGTAGCATCATTATAAGCATTTGTGGATTTTAACCCGTTCAATATATTTATTCCCTCACTACCGTAATATTTTTCTATAATCTCATTAACCTTTCCGGAGGAAATATCAAACTCCCCGTGCAGCTTAGACTCCAATGTCTGTAAAGCTTTCCAGTTATTTAAAAAACTAGTCTTCTGCACCCCTTTTAAAGTCCCAGCATGTAGGTCTACTAATTTTTGTATTTGAGATTCTGTGTTACCCTTTTTAGCTCCAACCTGCTGCAACACGACGTACTTATTCATGCCTAAATCAATTAGTTCCTGCATTTTCTGAGGTCCAGCTATCAACATGTTCCCATCAACAGAAGCAATCATTCCAGAAGACATATCTGCTACAGCTTGATCCAACTCCGCTCTTTTTAACTTTGCTTCATTAACCTTCCCTTCAACAATCAGTATATTCAATTCTCTTTTTAGCGCGGGTATTCTAGTTTTACCATCTAGATAATTAGCCCTCATAGACCGAGTGGCTACGTGGGTAGCTACTGATTGGTACCCTAGTGAAGTAGAATTAGTAGCCCCCGCAGTTATTAGCGTAGCCCAAAATGTTTCCCTAGCGTTCTTTAAAATATTTGTTTCTCTATCTAAAATCCCTAATCCGCTAAGTTCAGTACCCAGCATTATAAGTTCCTCCTCCATTAGCTCCCCTATTATAGCTTTCCCAAAAGTTTTAGTGTATGCTCCCGCTCTTCCCCATCTATCGAGTTTCATTGTATCTGTAAAAAATTTAGACGGCCCCTTCCCCGTTATTTTTTGAGCATTACCTATAGTACCAACTCCAATTTTCCCGAAAGCAAAAGTTATACCCCCTTCAATAACGCCATTAAGTATAGCCGAGGTTACTTTCTCAGACTGAGTGATATCACCACGCTCCACTACATTTTCCAGCATAGTTTTAGAGGTGAGATAATCAATTCTAGATATTAGCCCCTCATCAAAACTACTTTGTAGTTTCACTAGAGCTAACTTAGCATCATCTCCTCTCCATTGATCTATAGTTAAACTCCCGTACGTTTGGCCCGCTGTAGAGACTCCGAATATCGCGGCAATAGCCGATGGAGGCAACCCTAAAGCAGTCCCCCCTATAGCTACCACTAAATTAGCAGATTGCTCAGCTACAACTCCTGTGGAGTATCTAAAAGCGTTATTACCAAACTCAACGTCAGTAGAGTGCAACGCTTCTTCCATTACAGCTTTCCCTTTCTGAAAAGAATCATATCCCCGTATAAGCCCCTCGTTCCCGGAAACCATACCTATGTTATAAGCCATCTCTGTAAAGCTGTTTCCAGCTTTTATCGCAAATAAATCACCAATATCATGTTCTTTCACGGTTTGAGCCCTCGCTCGAGTAAGTAGTGACAGTGTAGCCGCATGAGCGGTATAAGCATCAGCGTATTCGTCTCTAGATTTTAGCACAGCGCTTTCGTAATTTTCACTATGTAGGGCAAACATATCGTTTACCGTCCATATTTTCTGTCTCCAATAGTAGAAGTCATCATCAGTAACCCCCTCCCCTCTAGTAATAGTGAGGGTTCCGTCTTCTGCCATCTTAGTGACAACCCCTACACGAGAAGCCATAGTTATTAACGAAGTTAAGTCTTTTTCTGTGCTTTTAAACTTTGAACTAAACTTGGAATGTATATATCTAGTGTTGTCCTTTAAACTATCCAAGTGAGCGCTCTCCTCTAGGATTGAGGCGTTTAGTATTACCTCTAACCCCGTTCCGTGCTCTCTCGTATATTCATCTATATCTATCTTAAAAGAGTGGTCTATCAAACCGTCTTGATGAATTTTTTGAGCAATATCATGAGCCTCGGTAGTTGGTAACAAAGGCTGATCCCCTAATAACTGGGCTTGTAAAGTAGTGTAAGCGGCTTCTACTTCCTGATTAACAGGAGTATCATCTGCAAATACACTGCTGTCCCAACTCCCTCGCTGTGTTAAAAACTGTTCCCACAACCTCTTAACGTTTGTTTCTCGGCTAGGGCCTGGACCCTGCCTAACAGACTTATGGGCTGAATCTCCCTCTTCCTTCCAATAGCGAAATTCCCCAGCTATAGCCTCAGCGCTCTCCCGCGAGTGACCGTCGTCTATTATTGTTTGGTATACTAGATCAGAATATGCCTGGCTGTGTTCAAAATTATCAGCAGCAGCCTCTTCCGTCCACTTGAACGTAGCGTCCGCTTGTGCCTCTTCAATAGTGTTTATAGCCTCCTCCTGCGCCTTCGGATTATATTTTAAAGACGTAAAATCCGCCACGTCTCTATCTGAAATATCGTTTCTTATATATTCCGAGATTTCATTATATTCCTTAAATGTTCCTAATAATTCATTGTCTTTATAAAATAGGTATTCTTGGTTTATGTCGGTGCCACCTATCTCTATAAGGTACCCCATCTTTCCCTCGTCAAACTTTAAATTAGCGTCTTCCACAAGTGCTTCCATACTATAAAAAGCCTCCCCTGTGTTGTTAGTGATCATATATGAATTACCCGATACATTCTGCAGCTTCCCAGGTATCGCGGCCATATAATCTGTAGTCTGTTGCTTTAGCGTCTGATCGGCGAAGTAAGCATCGATTTGTTCGATAGCTTGAGCGGCAGCTACTTTATTACCGTAAGTCATATCTATCTCCAACTCCGTTTCATCAGGTAGAGTTATCCATGCCTTATCGTTCCCATCCACTCGAGTCCTATATATTAACCCTCTACCGGAATACTCTCTCTCTAGATAACTTACAAAATCATTGTCGTCACCCCCTGCTTGGGAAGTTCTCCTCACAACATCATCAGCTACATCTTCGAACCCGTGAGTTACACTTAAAGCAAGATATTCCTCTTTTGATATAAGGTCTTTTTCATGTCTATTTCTAGCTCTAGTTTCAGGAGTACCAACCTCAGCTTCTTTCGTCCAATCTCTAAATTCACTGTCGGACAATACATTCCCCTCTCCAACTTCAAAATCCACGTATGCTTTTAAATCCTCAACGTCCCAAGACAACCCTTCAAAATTGTAAGCGTTCTCTTCGTCAACATCATTTTTTCTGAAAGAGTTAACCTCAGGGAGGTGTCGGGTTAAAAATCCCTCTAGTTTGTTAGCATACCCTGTTAGGGTACCTTCAGTTGTCATCGCGTCAAGTTCATTTGCCACAAATCTATAGGTGGCCCCGTCTTTTGCGGTAACAGTTATTCTGTCAGCGTTCCAAGCAGAGGTATCCTCGAACACAAAGTCTAAGTGCCCATACCTTTTGTTCATCACATCTACCGCATCACTGATTTGGTAAGTAAAATAGTTGTTGTATACCGTGTGTATTTTTGACATATATTATTTATTCGTAAGATACCATCTCTTCATGAGTCATTGTTAATATTTCACCTCCATCCGTCGTCTCCCACTTTGCCTTCACATATTTCGCTTCTTTTCCTTTTCCCACATAATGGGCCTCCACCCAATCATAATCACGCTTCCCTACGGTCATTGTCACAGCTTTTGAGTCAGCTCTTTTTACCCAATTCGCTTGTGCTTTCTTCTTTTGCGTGGCGGTAAGGCCGGTTTGGTCCTGAAACACATCATTACGGGACGGTGTACTGGTCGATGATTGTTTCTGGAATGTATTCTTAACAACCTCACCCACACCATCTAAAAGAATTGATGATATACTCGTTATATAGTCTTTATAGTTCTCTTTAGTTATCGTCCAATACTCCTCTCCAATCTCAGCCCCGAGAGTTTTATCGTCATTGTCATAATCGGTATTTAAAAGTGACCTCACTTGTTCCCATGAGGGATTCCCATTCAGCATTATGTTAATTTTGTTTTTAGCGTCAGCCTGAGCTTTCTTTAGGTCCTTACCCGTCATACTCCCAGAGTCAATAAGCACTTCGTTTATAGACGCGGTTAGGGTGTTATCAGTAGCCGTCGGAATTACCGTTTTTGATGATATTGTTTTCTCATCTCCCCCGCTGGTAGTGTAGGTAATAGTACCTTCTTCTTCATTCCAAATAGCGCCCCCTGGAACATCCCCGTTCCCATCTGGATCCACTGTGAATATAGTCCCCGCTGCAATTGCATCATAAACCGCTATAGTATTAGCATCTTGATCATTACCGTAACCCCCCTCTTCAGCAACCTTAAGATAAGCTTTAGCACTAGCTGTCCACCCCTCAGATGTGTTTTTAATTAGATCAATACTACCCGCTGAGTTATCAAGCTTAGTCTGAGCAGCCGCTCTTTCTTTCTTGGAAGCTAGTGGATTGGAGACTATACGTATATTTTTATCGTAGATAACCTTAATAGCAGCCACCTCTTTTTTTAGTTTATCGTTGAGCTCAGGTAATAAGTCGGTTATGTTGTCCACTCCTACCCAGTTTTCGGATAATTTATCTATATTAGCCATATAAGCTGCCGATCCAACCTTCACGATGTCTGTAGCTGTTTTTACTAGACTCCTCAAGCCTCCCTCTGATGAAACTGGGGTTACTGTACTCGCGCCTGCTTTGTATAAGAGCTCTGTATTTATTGCTGGTGTTTTTGCCATAATATTTTTTTATTTACACTTGGGAAGCTACGTAAGCTTGTGACCCTGCTGATATAATGTTACCAAACATATCTACCCTGTTTTGAGATGCTTGACTGATAGCCTGTTGGCCCGCCACAACTTGACCAGTAGAATAAGCTAATAATCCCTGTGATTTTTGATACTCTAAAAGCCTAGATTCTGAAGCTCCTTGTAATCTAGTTAATTGAGCTTTATCTTCTCCTTTCTGTACCTGCAATGCTCCCTGTGCTGCTAATTTCTGGTTCTGGGATTCTTGAGCACCTATAGATGCGGAATTCTGTTGGTTTGCTTTTTGGTTTTGGTTAGCCATTGCCTGTGCTAAAGCGGCTATACCTGAGTTACCTGCAGCAGATGAATACTGACTCATCGTGTTAGCTGTGTTTTGCTGCTGTTGCTGAGCTAGGAATTGAGACTGTTGTTGGTTTACAGTTAAGTCTTCAAAAACATTTTCTGAATATTGGTTCTCATACCCAGCGTATGCGTTAGACGTGTCTAAATTTCTAAAAGCGTTCATTTCAATCTCCTGTTGAGCCTTAGCGGCATCTAGGTCAGATTGTCTCTGTTTATTCTGTAGGTGTCCTGATATTCCAACCCCGAGAGCACTAAATCCTGCTGATGCGATCCCCCCTTTCTGCATATTAGAGAGACTTCCCCAGCCTGTTGTTCCGCTCTTGAAGGGTGATATTTTTTTTACTATTGCCATAATATTATATTTGTTTATTTATAATTACGTTTTTTGAATGTTATTTACTACTCTCTGCAACTCCTGCTGATACTTGAAACAATTCAGCTCTCTCCCTAGAATCGCACGTGAATGTCGCACTGAGGTAATAACCTTTAATCTCAGAAGTATTAGCAATCCCGTCCTTCGAAAACATTAGATAAGCCCCCTCAGGTGGAATGGTTATAGACCCCATTTGTGGATAGTCTACAGATATACTATAAGGCTCCTCAAAGCTGATAGCTGATATAGGATATCCTACGTCTACTATAGTATTAGTATTTGCTTGTTGAAATTCTCCTACAGGACTAGGTAGTGTATAATATATAGAGTCCCCAATCTGGGTAGACTCATTTATAGGGTGCGATAGTGATAGTGTTATTGTTGGCATATTAAGCTATAGTTAAAAGTTCGTCAATGTCTAAAGTCATAGTGTAGTCGGTTTCTCCAATAGAAGAGCAAGCTAGAACCACCCTCACGGTACAAAGAGCTGGATCCGCAACTGATATATTGTAATCGTAAGATTCAATAGCCACCGTTCCTCCTTGGGCTTCTAAAGCTTTCCAGCTATCCTGAGATGTAAAAAGGAGAGTATCTGTAGCCGCAATTATTTGGTCAGCGTCTAGGGTTACTGCTAAAGATAATTCATCAATAGCTGTTACTTTCGGGGTCCCCACTATAGGGGTTCCGGAAACAGTATCCCCAATCCCGATTCCCTGAGTACTAACCACCTGTACTACATTCCCGCTAGCAGCTTTACTAGCTGTTGTCGTAAATATATTTTTAAGCGAGGAAGTTCTCCAACGGCCAGGAGCCGTAAAGGACCCCGCTACCGCTACTAAATTCCAAGAGAACGCTTTTGATATATGCGTCAGCCCAGTAGTGAGTGGCGGTGCCGTGTATGTCTCCGTAGGCAATGCTACATAGTTAGCGGTGTTAGTTACCGATACTAAATCGATAGTTACGGTCGTGTCTGCAATACGCTTCATCTTAAGAGTGTAAACAGGAACTTCTGACAACTCCTTGGAAAATTGAGTGTCTGAATAGACATAGAATATAGCCGTGTAGGATTCGTCTCCACCCGCTGCAAAAGTTACGTCTAGGTTGAAATTATCCTCCAAAACATTCCCTATAGATTTAGTTTCCTTTACTCCCCACGTTTTATCCGTGAAGTCGTAATAGTTTCCACTCCCGTCGAAAAGTTCAACATCGAAAGAAGCTCCGCTTTCGCCTAAGATTCGTATTGTTCTAACACCTCCGCTTGCGGGGACATGTAAGAACGGTGTAATTATTTGGTTTATTTTTTTCATAATTTTATTGTGATACGTCGTATTGTCTTGTTAGTGTGTTTCCGCAAGCATCTTCTACCGTTATGATGTACCCTCCTGCCGTTAATCCAGTCAAGTCAGCATCATGCTCCATCCCAGCTGGTATAACAGCACCGTTAGATGTATTAGCAGCGATAACCCAATTGTAAGCGTACGGCTGAATACCTCCGGCAACCGTTGTGTCGATAGCACCAAATGCAGCACCCCCAGCATCGGTGGTATTACTCGTTAAACTTAGAAGAGCACCTGGGCAAGGTGAAACAATATTGAAAATAGTTGATGCCACACATCCCGTTTCAGTACTAGATATTGATAAAGAGTAAGTTCCAACGCCTAGCGAGGAGTGAGTATATGATCCTCCGTTGACAATGTTAGCTGTGTCGATAGCCGCTCCTCCTATAGACAGAGTCCAGGTAAAATGTTCTGATCCAGGCCAGTTAGTGTTACTAACCACAGCGGATATTCCCCCTATCATCGTAGTAGTTGGAGCAGTGACAATTACATTGTTTATAGATAAGTCACAATATAAACAGCTGCTATCATCAATTGTAGCTGATGGATCGAAGTTATAAGCAAGAGGGTCCGTACACCCGTCTATATCTTCTCCCACGGTTACACTAGTGGAGTACTCGCACATTGTATCTGTTTCAATAATTAATATATCGTAAGTATCCGGAAGTAGAGATAAGAAAAACAACCCACTTATGCTAGAAGAGGAACTCGTATTATTAAATCCTGTATTTTGTCCCTGTATCGACCAAGCGTAGCTAGTGGACGTGTTTGTTGTAGCTATATTCCCGAACGATATGCTTCCATTCGCAGCTCCGTTTGTAGCGTTCGTCGAGCTGATAGGAATAGATATGCCACAATACAAGCAGCTTCCGGCTATGTTATTTGTGGCTAATGGATTATAATTAATAGCTGTAGAATCCATACATCCGTCGTATTCACAACTCCCATCATCTACAGTAGCTGCCGCATCATGGTTAGTTGCCGTTGGATCAGTGCAACCACAATTGTTCCCAATGATAGTTACCGTATTCGTTACAGAGCACCCTAAGCTATCCGTAACAGTGCAAGTGTATGTGCCACTAGTATCAATAGAGGCAAACGACCCATTTGTGGTAGTGGAAAATCCGTTTGGTCCTGTCCACGAAGTGCTCAGCGGCCCAGGGAAGAACCCCACGACATTGCTAGTTTGTACCATTCCATCCATAACTCCCTCACAAGAAGGGGTCGTTGTAGCAATATTGAAAGCTCCGTTGCAAGGGAATACACAAGAACCATCATCAACAGTAGCTAAAGCGTTAAAGTTAGTTGCTGCCGCGTTCGTACAGCCAGAAACAGGGATAGGTGGATAAGTACAACTACCATCATCTACAGTCGCAGTTGCATCATAGTTAGTTGCAGTTGAATCTGTACACCCGTATATAGGTACAGCTGGATAAACACAAGAACCATCATCTACCGTTGCAGCTGCGTCATAGTTAGATGCTAATGAATCAGTACAACCAGGAAAAATACAAGGTATAGATGAGTGAGCCTGAGTAGCTGTAGAATCATAGTTAGACGCTGTTGCATCCATACAACCGTATGTCATAGAAGGCACTTGGAATGTGAATGCGTCTTGGCACCCGTTCACATCAGTAACAACCACAGAATATTGTCCCGGAGATAGCCCCGCAATAGAAGCTGTTGTTGCAGAGAAGCTTCCCGCTGGATTTGTCCACACAAATGTATACGGGGTATTTGCGCTAGTCACAGCCAGTGCAATTGCTCCGTTCGTATATGAAATATTAGTATTTGGATATAAATTATCCGAAGCGCCTACAACAGTTTGTATATTTATAACTGTTTGAGAACAATATAAACATGAACCGTCATCAAAATCAGCATTCGAGTCATAGTTATAAGCTCCAGGATCTGTACACCCTGTGTAAGTGCAGGTTCCGTCATCTATAGTAGCCGCTGCGTCATAATTAGTAGCAGTCACATCAGTACAGCCCTCCCAAAAACAAGACCCGTCATCTACAGTATTTCCCGCGTAATAGTTAGTTGCTGTTGGATCCGTACACCCCATCAGTGTTACAGGGTAAAGGCAATTGTTAGCGTCAGCATTACCTGGAGTTGCATTTGAGTTATAATCAAGAGCCGCCGGATCCGTACACCCTAACACAACTGGGGAAGTACAACTACCGTCATCACAAGTAGCTAGAGCACTAAACTCAATAAAAGCAGCGTCCATACACCCATAGATACATTGGATACATGATCCATCATCCACGTTGGCATATCCGTTATAGTTAGAAGAGCCGGGATCAGTGCACCCATAAGTTGCGGGAGCACAAGTTCCATCATCCGTATTAGCTAATGGATTATAATTAGCAGCTAACGGATCTGTACACCCTAACACAACTGGTATGCAAGAGCCGTTATCAGCAGTAGCTAAGGGGTTATAGTTAAAAGCTGCGGGATTTATACACCCTAATATAGCGCAAGCATTAGGGTCTACCGTATTAGCCAACGGGTTGAAGAGCATGGAATTTGCATCCATACAACCCTCTATTATAGGTACGCAAGAACCATTATTAAAAGTAGCCCAAGAATTGAAGTTGAACATAGTGGGATCTGTACACCCGCCTAAGTTTTGGCTAGTAGCCTCTCCGCTAATTCCTATACCTTGAAAATGGAAATCAGAAGGGTCTAAGTCGAGTACCGTGTTGGTAAACCCC
>TARA_R110000765_G_scaffold68996_6_pt1 | contig 13843 bp, 6 predicted proteins | sample TARA_R110000765 | Tara Oceans TARA_R110000765 (sample SAMEA4398168) | marine metagenome | biome: Polar Biome; feature: [MES] marine water layer (ENVO:01000295) within the mesopelagic zone...; material: water (ENVO:00002006), including particulate matter (ENVO:01000060) such as...... | reverse complement strand
ATTTCTTTTTAAGAATAATCCTAAAAAAAATAAAAAACCCCTTCAAAAGAAGGGGTTTTTTATTGATGAAAATTTCAGATTATTTTAGGTAAAATTGGTTGATAAACCTAAATGCCATCATTATAACTAAAAAATAATAGAAGAATTACTTAGACGGAACTTTAGTACTAGTAAAGTTCCGTCGAAATAAATGAGTATTAAAGCAAGCAGAATTTTAGATAGGGTTAGAAGTATACAGAATTTCCTTTATAATCACACCTCGACCTTCATAACGGTTTTTTGTTTTGTCATGGGTTTTATAATCCTATTTATGTGTGCTTTTAAATGTTTTAAGTGTAGGTTCTACTTTCTAATAGTCATTTGATTTATTTTTCACTTAAACGAATCAGGCTCCTTAACTTTCAAATTGTATTCTATTTAATTGAAAGTTAAGGAGCCTGATTAAAATTTCAATTTTTCGTCCTTATCCCATAGCCCCCAATAAGCCCCAACGTCTCCCTCATCACCTGTTTTCCAAGACTCATCAAAAGAAGAGAAATAAAACGTATCTATATTAGCGTTTGAAGCCCAAGCTTGTGTATTTATAAAATATTTCATAGCGTTTTCTTCAGAAGAAAAAGCACCTCTCAAACTTCCACCTTCACTTGGCCACCCTGTCTCCGTAATGATTACCTTTTTACCTTGTGCGGCGTGCATTGCTTGTCCATACATTTGCTGCATGTGCGCTAAGGAGCCATCTATATGGCAGCCTTCCCAATAAGGGTAGCAATTAGCTAATATTACATCACTAAGCTCAACTAATTCTGGATGAACTGAAAATTCATAGTAGGCATCAACATACCCTACAGGAATATGCGGCAATGCTTCTTTGAAACGTTTGATATATCCTAAAAGTTCTTTTAAAGGCAAATCATTTCTATAGAGTACCTCGTTTCCTACAGCAGCTATATCCACACAGCCCTCCTTAGCCAATTGAATTAAGCCTTCAATTTCCTTTTCATTGTCTTCTTTATCACTTCCCAACCAAGCACCCACTAAAGTTTTCATACCATGCTGATGGGCAATACGTGGAATATGCTCGTTACCTTCAACACAAGAAAAAGAGCGTACCCATTGGGTGTAGGGTTTAATAATCTCTATTCTTCTCGTTACCTGTTCTACGGTAATGATGTCACCTGGTTTTTGCCCATCTTCGTACATACTAAAACAAAGACCATGCATACCTTTATTTAGGGTTGCTCTCCATAGTTTTTTTAGATCTTCTGTATTCGAATATTTACTATAATCAATACCTGAATGCTCTGTAAAATCTAAGCCACTGTATGCATGATATTCCTCGTTTCTATATGACATTTTTTATATTTTATTTATAATTGTTCCGTTCGTTTAACTAACCCCTACCGTATTTATTTTGCTATTGTCTCGACAAGACTATACGCCCAAATCACTCAAACAGCCAAAGCTGCTCTTAATGACAGTATTTATATATCGTTGATTTTAACATTATTAATAGTCTCTAGAGATTACACAGTTACATTTGGATTGCATCCTACAATCTTTAAATTTAATCGCTTATCTATATTTGAGTTTTTCGTCCTTGTCCCAAATTCCCCAACTTGCTCCTACATCACCTTCATGGTGAATTTTCCAAGACTCATCAAAAGATGAGAAATAAAACATAGGTATTTCTTTATGTGCTGCCCAATTAGAACTATTTATAAAATACTTCATAGCATTACGTTCCGATGGTTCAGCACCTTTAGTGTTATCCCCTTTATTGGGCCACCCTGTTTCCGTTATAATTACAGGTTTACCCTTAGCAACTCGTTCCACACCAGCATACATTTGTTTTAAGTATATAGATGACTTTTCTATGCTACATCCTTCCCAGAAAGGATAACAATTAGCCAAAACTAAATCGCAAACTTCCACTAAATTAGGATGCTCTATAAATTGATAATAGGCATCTACATATCCTACCGGTATGTTAGGAAAGGCTTCTTTCACCTTTCTAATATAGCCTATGATTTCTTTTTCAGATAATTCGTTTCTTAGAAGGACTTCATTACCTACTACTGCAATATCAACAAATCCATTTTTTGCCAGTTCGATTAATCCATCAATCTCAATATCATTCTTAACTTTATCGCTACCAATCCAAGCACCAACCATAGTTTTCAAACCTTTTTCACGTGCTAATTTTGGAATAAACTCATTTCCTTGTGTACAAGCGAAAGAACGTGTCCATTTAGTATACGGTAAAATAATTTCCATACGTTGACGTATTTGTGCTTCAGAGAGCTCATCGCCAATATTTTGCCCTTCTAAATAAGGACTAAAACACATACCATGAAGTCCTTTATTTAGTGTATCAGCGAACAACAGCTTAATTTCGGCATCAGTTTTTGAATTGAAATTAATATCAGTAGAAGTATCTACATTAAGGTCAGCTATTGCTAGTTTATTTAATTTATCAGTCTGATACACGGAAGTTAGTTTTTGATTTTTGTCACTAGCTCTTTTATCCAATGCATCCCTAATTTCACCTGCGCGCTCTTCAGTAACATCATAATCACGCATTACATACATTGCAATGAGTGTTCCCAGTATAGGAATTCCTGAAAAAGCCAATCGCAAACCATCAATAGCCCCTTCAGCATGAAAGGTTTCACCTGAATCAAAACCAACAAAACTCATGATAACTCCACTCAAACCGCCTGCAATTGCAAAACCAAATTTTACCATCAACCAATAAATAGCCCCAAAGGTCCCTTCTCTTCTTAGGCCTGTATTTAGCTCATCTAAATCAATAACATCAGCCGTCATAGACATCATCAATAAGAATAGACTTCCTATACCAAAGGAGAAGAAAGGAAGTGCAAAAATGAACATATAGGGTTTGCCTGGAACAAATAAGAACCAAAGCATTAAATATCCAAAAATAGAGATTGCTTGTGAAATCAAAAAGGCCTTCTTTTTTCCCATGGCTTTAGACATCTTAGCAACAATAGGAATGACAAAAAAAGTAGTTCCAAGCGCTCCTAAACAACCAAAAAGTGTTGGCCATATACCTGCAGCACCTGCATCACCATTAAAAAGGTGGTATACAATGATAAAAAATGAAAAAGAGGCTATCGTCATAAATGCATTATACACTAAGAACGTAGCGATACATAGTTTTCTAAATGGTTTCATTTTAAACGCACTGGCAAAACCTGAACCTATTTCCCTAAGACTGTTGCCTATATATTTTAGTTTTAATGGCGAGTAATCCTCATCTAACGTTGATTTACTTTTAATAAATATACCTGGAACAATTGCACAGATGGCAAAAATAATTCCCACCCAAAGGGCAAGTGTCCGCGTAGCGACTTCAGCAGATTCAAACCACTCTGGATCATACATGATTACCCAAAACCAAGGAGCAATTACCCAAGCCCACTGCCCAATCCACTGGGCGGTTGCCATGATATTAGTACGTTCATGAAAATCATTACTCATCTCATATCCCATAGCTACATAAGGAACACTAAAAATCGTAATGCCTAAGTAAAATATAAATGACCAAATCATAAAATATGCAAAATTATAATCAATCCCTGCATCCTTATAAAGTTGCCACATGGCAATAAATGAAATACATAGGATAATGCCACCAAGAATCACATAGGGACGCCGTCTTCCCCATTTAGATTTGGTATTATCCGAAATGTATCCCATAATAGGGTCTGTAAATGAATCAAATAGTCTAGGAAAAAAATATATTACACCCCACATCCATCCAGGAAATCCTAAATCCTGTACTAAAACCACCATAAATATTCCTAGTGAAGCAGGAAACATTTGGTTGGCAAGCATACCAATTCCAAATGCAATTTTCTGGCCCATTGGAACTTTTTTCGTTAGTGTAGACATAATAGTGTTGTTTTAGTTAGTTCATTTGTTTCTGACTATGAAATCATAATCGTTTGTATCGCTTTTGCGTTAATCTTAATAGCTATATTCTTGTTGTTTAATTTTAACTTAAAATGCTTTGATATAGGGTCTTCATTGAAAACAACCACAGCAATTGAATTATCTGGATTTTGTGCAGCAGTAACCAACAAATCGGCATCGGTTTTATCTATACCAATAACTTTAGCCTTTGGTCTTATGTATTTACTAAAATGTGCCATTGTATAATATAGCGGGGTAAAATAAACCTCATCTGCAATTGGATCAACAATGACCGGTGCAGTACACCAATTCTCAAACCAGTTTGGTCCTCCCTGCCTATCCAAAACCATATTCCAGTCTACCCAACCAGCTACCCAATTATTCAAACAACCTATAATATCTCTTGCATATCTATTAACAGGCGCATATTTTGGGTGTAAATATTTTTGGTCTTCAGCAGCCCAATCCCAGCCCCAATCTGTGGCTTCTTTACTCCAATACCACATATCGTCCTTCCAAGCAGGTATTTGAGAATCAACACACCCTTCAGTTTCTATTAACAATTTATCCGGCGCTTTATAGTGGGCGTATTGCAATTCATTAGGAAATACTTCATAGGTACTTTCATACCAATGTATAGCTGTGCCATCAAAATATTTTGAAGATTCCGCAGTTGCATACATACTATCTACCCATTCTTTTAAACCCGCCCTATTTTGATCGTAGCCTAAAATTATTTTATTCCCATGGCCGTCGGCTTCTAACTTTGGACCTAAATGATGTTGTACAAAGTGTGTCATCTCATCTGGTGTAAAGTGCATACTTTCCCAGTTGTTACCATTTCCATGGGGCTCATTTTCTACTGTAAATCCCCAAATAGGTATTCCCTCTTCACCATAAGCATCTATATATTTAGAGAAAAACAAGGCCCAAGTATCATAGTATTTTGGCACTAATTTACCTCCAACCCAATCATTGTTATCCTTCATCCAAGGAGGTGCAGTCCATGGTGACGCTATGAGTTTGAATCCATCTTCAGAAACAGTTATGGCATCTTTTATCATGGGGATAAGGTCATTAGTATCTTCCTTGATACTAAAATGCGCTAAAGTCATATCATCCCCTACTGGCGCATAGGAATATTGTGACAATGAGAAATCACAAGAATTCATATGTGTCCTAGTCAATGAATAATTGGCACCCGCTTTAGCGAAATACGCTTTTAAAATAATGTCTCTATTCTTTTGACTTAGTTTGTTCAATAGATTCCCAGAAGATGCTGTAAACGACCCTCCAAATCCAATAATCGTCTGAAATTGTCGCTCTGGCCGAATGGTTATGCTAGAAAGCGAACCTATCGTTGCAAACTCAGTTATTCTAGTGAGTTTGTTTCCGCTCGCCGAGGTCTCATAGACCTCAACGTTTAGTGCTACCATTTTTTTTGACTTTTCCATCAGAATAAGAACTAGGATTTATAAAATCCTAGTTCTTAGTTTTTAATAGTTTATAATTTTACTGGAGGCACCATTACTTCTTCAAGTAATTTTTTCTTGTCCCCGTTATATGTTTTAGAAATGGCCTTACCATTACGGTGTAGTCCAATAAATAAGCCTTCATCAACAAGGTTCCAAATCGCATATTTTGCCTCACCTTTTAAATTTATGAGTCCAAAGTGATTTTCGGAACCTTCAGGATTCGTTGCATCCTTCCACTGTTCATCGAATGCTTCAAAATAGAAACATGAAATATGTTCTTTAGCCGTCCACTCTCGCATCAACTCATGATAACGGCCAGATTTATATTCATCTGTTGCCCTGGATCCCGTATTTCCATAAAACCCGCTAGACACGGTTGCCCAACCTGTTTCTCCAATATGAACGGGCTTACCTGGACATAGACTTTCTACATAAGCTTTCACATCTCTATATTGCGATATCGCAAACTTTTGGGCGCGTAACATCGCATACTCCACCTTTTCGCGTTCAGTAAAATTATTTTCACTTACAGGCACCAACCAAAACTGGGGATTATAGTGCGTATTGTGCATTGGATACGTATGCATTGACACGTAATCCACAGCACGAATCAGTTTTTCTAAATTAGCTGTCCTATAGGTTCTATCCCCGCCTCCCCAAGATGAAAAATCATCTGAACTCGTAATCCATAAGGCTTTTGGCAACTCACCTTCTTCTTTTAATTTTTGTAGGTGATTTACCCATTTTAATATCACTTTAGGCCGCACAAAATAACTGGTTGCCCATCTTACCATAGCCTCATTACCCACAGCTATAATTTTAACAATGTCAGGATATTGCTTAGCCAATGCTACAGCCCTATCTATTTCACCTGAATTTTGCTCGCTTTCTACCTCGTGGTTTGGCGTATGCTCTGTCCAAGCGTTTTTACAATCTATCCAAGCGCCTAACATCACATACATCTCAAAGGCTGGCGCCTCTTTTTTAAGTTCTGCAATGGCCTTTAATACATTAGCCGCATGTGGTAAGGCTACTTGTACATTATAAGTTCTAATCACTTTAATACCCATTGCCGAAAGAATTTTCAAATCATCCTTTAACTCTTCAATTGTTGGCTGAGCTTCACGTGTTTTTTCCCTATAGCCACCAAATGAAATAGCTAAATAATCCGGATTTCCTAAAATGTCCTTAGCACTTACATCTAATTCTTCTCCCATTATCATTTTGTTGTCTTATTGAGTATTATAATTGCACGAGAATACCAATAATATCAGTAATAAATACTGTACCGTTTTTGCATAATTTTTTAAGTTTCGCATACAATACTTACTATTTATTTTATGATATAGACTAAAATTCTTTCAATATCTTCTGTTCTTTCAAAAACTTTACGACTAGTCTCGACATCCAAGATTAGCTTGTCAAATTCAAGGACAGCGGCATCTTTAAATAGTACTTTAACATATTCCTTTTGTCCTAATTCATAAATAATAGGAACTTGGCAATACGTAAAACCAAGGGTTCCATTACCCAAATCTATTTTTAACGCTTCCCCTGTAAGATTAACATATTCAAAAATTGATGGGGTTTTTAAAAATTCATCTTTTCGCAACAAATCTGGCTTGAACTGTAGTTGGCCTTTATGCACAAAAACACCAAGTTCACCAAACCGACTTAAAATATCCTCTTTGACCTGGCCCGTCATACCCGGTTGTTGTGCTCCTTTTCCTGCAGGCGTATGTGAGTAAGGATCAGTTGGGAAAGCACCATATAATTCAGGTGATTTATGTACACCAATCCCTTCATTAATTTCATAATAATGTTCTAGTAATCGTCCAACGGTCTCTTCGCTTTCATTATCCTTAATAGCCTTTAAACAGGTTTCTTGAACCGCTAATAACAACTTGGAGACCATGTGCCAATAGATAGAACCTAAACCTTCATAACCATAAAATGTTCCTGACCTACCGGTAAAGGATTTATGATCAAAAATTGATTCAAAAATGGATAATAGTAACTCCTTGTCCTTTTCTATCAATTCACCATATTGGCTTTGTGGTAATTTTGATAAAGCACTTTTTAGACTATTCGCATTATTAAAGGCACCATTAAAATGATAATTGCCCACAACATCCCTTTCTACAATACTAACATTACCATCTTTTATCAACTGGTTCACCAGCTTGGATTCTTCGATTTGTTCTGAAGGAATATTATTCTTATCCGTAAATCTTGGTAAATCCTTATTTGGATACAGTAGGTAAGAGTATTGATCCGCCCTAAATAATTTACTGTTCTTTAGGGCATCCAGTAGCTGTAAGGATTCAATACCTGATAAATAACCTGAACTTAAAGCCCCTACCTGACCTTCTAACATCTCGGATAAATACGAAATAGAAACTTCTTTATCATTTTCTACCGTCATCAAGTTATAGGCGTGGTATAAATTATCCTCTCGTTTATTGACCTTAATGGATTGATCTAAAAACATAAGTACCAATTCTGAGAATCGTACCAACTCATTTTTAGAAATATCCTTCTTATTGGCCGAAAATCCATCAGTATAAATTGTAGTTCTATAGGTACTTGCAGCCATACCCAGACCATCCATAATTCGTCTACGATCAGTATCACTAATAGCATTTGATAAGCATGGTATATTTTGTTGAAGCGTTGTTACCGTTGCTTCAAAAAAGCTTTTAAGTTCTTGGGATACAGGTACTTTTTGATTTGAAGAATTCTCAACCATCTCTTTAAAAAAGGTTAGGAACCGTCTTAAATAATAAAGCGTCACCATAGAGACCCCATTCCCTACCAAGGCATTGTTGGCATCATTCCATTCCGGTCTTTGGGTATTCATCCATATTCCTCCTTCAGGAATCAAATTGGACACCTTTGCCAAAACAGTAGCCAACAATTTTTCCGCCAAATTCACCTTATAGATTGATGCTTTAGGGTCTTTCAACAAGGCTCCATCGGCACCAAGATATAAACGCTCTTTGCGGATTTCCGCATCTAACTCTTCATCAAAAATTATGGTATCCTTAGGATTTTCTAAAATAGCTTGATAATCCTTTATTTTATATGGAACATTTGCATAAACAAATATTTTTTCACTAAGATAATTGGCTAGGTTTCCTGGGTGATGCTGCTCACTAAACTCTAAAAACTTTAATAGATAGATGATTTGATGATCCCCCCAATACCCTATATAAGACCAAGGGTCGTCTGGCTCTATAGTTTCCCAATCAAAACCATCTTTGGTCACCCTATACGGATTATACCCATCAAAGGTTGTTGCATTCAAGAATTTGAAAATCATGCTGTCTATGAAACTTGGATAAGAATGGACCAAGGCTTCCCAATTCTGAAAAATATCCCTCCAGTTTCCCTCGTAGTCCAAAATTTTTTTACCCTCCTCAGAAACCGTATTTATAGAAAATTTGTTCCAAGGGCGACTGGGGTCCCCATGACGTCTGCTAAATTTTAGGGGTAAATATTCCATACACAACCTCCTAAAATCCTTATTGTCACTTTTCCAAGCTACCTCTTTCAAATGCTTTTGTTCAAAAGATTGGGGAAGTTGGTTTAAAATTTCTTTGTTTTTGTTATAAACCTCAGTATTACCTTTGGCCATATATTCAATAAAGTCTTCCTTTTCAATACTATAATTATTATCAAAAATTCCACCCCGCATAATATTAAACATCACATTGGAGTAATGCCTAGTATTTCTTCTTTTATCTGCTGTAAGTTGTTTACTATCTGAGGCATAAGCAAGTTTTAAAAGATTTTTAGTGCCTAATTCAACGTCTTCAAAAACAGTTTCCCAATCCCATTGCATTAGTTTAATTTTTTCGGACATACTGATGACTTTGGCAGAACTTTTGTTTACATCGGCCATTATTGCCCACTGTTTGTCCCCACTAGAACTAAGCTCTAAGTCGGTTACCACAAAATAAGCTCCTCTTTCTGCCTTAATATCTACCTCTTCGCAGATGTCATTACCTAATCTAAAATCATCTAACTGTGCAGCTGATAACAAAAAGGTAGGGTTATCAAGACCAAGCGACCATACAACATTGGCTTTCAAAGCTTCACTGGGTTCTGCTTTATCGACAATTATAGCACTTAGAGCAAAAATACCTAATCCTGAATCGTGTATCAATTCACTCCTTTTGTACGCGTCAACCAAATTACTACTGGCCTGTTGTGTATTTGCGGCTACCCCAAACGGCATAATATTTTGGATCCCATCCAAGACTTTTACCTGAACAATCTTTTCTGAATGGTTGATTAGTTTACTCTTTCTAACAAAACCAAAAAGATTACTCAAATTCCATTGATATTGGTATGTTAGACCTAAATCGTGGTTGATTTCTTCGAAAACAACTTTATTGCCAAATTCATTTTTATACAAGTTCCTCGTAACCTTGAAAACACCTGTATATCTATTCGAAAAAGGTTCCCATACTCTTTTCTTACCATAATTGATCACTTGAAAAATAGTTTTGCTACCAGTAGTATCAAAAGATTCTGTGATCTTATCATCTGTATAATAGGGAAACAGCGCGTTATCGCTGTCTTTTCTACCTGCACTTAGTCCGCCATTGCTAGAAATGAACATCCAGTGATTTGAATCACTAACAATGCTCATAAAAAAAGGTCTCATGGTATCGGTATTTGAAATCTTGTAATAGTTCTCATTTTCAAACTGGACCAGTTTGCAAGTAATTTCCTTTTGCATATGCATTTGTTTAGAACTATATATATCTTTTTGCGACATTAACTATTCCTGTTTTTACAAGTGAAATCTAAAAAGTAGGTTGGCAAAAAATAGCTTTAATGCCAAACTATTTTTGGTTTTTAAAAATACTTTTTTATCTATTCGAGAACAAAATCCTTAATTTAATCAGTTACTTAATAGGTAAATGAACTATCAAATATCATTTAGTTCTAAGGGTTAAGTATAACTGAAATATTATCTATGTTAGCAATTACACTACAGCCAGCATCACCTCCACATAGAGTTTATCATGAACTCTTGACCATTTACCATCAATTGAGAACCATTATCATTGTTGACAACCTCAACTATACTCGTTTGAGCAAACATCTAAGTTCTAGCCAATAGAACTGTAAGCTTTAATAGTTAGTTCTGAAGTGAATTCATAGACACATTTTTGATTCTATAAACATATCATCAAAAATTACGAAATCCATAAAAAAGACCTCAACAAAAAACATACATGATAATATAATCATCTAAAAACTATCAAATACGCTATGGATATTGGCTATTGGAAGGGTATTTACAATTCGATTTTTGTCTATAAAGAGAATATGAAAATCTACTTTGTATAGGTAATGTTGAGGTTTTATTCTAATGTTGAGGAATACTATATCTCCAATAAATAATTAACTAGGTTATCCTCGTGTTGAAGTTTTAATTTTTTTCGTAATCTATATCGTTTTATCTCAACACTCCTAGGAGAAATATTTAGAATTTGGGCAATCTCCTTAGAAGATAGATTTAAACGTAAATAAGCACATAGTTTAAGGTCATTGGGAGAAAGTTTTGGATGTAGGGCTTTGACCCTCTTTAAAAAACCAATATCCGCATTATCAAAAGCCTCTTGAAAAAGTTCCCACTCATTATTTTGATTCAAATTACTATCAATAATTTTAATCACAGGTTTTAATGTTTCTTTCGCACCTATTTTATTCAGTTCCTCCTTTATATTGGAAAACAATTCATTTTTCTTTATAATGTTCATGGTAGAAGCTGCCAGCTCCTTACTCTTACTTTTAAACTCAACTTCTAATCTTTCATTCTTAATCTTCATAATTTCCCTTTCGCTTTCAACTTTAGCGAATTTCAATTCTCGTTTATTTTTAAGAATAAGTTTTTCTCGTTGGCGTTTGTAGTAACGCCTATATAGGGTATGCATCATTAAAGAAAATAAGAGAACACCTAATACATATAATGCAATCATAATATTAGATATGTACCAAGGCTTAGCGATAGAAAAAGAATAAGTGGCTGTGTTGGATGACATCATATTGCCAATCCTACTCCTTACCTTAAAGGTATACATGCCATATGATAAATTCTCAAAAGTAGTAGTGTAATTATCAGACCAAGGACTCCAAGTGGTGCTATCGCCACCAAGCTGTATCTGATATTCCGGCTTCATAAGCTTAAAATACTCTGGGGTAAAATAAGCTATACTTATGGTATTGTTTTCCGATGTAAAATCACCAATAACGTCTTTTTCCTGTAGTGATTCTGCACCGTTATGAGTTCGATTAGTAACCTGACTTATAAAAACTTCAAAATCCTTGATCCTTAAATTATCAATATCAAAAATGATATACCCAGAGGTAGTACCTATTAAATATTCGGATTTGTTTAATTTAGTAATGCTTTCATATCCTAAAATACCACTTCTGGATTCTTTCTTCAATGGCACTATATTAATTTTAGCATCATTTGTCAATTGATTGCGGCTAACAAAAGTTATATTATGTTTTGTGAAAAACCATAGAACATTTTCATTATCAGTTAAAATTAATTTACCCGATTCATAATTTTCATCTGTGTATACCTGACTGTATAAACTATCTTTTACAAATACCCCAGTATCAGCGCTATATTTTAATATTCCCTTTTTATAGGCATATAGTAATTCATTTTTATATTTTATTATACCAGAATTCGCACCCTTGATAGTAGTGTCTATTTTAAGGTTTCTTGCTACCTTAAAACTACTATCCACATCCATTTCAAAAACCCCATTATACTCATGGTTAACAAAGATTTTGTTTTGATAGGTTTCAAAATATCTTGAGGAGTTTTCAAAACCTTCTAATTTGTTCCTTAATTCCCAAGAATTCTTACTTTTCTCCAATATATATAACCCATCATAATTTCCTTGCAGTAATAAACCTGGAAATTTTTCCATTTTGGCAATATCCCAGGTTCCTTGAACATTGGTTATTTTAATTGCTTCACTTTCTTTTATTATAAAGGTTCCTGAATTGTGTCCGCAGAAAAGAGTGTCATCTATTAGCCTTAAACTCCAAACCTGTCCTTGGGTACCGCGCATAAGTTTAAATGCATCAGACCCATTAATATTTTTAAAGAATAGTCCTTGGTTTGTTCCTAAATAGAGGTTCTCCTTGAAAAGGATAGCGGTATAAACACTCCCTAAAATTCCTAAATTATCAGTAAACACCGTATAAGGTGCATTTGTATTTATATAACTTATACCCTTATCTAATCCTAACCATATGTTTTGTTCAACATCTTCGAATAATGATAAAACTGTATTGTTGGACAAACCATTATTTTGGTTTAACTGATACTGAAACTCCCCTTGTGGATTTAAGAAAATGACCCCATTGGCGATAGTTCCCAAAACAAACCGATTATCTTTTAGACGAATACCATCATAAATACTAAATTTTTCCAATAGCGAATTTACTGTGAAATCCGATTTCACCAAATTACCATCCTTAAAGGAATAGAAACCTTCATTTTGGGTGAGGATCAGAAGTCTTTGGTCTTGGTAGAAAATATTAATCACTTCATCATTATTGAAAAGAGCATCATCAAAAACTAAATATGGTTTTCCATAATCCAACTTAAAAACGCCCTGCCCCTTTCTTTGAAAATAGATAGTTTGATCTACCTTGAACATTTTAGAGATTGTTGAATTTGAATCTATAACAGTGACAGAAAAATTTGTAGTATTATAAATATAGATTCTTTTTAAAGATTGAAAAACTATTAAATTCTCCAAGGCAAGTATATTCCAAAATTCTTCATCTTCAACCAATGCAACATTTAGTTCTTGGGATATTGAAGTATAGTCTAGTGTACCAAAATTATTTCGTTGCCAAAATCCAAATTCCATAAAGCAGCCCGTATAAATACGATTTCCAACTACTTCTACAGACCGCATTATACTTTCGTTAGGTGATGGATTAATTATCCATGTTGCCCCATTAAATTCTAACAGTCCCTTATTATTGGCTATATAAATACGGTTATTACTTCCCTGAGCTATAGACCAATTTTGATTTTCACCCTTATAATCAAGTGGGCTATAATTGGCAATAGGAGGAAGGCCTTGAGCAATGGTTGGTGAATGCGATGCAACAACCAACATAAAAAACACAAATGAAAACAATTTCAAATTAGGGGTGTTCATATTCCCATAAAGATAATTAATCCTACCCCTAATTAGAATGTATACTAACTGTATCAAACAATTTCAGCACTTAGGCCTGCTTGCAACAATTTAGAACACTGAGGTTTTAGTTCATCGAATTCGCCAGTTTTAACTGTGCACTTACCTTTATAATGTACAATAAGGGAACATTGCTCAGCTTGTTCGGGAGAATGCTCACATACAGACATTAAGGTA
>TARA_R110000765_G_scaffold138437_6_pt1 | contig 13843 bp, 26 predicted proteins | sample TARA_R110000765 | Tara Oceans TARA_R110000765 (sample SAMEA4398168) | marine metagenome | biome: Polar Biome; feature: [MES] marine water layer (ENVO:01000295) within the mesopelagic zone...; material: water (ENVO:00002006), including particulate matter (ENVO:01000060) such... | reverse complement strand
GTGTTTTATACTGCATATTTTCTGATTCATTCCTTTCTCCTTTCTATCTTAAGCCGACCACGCCCATTTACCATTTACGGGAACTTTGTAAAATTCAGTAAGAGCACTAGCCCCTATTGAACCACCTAGAGACACACCTAAATAATAGAAGTCCCCACTAGGCACATCAGCCACATCGATAGCACTATAAGAGCCCCCATCAGAGACAGGAAAGTAGCTACTATCGTAGATAGTACGCCATTTTAAACACCTCCCATCCGTATCAACTGGTAAATCTTTAAAAAACTCTTCAAAATGTTTTTCATCGTGTCCGTTATTCTCCCCAAAGTGATACCCTATTTTTGCATCATCGTCTAGATGACTCAATATAGGCTTTAGTATTGCTTCTACTCTAGTGAGTTCGGGGTCTGGTTTGTCGTCAAAGATTCCTGTTTTCCATTCGGGATTATCGAACATATCTTTTTTAGATATTGTTGTCATTTCTTTCTCCTTTCTTTCTATACTTTTTGTTAAACTGTGGTTCTCGAGTCATAGTGAACCCCGCAACTTGGTCGGTGTAGCACATTTTCACGTGGTAGACATAGCCTTTGTAACTATATATTATGGACTCTAGCAAATGGTCGAATGGTTCGTCATCATCTTCCCACGACATATCTACATAGAGATGGTTGTTTGATTTGACAAACTCTATCTTTGCAGCAGTGAGTTCCTCCTCCAACCCATATACTTCATTCATGGTTCTATCGTATGCCTCTTGGTTTAATACCTCAGTCTCAAATGGACAGCTGGTCTTATCCCATAGCTTATCGTTAGCGAACATTTCGTAGTTGTTCATTCCTTTCTCCTTTCTATAGTTTTTCGCTAACCGTTAGCGGTTAGCCCCCCTATTATATAGTAGAGTAAAGGGGAATACCCCCAGCGGTAGAGCCTAGGAATAGGTTCATTTTTTACGAGTTTTGGTAGAGTTAATTTTATCTAAAGAGGGTGGGGTTTTTGTTATCCAAGTATGAAAGGCTTCTTTTGGAGTAGGGGGCTTTGCTCTGGGGGATAGTTCCTGACTATCCTCTTCAACGTTGATTCTAGCTTTAATTTTCTTGAACCAATTAAACATTCTTACTTTTTTTCTAACCTTTTCAAAAGTGATGCGATGCTATTGCTGTCAAAATTTATTCCGTTGTTATCTTTTTTAGTGGGCACTTTTCCTAGCCTGATTGCTATTTCGCTAAAGGCTTTGGTATCGGCGGGGGTCACCGTGTGATACGGGCTGATATCTAAAGCGTGAGTGACACCATTTTGGTCGTCCATCGTATGCCACAGTTTCATATTATCCTCTTCATGTAGCTCTTCGAATCGGTAGTTCTTCAACCGACAATCGCTCATCAATTTCTCTTTCATCCACGAACTAACTATCTCCCGTGATTCGTGTCTAGCTATTCCGAATTCATCAACTAATTCGAATTGTAACCCAAACATGTCTGTCCCGCCCTCGTCTTGTAAGTAGTTTAGTAGAGCAAACATTTCAGTGCGTTGTTTTTTAGTTATCATGGTTTTAGCTTCTCCTAGAGATAAACTTCCGTGGTTTTCTTAAGCTTCCCATTTTTCCCAAGATATACGGGTACCTCATATATAAAACAGTCTTGAGGTTTTATCGTCTTCTCGACCAAATACTCAACGCCATCCTCGGCTCTAAAGTCTCCTAGCCTTTTGACTTTGGTTTTTAGTATAAGTCCATCACCTGCTTTGCTAAGTTCGTGAATATAATACATTACTTTCCTTTTTAGTTGTTAATAGCCATAAAGGCTAGGATATAAATCAAACAAACTGCAGCTATCTGCAAAGTTATCACTAAGGGTGTAAGTTTCATCTCACCGTCCTATAGTTTTAGTGTCGTTGATCGTTATGTATTGATATGCCCCTTTGTTATATGCAGGAGCGATTTGTTTTTTGCGTTTTTCAGCTCGTTCTTTAGCGATACTTTCCCCACAGTCGAGGCAAGTCACGTAACCTAGTTTTGCCCTGCCTTCAGGTATTCGCTGTTTATGACATTTACAACAAATCATTTCTTTCTCCTTTCTAATAGTTTGTTTTTACCTACCCTATTAGTATAAAGTAGAGTAAAGGGATTATAAAGCAGCCGTATCAGGACTCGAACTCCCGACTCTTGTACTTTTTTCTTAGAAAATCTGCATTATCGCAGAGGTAGGTATCTTTATCTTTTATGTCTTTCTCCCCCCAATTGTATTTTTCTTTTAGATAATCCTGGTACTTAAAGTTACAAAACACTTCGAAAGAGTCAAACGTTGTATAGGGTTTCCCCTTCGTTTTAAATTCAACCATTATCTGCCTTCCCCCTTTATGCTATCTCCTCACAACTTTTCGTCTCTGCACCTCAATATGTTCTTTCACTACCCTTTTTACTGCTTGTCCTGCACGAAATGCGGCGTAGTTTGGGCTACCCTTTGGGGCTAATAAATTAGGCGTTCCATCGTATCCCCGCCAAAACATACAGCGGCTTGATCCTCCATGATTTGGTGTGTCATCAGGATTGCGCATTTTTCCCTTGTAGAATAGAGAGACGTAACCGTCGAATAATTTCCGCATTTTTTCGTCACTGAATGGATTTTTTATTGTCATTTTATGCTATCTCCTCACAACACGTAATTCTACCAATTTTAACGAATGATAGTCATCACACCATATTTCAAAAAAGTGTTGTACATCTCCTAGTTTGATATAGTCATACGATTCGTAGACTCGATGGTAGTCGTAAATAACTTCACACACCCAATCGTAGGCGTGCAGTATTTCAACTGTTGATAGGTCGAGACCTTCACACAATGCACTGATGTGTGGTCGTGTTTGGTTTCTAATCTCGGTTAGCGTTAGCATTATCAGTCATCGAAGTAGGTAACAACTTAGAAAACGTATTCAGCACCTTTTTTTCATTTTCTATTAACAGGAGCTTATTTTCTAATTTTTCTATGCGTTCAAACAAATACGTGTTAGCGTTCTGTTGAAGCTCTAATAACCCTCGAAGTGCTTTTTGCGTATCTATAAGGTTTTGTATTGTCTTTGCTGATTTTTCTGACATCTCTTTCTCCTTTCTTGGTTATAAAATAGTCGAGGCTAGGTTGCCTGATGACGGTAAAAACTAATAAAACCGTCATCAGGGCTTATAATCAGTGTAATGTAAGGCTTTAACATATTTACTATAGTTTAGTTACCAAAATTACGAAAGTAAAGGAGCTTTAGTGAAGATCTTTTTCTATAGAGCCAACTTCGTGATATCCCGTATGATCAGGGTCATACCACGATAAAGTAGGCTTAATGAATCCTTCTGTTCCTGGTTTGTATTTATGCCAGTATTCTATATATTTTCTAGAGATATCAGACAGCAGTTCATTACGTGGGCGTGTATCGCTAGAGAAAGTTTTTTCAAATACTTTTAAATTTGGTCGTTTATCTTGATCTAATGCTAAATCGATAAAAGTAATCATTTCTATATCAACGTCTGTTAACGTGTTAAAGAAATCAACCAGTTGTGCTGTATCCGCCATTAATTGTTTAATAGCCATTACAGATATCCTGCCATTTCCATTTCGGGTTCATCGTAAAATGCGCTGATGTGAAAATCAGGACAGTCTTTCCTTAGTCTTGTAATAATGGGTGCCGGAGGAGCCCATGCTGTACTAAAAGTGTAGATGACGTATGTTGTTGTTTTTTCTGCAATATGTGAGTCATAAGAGTTCCATTTAGTTCCCCAGTTATTAATACACCAGTCGTGCCAGTTATCAGCACCATACTCTTTTCTTAAACGAGCCTTGGTTACTTCATCGGGAAGTCCCTCACGTTGATGGTATTGCTCTTCTAGGCTCATCAGCTCTGGGGGCATTTGAATAATTGAATTAAAATTAAACACGTTGGTAGGGTTAAGTGCTAATTCATCAGTTTGAAGACTGTCAATAAGTACTTCTAGGTCTTGCGTAAGTGCAATGTCACATTGTATCGTGACTCTATTAAAGCAATCGTTCGGCATAGTTTTCTCCTTTCTAGTTTATTGGCTAACTTTCTTTTTCATTACTTACCAACTCCTCGATAGCGTCATAAACACTATTCACAAAGTCTGATACTTTAACGTCAGGTAACGGCAGAGGTTGAGCTGCTCGTAAAATCGCTCTTGCTAAAACTTCAAGATTTGTTGTATGTACTGTACCGTCTTTTTTCTGTATAGTAATTTTCATGATTGCCTCGCTAACTATTTACATTAAGAAGTACAGTCCATCGCCGGAAGAATTTACAGTTCCCGTCTTATAAATGGTTCCCGTGAACCTTTTATCGTCACTTAGTATTTTGATTTAGATATCATTTCAACAATACTAACCGGTTTTGTTCAACGAACTGTACTTCTTAATGTAAATGAGCGTCCTTGACGCTGGAGTGCGTCACTCTAATTGAATCCACCAGCAGGCATGGTTTTGGGAGCTGGTATATCTTAGAAACAATTAATGTTTGCCCGTGCCCGTCCAAGGACGCTCAAAGCTACACTTAAACTTTCGTGAAGTAACCCTCTTGAACAAGTCTTTTCGCATAGAACCTAAAGATTCTTAACGGAGCTTGACCCGTTGTCAGAAGTCCCTTCTTGACAGCTAAAGCAACCAGATCCTGTGATGTAAAGCTGTTGGGAGATAACTCATCCTTCTTAGCTTCTATTACAGTGGTAATTAACGCATTCATTTGCGGTGTCTTACACTCTGGTACTTTACCCGTGAACTTATACAAAGTTCTTGCTGAGCCTCTACCTGTTTTCGTAGGTTTTGGTACTGCGGTTACTTTGGCCTTGCTCAAAGGCTTTTTTGGTACTGCGGTTACTTTGGCCCTGCTTATTGACCTAACCGAATCTCTAGTTGCAACTTGCATAATTTTCTCCTTTCTTTTACTTACTAATGCTCTTGGTTTTATAAGAGCGTCTAAAGGGGCTAGTGTCTCACTCATACATTTCTCCTTTCTATTACTTAATAAAATCTACTAGGTAGTAGAACCAGCTTTTAATATACCTACGAGTATTCCGAAAGTAAAGCAGTATAAAGAACCTGTCAGCCTTGGTCAATATAACCACTGGTAGGACCGTAAAGCAGTTCTTTTGACTCATTTACAGTTTCCCATAAGTGCTTTTTACCTTGGTCTTTGCACTCTCCTTTGCATAGCTCACAGTACTGAGGTACTTCCTTCTCTACCTGTGTCACTAACTTTTCGAGGACTTTCTGATACTCTGAAAATTGAGTTACATATCCCTCTAGGTTTTTAATGTAGAGATCTTTATCTAACATTTTGCCACTCATATTAAACTCCCCTTAGTCTTTTCTCCAAACTCTAACACCAGACACTTCATTCTCTAAACGATAACGAACTATGAAATGTTGCTCTGGGTTTTGTTTTTTACCATACGTTCGAGTAGCTTGGCTTAGCCTATTCTTCATACGATTGGCATTATCGTTTCCTTCCAAGGTAAAAAACACCGAGTCGCCTACCCCCATTTCAGAGAAAAATGGGTATTTTATGTCTCCTCTCACATCAGTAGGAAAAGGAATCCCTTTTTCAATTTGAATTGTATCCATTAATGGATCTCCTTTTGGTCATTAAAGGTAGCTAGGTTATTTTCCTCTAGATAGTTTTTCCAGAACAATACAATAAGCTCTAGATCATCTACCCCTTTCAGCTCTTGACAACCTTGTGCAATCATGGTATCCGACAAAACACGAGCCAGCTCCTCATTAGCTGACTCGTGAAGTGAAGCCCAAATCATACCCAAGACCTCTGCGTCTATTTTGTATTCTTTAGGATTTGCCATTAAGCTGCCCTCTGTAGAGCAAGATCTAATGCCTTGCTTTTACGGTTAGCTCCAGCACCGAACCATGCACTATGTAGTGCGTTACCCTTGTTTTGTGACTCACGCAGGTGGTCTTCGACATAAGTAACTGCGTTCACTGCTCCCCACCACGTACCTTTAGCAGACTTCAAGTTTGCTCCTGGACTATGCTCCATAGCATCAACCACTAATCGAGGAAACTTATTCAGCTTATCCTTCAAGGGTTCCTGTAGTCCGATAGCTTTGCCTTCCTCTCGGAGACGCTGCTCTTTACGGTATTCCTCAATCATTATAGGCTGGTAAATTTCACCTACATAATCAAGCACATCGGAGTGTTTAGCTTTTGCTTTAGATAGTAAAGTTGCAGCGTTTCTGAACTCGGTCATTCTTTCTGAGGAAAGCCCCAAGGCTTCCTCCGCTGCTTCAATAACATCATTACCAAACTCTCTAACGTGAGGCATCCGGAAAGATGCTGTACCGCCTTGCTGTAACGCAAAAGTTAGTGTGTTGTTGCACACCACCCGTATAGGCGTTAGTTTAATGGTCATAGACCTACCAACAATGTGCGGTTGGTTGATTAAAAGATAACCCTTTATGAGGTCGTCACCTGCCAACTCGAAATCCTCCGAGATTTTAGCTAACCCCCAAATTTCTCCACCATCCTTTAAGCTACCCGCAGTTTCCATAGTCATATGGCCTGCTTCGGTAAAACGTTTGAAGAATTTGAATACGTCTTCATTTTGGATAGGGAGATAATCTCTACCGCAATGACTAAGTATTCGGTTATCCGAATCACGAACAATGTGGAAAGTATTTTCTGCTTGCATAATACCCACATCTTCGCTCCACTCAGGCGCGTCTAAAGTATAACTGGGACGTTTGCTAACACTCCAGTCTAACTGTGCCGCCTCCTGCATTTCTAATGGTGTTAGGTTGGGATCCACTTTGACACCTAATCCGTGCCAAGGTTCATCTCCAGCCCACGCCATAGTTTCAACTTCGTGTGACATCTAGTTCTCCTTTCTATCGTAGTAAAATTACTACTACGGCCATTATAGTTAGCAAACTTACGAAAGTAAAGCAGTAGCTAGAGCGTCCCAATCGTAGGGAATGGTTAGAGTTAAAAGAGCCTCAGAACTATATCCGCCTTCAACTAAATCTTTGATCCCTGTAAAACTATCTATATGGTAGAGTTTGATTTCATTATTTTTTCTAGCCATTACAAAGACTTGGCCTCCATGCGTGGCTCGTTTAGCTAACCAGGATATTTGCATTGGACGTAGAGTAAGTTTATTTCCTGCATGTATTTCTTTCAGTTCTATCCAAAATTCTTTGCCTTTACCGCAGCCGTTAACATCAGGAACTCCTGCTCCTGTCATACCCGTTTCAATTCTTTGGAGATGTAGGTGAGATAGATTTTCTCTTAGCAATAACCATAAATTTTTTTCTTTTGCCATTTCTATTTATTTTTTAAGTTGTACTCAAAATTTTGGGTAGAGGCATTAAGTCTTATAAGTCGGGCCTCATTTCTGATGTGATAATGCGTTGCCATCGGAGTAAGAGGGGAAAGTGTCACAACTCTTTTTAAATCCTTTATTTTTGCATACTCACGAACCTCTTCCATTATTTTTTTACCGGCACCTTTTTTCTTTGACCATACCGTGTAGGCTACAGCAATATTTGCATTTTTCTTATACTGACTAACTTGACTCATTAGATCTAACTCACGTACAGTATGTGGCACATCATTTGTAAACGCTAAACATACAACGGCTAGGATCTCATCATTATACTGAAGACCAAAAATTTTCTTACCGAAGGACTTTCGCCATTCTAAATCCAACTCGGGCCTTACCGGATCTTCCGAAACATCTATAGTATTTAGCTGTACAAACTTTGACTTTTTCATCCAATTAGAGTCATCACTGATTTTATTCTTAAATGAGGAGAAAATACCCAAGAACGGGCTTAAAGTAGAGCAAACCTCGTAGAAGCTAGTCTTAGCGTATCTTAAAGATTTTATATATATCTGAGCCATAGCCCTTAACCCTTATCCGATCGTTTAACCTGCGGCGTCTAGTAAGGCCTATTTTTTGAAAAATAGCCTATTTTATAGCTTATTAGTCCCATCCGGTATGTGGAGCAACTTTTTGGTTATTTGAGGCTAATTTGATTTCATGTTCACTTAACCATTCATTAAATGCACTTTGTGTTTGGTCAACATCAGAGTAGAGCTGTTTAAATTCGGACCATTTATTACGAGCTATTTGCACACCATAGTAATAGTCACCCTCACCGAGTTTACAACGTGTAATTATTTGCCACATACGTTGTTTTGTAACATCGTACTCTTTGCCGAGTTGTTCTAATGTGGTATTTGAGTTACTCCATTGATCATACATAGTTCTATATCTAATGGAGTTTTCTTTTGCTTTTTGTTGAGAGATGCCTTTCATGTTTTTATTTCCTTTATCTCGCCCCATGACCGTCCTAGTTCTTGATCGACTACTAGAGGTACATCAAGTTTGACACAGTTCTCCATTATTCTTATTACTGTGTTAGCTTGTTCTATGTTCTCTATTGAAATATCAACTTCATCGTGGACTTGTAAGTGAGGAACTATCCCTTCCTCCCATAGACCTATCATGGCTAACTTGGTCATGTCCGCAGCAGATCCTTGTATCAAACGATTCAGAGCTTTGTAAGTATATGCCCGTTTAAGCTCACCACCATATTTTTCTTGAGCCTCCTCTAAAAGTAACGGTAGGTTTTTTTCATATCTACTTTCCCACAAATCGAAACGGCACCGTCTGCCAGCGAATGTTTTAATGTAACCACGTTCCATAGCTACCCTTGCACATTGATCTTGTAGAGCTCGAATAAAAGGAACTTTATCGTGATACTGCTGAAATAGTTTTTCTGCTGTACTATCATCTATTCCTAATTCCTTAATGAGCTTTTCCTTACCCATTCCATAACTTAATCCTAGATTAATTGTTTTAGCCTGTTTACGTGGAATGTTAGCCATGTCTGCAACTATCTGATGAAAGTCTGCTGCATCATCAGTGTAGAGGTCTACTGCCTCTTTTGCTCCTGTAAGGTTCATTTGATTAGCGTAATGAACTATTAGTCTAGGTTCTTGTTGAGAGTAATCAAACACCCCCCATTGACAATCTTCTTCTGGAATAAATAAAGATCGAATCAAGTTACCTATTTCTGGGTCACGTGCAGGAACTTGCTGTAGATTAGGATTGCTGTAACTAAACCTACCACTAACCGTGCCTCCCCGATCATTACGCATAGGGTGAGCTTCAGCGTGTATTCTACCGTTAAAAGCGTGCTTCGTTATCATTTTATCGATAAAGGTCGTTCTAGCTTTATTAAGTTTTCTCGCTCGAACGATCAGTTGAGGCAACTCATGTTCATGTCCTTCTAGCCAGTCTTTTTGAAAACTAGCCATACCTTTTTCTGTTCGTGGAAACCATAGGTTATTCTTTTCAAAAATATTTTGTAGAGAAGCGTTAGCCCATAAATTTACATCACTACCATATTTACGTTTAATCGTTACCTGTATTTTTTGTTCTTCTATCGAAAGTTTTTTACTAACTTGTTCAGCTTTTTCTTCATCTACCCTAACTCCTCTCCATCGCATTTCTAACAGTAGAGGTATTAGCTTAGATTCTATCTCGAATATTTTTTCTAACCCTTGTTCAGCTATCTCGAGTTTGAGCTTATTCCATAGCTTTAAGGTTAGTGCTGCATCTTGCTCACCGTAAGGGCCAACATACTTAGCGTGCAGCTTATACATTTCTGATTTTGGATTAATACCGTAAGTTAATGCAGCCTCTTGTAATAAGGACTCATCCTTTTTCTCATCACAATAAAAACTACCTAAGTTATCAAGGGAATAAGAGAATCTGTTTTCATTAACTAAAGGAGCAGCAACTATCGTATCAAGTATTTTACCCTTAACCGTGATTCCTTCTCTACGTAACCAACCCACATCGTAGAGTGCGTTATGAAATATAACATCTCGTTTTGTGGACTTTAATAGATTAGTTAACCAACGTAAGACTATGCCATCATCTAAGTTACCACCGCCTTCGTGACGGATAGGGAAATAACCAGTCCAGTCTTTTGTTGCCACCCCTACGCCGACCACATGACCACGACCCGTAGCCCAACCGGGACCACAAGTCGTAAGATACGGGTCGTAAGTTTCTAAATCTATTGCTATCGTTTCTGTCTCAGAAAACTGAGGGAAAACATCAGGCACAGACCAAGAACTTTGGGGAGCAAATAAAACATTTTGTAATGTCATTTGTTCTTTTTGATCTTTACAAATTTAACTTTTGGTTTTTTCGTGGCCTTCTTTCTAACACGTTTAGGTTTTTTAACTGTTACTATCCCACTAGCAATAGCTTCATCTAACGGTTTTAATTTAACTGTTGCTTCTTTAACAACTCTAGCCTTCTTTATTTCATCGAACTCTTCTAAAGTGCTTTCGTTATTAGTAAAGTAATGCATAAAATTTGTCCACCAAGTCATATCAGTCCTCCTTTTTGTCTTCTTTAATAGCGTTTGTATTTGTTAATATATGATCCTCTACTAATAGTAGATACCTGCGTAAATCTCTGATATCATCGAGTAGACCGTCGTCACCTTTGTAGACCGAACCTGCCTCAAATATATCCCAATTATGTTTTTCAGATTGATGTTCGATCCTATCGAACTTACGTGCTAACATCATAAATGCACCAACACCTCCACGACGCCTCCAAGAATTACCATAAGATTGTTCGGCTCGGCTAAGCGCCTCTAAATCTTTTTGAGCAGCTGCTTTCATATTTTCCCATTTATTCATTTCTTTCTCCAAAAAGAATATACAGTTTTCTCCGGTTTTTTGATAAATGACTTTTCTCTTTTGCGGATCCAATCGAGACAAGCCTTTCTCCAATCAAGTGCTTTGATTAAATTCAGCATCTTGTATGAACTTTTGAAATCCTTTTCTTTGTAAGAAAAATAAGCTCCAATCATAGGTATTGCAATGTTTTTAATTGCAGGATTCTCCCATAATCCAGCAGTAAGGTCTGTATTAGATGGACGCATTTTGCCCAAAGAAAGCCATGTAAACATATTAAAGAACCTGTCTAACTCATCTTTCAAAATATCGGGGTTTGTAAACAAAGCTAAATGTTCATAAGAAGGTGCAAAAGTATCATACGGATTTTTGATATTACTATACGGAGAGATTTCTATCTCTTTAACTTTATCCCAAACAGGATTTAAGTAGATATGAAAACTATCGCTGATTTGTCTATAAACCCCTACGGCAACCCCTATCGCAAAAGCCATATATTCTTGCAGTATTGACATATGAACTGCATTAGCACCATAAGCTCCCCATAACATATCGTTAGATCTGTTACAGACAGTCATGTTTAATTTGCCCTCTCGTATTTTGAAATAAATATTCGTATTGCAAGGAACATCTTTTCCTTGTCTGTTTAGATCTTGTATAGGATCCCACATCTGTAGAACAGCTCGTCTATCTTCAGGATTTTCTTTTAATATTTTTATAATAATGTTTAATTGATCTTTTGAAAAATAACTATTCCACCGCCAACCATAGGCTCCCCATAAGGTTTCTCCATCATCTGAAAAATCTTCCATAGACTTAACTAACTGGGTTAATGGTTTTAAATCATTACGACCCGCTAACATCCAAAGGCTTTCTATAAAATGGAAGAAGGGATTAGCGTCTCGTTGTTTTATTAAACAGACCCTTTCACAAGGATTTCTATAGACTGTTGTTACAGGCTCTAATGCTTCATACGTTGTTCCATTACGACTTTCTTGTATTCTATAATTACCAGCATATTGAAATAAATCAATGCCCAATAGTAGAGCATCGTTTACATTTCTTGCGTTAATTACTTTCATATAATCCCTCTACTAAGGGAAGATTATTATGTTTATAGATAGACCGTGTTCTTCCTTCTCCCTTAACTATCCTAGAGTACTTATCAAACTCACAAAGCCCTCCCTCTATTTCACGCATTTCATAAGGTCGATTGATTAATATCCATTTGTCTAGTCTTTGTATAACCGTTTTATACAAAACATTCATTTCTTTATTCCAATCGTGGCTACGTTTACAAAAACCTAACTCACGACCAGTTAGTCGGTTGAGTCCTCGCATTGCTCCTGGACCAGCATTAGCCCATGTCACTATATCATTAGCATTTTTTAGCAAGTACGTATGTCTTAAATCAGTCACCACCTCATACGCCATGAATGGTCCCATGTAAGGATAGTTCCTAAGAAGTTCCCACGTTTCCTCTAAGTTCATATTCTGAGTGAGGATTTTACTAACAAGGGTTTTTCTATCTGCCCACATGTGAGAAATACACTCAGCTACACCTGTTACTTTATCCATCCCATTTGGTGTTTTAATAATATAAGCACCTGTAACCCATTTAGGCTGTTTGGTAATCTCTTCGATAGCCTTTTTTCTATCCCAGTTTTGGATTAAATCATTCTTTATTAGAGTTCTACCTGTCTCAATAAAATTAAACCATCGAAAGATAACCGTAGCCATAAGTACACTTGGGTCATCCTTCAACGGTTCTCTAATATGTTCTCTAAACCACCTAGTAGTTCTGTCGTCTTCTCGAAATACCTGACAAAACTTGAACTGTCGTAAAATAGGATTACCTGTCCAGGGAGGAGGCTCTTTCTGTACTTCCTTTCTAATACGGATTCGCTCTCTTTCCTCTTGCCAATAGCAATAATTCTCTATCTCATCTTCAAGAAACTTTACCATTACTTCTTCCTTAATTTCTTGATCATCTTTCGCTTATTTGATTGAATATCTGTAGCTTCTTTTACCGCTCCAGTTATCTTTTTTTCCAAACCGTTGATCGACTCTTTGGCACTGCTCAAGAAATAATAGCTGTATTGAGACAAAGACTCCTCCGGATTATCACGATCCTCTTTAATAGCGTCTGAAGCAAGTGTCATAAGCTTTAGCAATATTTCTATTTCTTTTTGTGAGAGAGCAAATGTGACGATAGTCCTATTCATGACTTCTTCCTTAATACCCAAGAACAGTTGTTAGAGTATTCAGGATAAGGCGCTGCTGCAACTACACGTAGAAACTGTCTGCCGTATCTAGATTGAAACATTTCAAATTGTTCAGGAGACCATGCTCTAGGGTATCTTTTAATATTACTGTAGAGAGGGATTCCGTCAATGCTAGGCTCTACCTGTTCTCGCATAGCTCTTTTCAAATTAGGTAGCTGTATGAAGGTTCCTGTAACGTCTTCAATAATGAAGTTTCTCTCCAACTCTTGTTTAAGCTCTTCGAACCCCCACTCATACACGTGGTCTTCAGGTAGTTTGTCATTAGAACCATCGTGATTAGGACAGGAAACGAAAGCTAATGCATTAGGTCTCATTGCTCTAGCCGCATCATCTAACCACGGCCCAATAAACTCTCGACCCATATGCTCAATAACTTCGGTAGTCCAGAAAAAATCTATGCTTTCATCAGCAATATCAAAAACTTGTTTAGGGTTCTGAGGATCTCTAGTAACGGTTAGGTCTTGTATTCTTATCTCACCGTTAAAGTTCTTAAACCATGTAGAGTCTTTTAAAGGCTCTCCACCCTTAGACCAGAAAGGGTTTTCTAATTCACAAGCAGGATCAATATCGTAACCAAGATACGAAGCAATAACGTCTGATTTCTTTATGACGTAGGCTTTATACAGATTCCTTAATGTCCAACATTCACCACAACCCACTTCAAAAGTGTCTAGTGGTCTATCTAACCGTTTAGCTTCCTCTATACACATAGATGCTATATTATCAAAACGACTTATATGAGCTAGTTCATCGGGTCTCCAGTTTGCTAATACTCCTGCCCCCGCTATATCCATTCGTGTATTCTTACTATCGTTTTCATTAACTGTTAAT
>TARA_R110000765_G_scaffold1164_2_pt1 | contig 13870 bp, 7 predicted proteins | sample TARA_R110000765 | Tara Oceans TARA_R110000765 (sample SAMEA4398168) | marine metagenome | biome: Polar Biome; feature: [MES] marine water layer (ENVO:01000295) within the mesopelagic zone...; material: water (ENVO:00002006), including particulate matter (ENVO:01000060) such as...... | reverse complement strand
GTTTATCCTAGCTAAGGCTAGAGGCATAGGGACTGATACTTTCTATCAAGCAGTTGAGTGTGACTACAGAGGGCGGGTGTACTACACTGAAGCGTTCTTAAACTACCAAGGGTCTGACTTATCTAAGGGATTGTTTGAATTCTCTGAAGGTAAAGCAATGGATGCCCGTGGTTACTTCTGGTTGTGTGTACATACAGCCTGTTCTTATAACCAATCCTATACACTAGAGGAGCTAGACAACTTAACATGGTTAACCGAAGATTACAAAGCACACTTAGAGCAAGAAGGACTGGATACTATTTCAGTAGACAAAATGTCATTGAACGACAGAGCAAAGTGGACGATAGTAAACTTGAAGAGTCTGATACAGGATGCATCGCACCTAATATTCAGAGAGGAAGCGGAGAAACCAGTGACCCTACTAGCGTGTGCTCTCGACCTGCAAGGTTACCAAAAGCACGGTGGTAATTACAAGTCACACTTACCTATACCTGTAGATGGTTCTAACAATGGATGGCAACACCTAGCTGCTATGTCTAAGGACAGTCAAGCAGGGGAGTTAGTGTCCCTTGTACCTCAGGGGATACAGAAAGACTTCTATGTTCAAGTGGCTAAGAGGCTAATCACTAGGATGCCTGACTGGTTTGCAGCTAGAAGTATGCCAATGAAAGCCATACGTAAGGGCATTGCTAAACGTGGGTCTATGACTAGAGCTTACTCTGCAGGTCAACGTAAGATAGCAGAGAACATGTACTATGACTGTAAGGCTGAGGGGTACCATCGTAAGTATAAGATAACCAAAGAGGACTGCGATACGCTGTCAAAGAACTTGATCTTATCTATTAACGATACATGTGTAGGCCCCCTAAAGACCATGAAGTTCCTGCAGAAGATAACAGACTATGCGCTTGAGAGTGGTAACACTTGTATGCAATGGACTACACCTTCAGGGTTCCCTGTAATGTATGAGGTATGGAAGCAGAAGAACATAACCTTACGTTGTACTATAAGGGGCTTAGGGCAGGTAGGTCATAGCATTAAGGTTCCTATTAAGACTGCTGCAGGTAATCATGTGCCGTGTCGTAGGTCCTTTGCGTCAGGCTGTTCACCTAACTTTGTACACTCAATGGATGCATCACACATGGCTAAGGTAATCGAGTCTTTCTCAGGGGCCTTTGGCGCTGTGCATGATTCATTCTCTACCCACTCTTGTGACGTTGACAAGTTACTTGAACACACTAAGTGGCAGTTCGCCTCTATGTACAACACCGATAACTTCTTTAACACGATAGAGAATATGCTACTCGATGATAGAGAAGGTTACAATGTAAAACAACCTGAGCTAGGAACCCTCAAGATTGAGGAAGTACTAAGCTCTGAATACTTCTTTTCTTAAGGAAATAATATGAAAGATAATATAACAGCTTTACCCGGGGTTACAAGAGTAGATCAGCCCTTACTACATGACGGTTACTTTGAGACAGAGCAAGAGTTGCTTTCTGATTTACAAGGCATACTAGAAAAGTACAATGGTAAGATATCTAACGTAGCATTAATCGGCTCACTAACCTTGTTTGCAAACATGATTAGCCTTGGGTCCTTAGGGGGAGATGAAGATGAGTAAAGTAAATAAGTTTGAGATCATGGAAGACTTGGAGAACAAGGTAGTTGACTGGGGTTATGCTAAGGGTATCCTTACAGATCATCCCCCAACGACAGAACGTAAGCTAAAGCAATTCAGTAAGACAGAAGAAGAAGTCTTGGAATTGCATGAGGCTATCTTAGCCAACGATAAAGTGGAGGCAGTAGACGCTATTGGTGATGTATTGGTTACACTTATTATGCAAGCAAAGCTTTGGAATACTAATCTATACGAGTGCCTCGATGAAGCTTATGAGGTTATCAGCAAACGAACTGGACGAATGGTTGATGGACTATTCGTTAAGGATAAATAAATGAATTGGTCTTTTGGAGATTATATCTTATCAGTAGAATACCGTACAGGAATAGGTCTTGACTTTGAATTTGTAGACTCACGGCCCGTATGGACTACCAGTAGAACTACAATGAAAGTTAAAGCTATGTGTATGTCAGGGTTAGTACTACTAGTACCCTTGGTTATCATTAGCCTTGGACAAATATACGAATTTGAGGAAGAGTAAATGAGTGAGAATAAACAGTCATATAATATTATGAGACATGAAGGCATTGATGATATGGATTACATAGATGAGATGGGGCTTAACGCTGACTTAGCTTATACTCCTGAGATCAATGAGGCTATCATTGAGAAGGTAGCTGCTGAGAACTATGAAGCTTACCTAGAGAAAGGCGTAAGCCCTGAGGATGCTAAGGCTATGGCTGATAGTCTAGCAAGTAAAGCAAGAGCTACAGTTGCGAAGTTTTTACCTATCCTTAAAGATAAAGGATACTAAAAAAAAGAGACCCCAATTAAGGGGCCTCAAATACTACTATGGGGTACCTTAACGGGTACCCCTTATTTTTTTGTTGTTATGGATTAAACACTTCACCTAACTTAAACTCATCCGGTGAGAACTGGGATATAGAGTTGTCAGATTCAGGGTAGTTAGTCATGTTATCGGCCATCTTTCTAGCCACATTGTACCTACCCTTACGAGCGTCAGTTGTAATACGATCAAGAGCACCTACAGTGTCCCCAAACTTATACTTCATAGCAAACTGCATAGCTTTATACAAACTACGATAGTTTCTCATAGGGTTAAGCTCCCCTATTTCACCAGCATAATACCTATGATCCATTAGATTAGCAACATAAACCATTGCCTCTTTCTTAACAGGGCCAGTAGCATCTAGATACTTTAGTAAGTTAATAACAAAGTCAGCATTCTTACCATGAAGCTGCTCATCAATAACACCGTCTTTAGTCTCAGCTAATTTCTTAAAGTCTTTCAGACCAAAGTGTATGTTACCAGTTATGCTTTTCTTAAGATCATCAAGAACCCTTGTCTGATTAGTTTGTTTAAACCAATCTGAGTTAAGGTAACCTTGAGCCATGTCACCAGAGCCTAAGTCCCCAACGATAGCATCATAGATAGGTACGACCCATTGGCCTTCCATTCTCTTAGCCCCTTCGCCTGAAGCAAGCCTTACCATACTGTTACCATCAAAAGACTGAGCAAAGATAGCGAGCGATGCGCCCCTAGCCTTAGCCCCCATGATACCATTCTGTTCTGCAAATGGAGTTACAACAGGCTTCTTAGCTGTGACAGTAAAGGATCTACCTGTAGGTTCAGGTGATTGACCCACCTCAAGGTTCTTGTTGGCTTTCTTACGGGCTTTAAGCAGTTGCTCTTCTAGTTTACCCTTAGGTCCTGCGGGTACTACTGAAGACCTAGCTGTAACGTCTGGCTTGTACTGCGTTTCCATACCACCAAACATTGTCTTACCACCAGTAGGTGCCTCGTACTGTACCATCTTGCCAAACATAGTGGATGCATCTACTCCATCCTTTAGGGTTGTAGCAAACTCTACAACTTCCTTACCTAAGGTAGCAATAACAGCTACACCTCTAACCTCGTTCATAAGTTGAGCAGTTTTAAGGATACCTCCGGGGAATTTGTTAGACATTTCTTCTAAGGTTGGATTTGCAAGTATAGTGTCAAAGATAGAACCAATAAGGTTATCCATTTCCTGACCATAAGCAAAAGTCATTAAGGGTTTCTTAAGGAAGTTATCGTTATCCGCTAAAGCTTCAGTAAACAAAGACCTCACAGTCTCTATGTCTTCAGGTGAGTACTTATACTTTTTCATAAGCTTAGCATCCGTTAACATATAAGAAGTAAACTGACCGTCAATCAAGGTAGTCAAGTTATTCTCAAGGGTCTTACGGATGTTACCTTCGTACGCTTCAAACTCTGCAATGTCATCAAACTTACCCAGTATCTTTTCAGAACCTTCGGCACGAAATGCACCTACACGGTACATCTGAGACTCAAGACCTAGCACAGCAAACATAGTTGCTAGTCCATTAGATACACCATCTACTTCAATGTAGTTCATGCTTGAATGAAATGCCTTACCCGTACGAATAGATTCATCATACTTAGAAAGCTCCATTACAGCATCGAGTGCTTGTATAAAGTGCTTATGTCCAACCTTATCTGAGATAGCTTCAAGCATTTGCATGGTCTCTGGGTCGCTAGTAATTACTTCTGGCAGTCCACCTACAATCCTGTCAGCATTCCTTATGCCTTGGGGTGTAGAAGTTACCTGACCTATTGATGTTTTAGCTGCCTCTGAGTTAAAGTTTACTAGGCCTTCTCTTAGCTTCTTACCTACCCTAACAATCCTTTGATGCGGGGCAGTGTTACCACGTATGTTACCTATTGCTTGTTGTATAGACCTTTCTCTTACAAGACCTGCACCATTAAACAAAATAGCAGATATAGTGTACAAGAAATTCTGTTCAGCTCTTGACCCACTCCCCGGTTTAATCTCATACTTCTTACCACTACCAATGATGTTACGCATCAAGTGGTTATTCTGTGGAGACAAGGTGCTCTGATGAGCTGTAAGTCTTTGAGTTGCCCTCTGATTAAAGTAAGTAAAGTGGAAAGGTTTACCATCATACGTAGCTACATTAGCTAGAACCTCTAAGCTTTTGTTAACAGACATGTAATACTGTTGCCTAAGGAAATCAGGAGACTCAAACTTTACAAGCTGCTTAGTTGCAACTTCTAGTTTCACATCAAGTTCATCTATCCTCATTTGTTTAAGAGGTGTCCAGTTAACTGCTTGACTCTTCTGTAACTCCGATAGCTTAACGTTTATCATAGATATCTTAGCTTGTTCTTTAGCAGCAATACCATCAATCTTTTTTATTCTTTCAGGACCCATATCAAAAGCATTGTGAGTGAAGTTAGAAGTCCCACCTTTAGATTTAGGGTCAGTAGCCATAGCGTGTGAGCCAAACATTAATAGCAAAGAAGTTCTTTGATTGTCTAAGAAGTTAGGTACGTTATGGTAAAACACCTTAGCATCGTCTACCGAAGTAGACTTAGGGTTAGGGATAGACCCAGATGAAGTCCTAACTAAGCTAGATTCATTCTGATAAGAACCAGTCATAGACTGCTGAAGCATAGGTAAAAGCTTCATGTTCATAGGCTTGTACAAGTTAGCTTCACTCTGTAGTATAGCATAACCTTCATTGCTTAACACAATCTTAGGTGGAAAGGGAGTTCCGTTAGGCTCTATGCCTCCGGGAGTAAAGGTTACAATGTTAGGTTGGTTCTGCTGGTAAGTACTTAAAACTATTTGACCTATCATCTCGAAAGCTTCGGGTGTTAAGTTGTTATAGTCCTCCATGTACGTGTCAGTTTCTTCACCAGCAAACTGAGACCTAACTCTACGGGCAGCTTTAAAGAACTCTTTACCAATACCTTGAACTGTCATGTCAAACGCAGGGTCTCCGGGCTTAGTGCCCTCAAGATCCTGAACATCTGCCATAGCCTCTGGGCTTAAAACTTCCCCATCATCTGTTGTATACATAGATCTCTCATACAACCAAGGCTCTACCACAGACATCATAACCAATCCGTAAGCAGGGTCCATCATAGCTGGCATGTTAGTCGGTAAGGCTTGATAGGCTGCCTTCCTAGCGGCTTTCTCTTCTTCTGTTACAGCCTTAGGGGCCTCAACGTACTCCTTGTATGTTGCGTTTTCTGGGTCAAAGGCGGGGTTTAACTTAGCAATCCCTAGGATCTTAGGGTCAAACATAACAGCAGCAGCCGATAGCTCAGGACCATTTCCAGACTTAAACACTTGTGGTTTAATCTTTTCAGGAGTAGACCCTTGTAGCTCTTGGATACGTTCAGCAGTCATGGGTTGATCCCAGTTTGCATTGACAGCTGCAGGGATACTAAGGTTTACGTTAGATGTATTCTTAGATGCACCAACATAAAACCCCCTAGCCCTGTCTACAAACTTAGGAGGGAACACTTCAGACATGTTACTAAAGTTAGTAGCAAGACCTGTCTTTTCAAAGACTGTAGGTACACGCTCCATCTGACGCTGCTCAAAGTCTAGTAGCTCCTCAGGTGTAGCGTTTTCTGGTGGCTCCTTAGCTAAGTTTAACTCTGCTGTTTCCTCAAAGACTTCCTCTCCCATCTGGACATCTTCTAATGGTTCACTTGTTTGATCTTGATCAACAGCCATAGAAAATAAACTATCTAAGTCTTCCTGACTGTACTCCGTAGGGGGGCTATCCATGCCCTCTGGACCTTCATCCGTGTAGTCGGGTAGTCCGGCCATTTCGGCTTGGGATTCTTCTGGCGTAACGCCTAACTCTTGAACTGGTGTTTCTAACTCTAAAAGATTATTTTGATAGTCTTCTAGTATTAGATCCATTTGCTCTTGCCGTTGTTGACCTGTTTGTTCCTTACCACCTACAATAGACGTACGCTTACTCATTACTTATTCTCCTGATATCCAACCGTTATCTACAAGGCCATCATAGGTCCTGTGCTTCAAGAAAGAGAAAGGTGTTAAACTCATACCGCTCTTAAGTGTAGCTCTGGGATCATCCTCTAATACGCCATGTCCTAAGCCTAAAATGTTTGTAACAATGTTAGAGGCAGGGGCTTCACCTGACACTAAATTCCACACGGACTCAGCAGCATTTTTGCTTCTTTGTTCGTAGAGTGGGAAGAATAAATCACTGCTGATTATTCTCTCTGTTGTACCTAGTAGCCCTGTAGAATACAGAGCTCTTAAATACTTTTCTTCATTTGATAAGTATGGAGATCCTTCCCCAAACTTTATAAGGTCTTTAAGATACTGCGATGCATAACCTAACATAAGCATAGTGACTACAGAAGCAAACATAGAAAACTTCATTCCGGGAGTGCCTGTCTTTACCATGTCATACATAGCAGGTATGTGGTTAGCAGTAAACTTAGATATAAAACCTTGGAACTGTGTGAACAATGCATAGTGCGGGTTACTGTAAAACAGTGGTCTACCCATAGCATCTGGCATTGGTACTGAGGCGTTGATGTAGCTTATCAATCCATTGTCAAACTGTCTAACATACTCTTTTGTATCTGCAGCCTCTTGAGCTTTAAACTCTTGTAGCTGTTGACTGTTCATTGCAGTAGTGTTAGTGTTATAGTTAGCTCGTAACTGATTAGAAAGCCTAAGCATTGTATCTACTGGAATACCAATGTACTCTAGCATCTTACGGGCTTCAGCAGCTTCGTTAGTTATCTCACTTTGATGTAATATGTCTAAGTTTTCAATCAAGAAATCATTATACATTGAAGCTCTAATGGTTCTTGTTGCATTAGTAATACCTTGAAGACCAATCATTTTAAAGAATGAATCCATAAGGGCCTGAGTGAACTCACTGGTTTCTGTAACACCAACCAATGTAGCAGCACCAGTCTTTTGAGACATCATACCTGCTCTTTGCACTAAAGACCTTGGATCATTAATATTAATCTGACGTATGTCCTCACCTAATCTTTTCTTCTTAGACTTTATTTGACTATCAAAAGTACTAGTGTTAACCGGTAAACCTACTAGCCTACCTACTTCCTTAAAGTACTGAAACATTTCTTGACCTAAGATAATACCAAAGCCACCTACGTTTTTATGTAGGTTCTCTAGTGAACTACCTTTAATAGTAAGGGCAAGTTCTACGACAGAAGAGACAGCAGCTAGTGGTAGCATAGTAAGAACACCAACAAGTGTTAGGGATCTTTGAGCACCACGTACAGCATCGCTTTCAATTCTTTTGTAGTTACCGGAGTCAGCGTTAATAAGGTCACTAAGGTTTAGTGTTAAGTCTTCTACAGCTTCTCTTGCTTCTATCTCTGGAGCTGAGTCTATTTCAGAGTCACCCCTTAGCTCACGATACACTTCATTAAGCATAGACTGTAAGATTTTATTCTTAGGGCCTATAAACTTAGTGATTGTCATGTACCGAGCAGCAGACTTCATGCCGTATTCTAAGTTGTTAAAGATATCTTGTTGTTGAAACTTAGAAAAAGCAGGATCATCAGAGATATCTAAAGACCTACGTTTATGAGTCTTAGGTGCAAGACCTCCCTTAGTTAAGTCAAAAGCATCGTCTAAGTTATTGATCTCAGGGTTATCTAAGATAGCCTCTGTTACTGAAGCTGCATCTTCTCTACGCATACCTTTATTAGAAACAAGTAAGTTAACAAACTCTTCCTTATTCTTACCTATCGTAGACTTTAAAAAGCTTTTACTTCTAAAGATGTGATCCTGAAGCTTACCTATAACACTAACCCCTGCCCCCTGTTGACGAATAGAGATATCGTTGTGCATCTTATTATCAACAGCATACAAATCAGAAATCAAACCCTTAAGGGCCAAAGAGTTACTCTTAAACTCAGGGTCTAGGTTAGCCCAGTCGATACGATTCATAAGCTGAGCAGGTGTTATCCACTCTTCATTGCTCCTTGGGGTTCCGTCAGTGTTGTACCTAGTAATAGGGGCTATGTGTGCTTTGTAAAACTTATTAACTAAGTTTGAAACAGCTTCCTTACGCTTACCATAAGATCCTCTGGGTATTTGGAACTCATTAAGTACATCATCAATAGGTCTAAGAGTTCCCTCAAATCCCATAAAGTTAATTACTTTATCACTATGGAAATCAACACCACCATGAGTCTTAAGTTTCCTACCACCAAAGATATCATAGATTATACGAGCTGTCTTGCTTTTGTTTAACAACTTAGCATCCATACGGGTGTCTAGTGCTGTTCTCAATGAAGCTATAGGGTCTGATAAAGCATCCTTTAATCTCTGAGTAGCTGGCTTTGCAGCCTTACGTGCTTCAGCTGCTGCCTTTCTTCTTTCAAAAGCATCAGGGTCGTTGTTAAATCTATTCAAAGCTTCTTGACTGTTTGCAGTCTGCCATTGAGAACTTACAGCTTCATCTAAATCAGGCTCTACTCCCTTCCTTGTTTTGTTAGCAGCAGCAGCTTCAGCTTTATACCCAGCAATAGTATCATCAAACCTATTATCATAGGGTGACTTGGCTACACCAGCGTCATACCACTGTCCAGCTTGCCACACAGTAGAAGGTACAGAGAAAGAACCACCAATGGTACTACCTGCAACACCAGCAGATATCATTCTCTCTTCTATTTCCTCCCAGTCCCAAGTTTTCTCAGAACCAAGAACAGAAGCGGTGTATTGGGTAAGCTCTTGGAGTACTTCTGTAACACCCTCGCTTGCCCCGCTAACACCTGCACGTTTAATAAACTGTTTTAAGATATTAGTCTTAGTTAATTGTTTGCCAGTGAAAGCAGCGACATCTTTAACGTAACCTGCTAGCTCTCTTTTACTAGCTCTAGTAAGTACAACCTCAGCTTCTTTTCGTGTAAGTGCTTGAGCACCTTTTCTGCCAAGGATTTTATTAGCGTTTAATAATGCAGCACCTTCAGCTTTTAATATAGCTTCTACTGCAATCTCTCTGGCTTCTTTAGTCATAAAAGACTGAGGCCCAAGGCCTCCCAAAGCCCCCTTAAGACCTATGCGATCTAAGGCTGCAGCAACAGCTCCCCCAGCAATAGCTATCCCATAACTTTTATCTTCTAGGTCACCTTCCATATCTTCCAGTATCATACCTGAGTACATAGCAACGGGAACAGAAAGACTAGTTCCAAAAGTAAAAGGAGCAGCAAGCATAGAAGTCAACGTAACACCCATGAATGGCAGAGACATAGCAATGTTAGCTCCGATATACTCAGAGACTTGATCCAAAGAACTAAAGTTAACATCCTTATAATCTAGTCGTACCTTAGGTGCATTAGCTAATTTAGATCTGGAGTAGTCTGCCTTACCTTGAAGCCATGCTTGGGTGTCATCCATGCCTAAGGTGTCTGCTAATGCAGCACCGGCCAGTTGGAAAGAATTACCAGCTGCACTCAAACCAGCATTATAAGACTGAGATAAAGGTGTCTTAGATCTATTATCAAAAGTAGCGTTCTTATTCCTAAGGACAACACCAGAGAATAGCTCAGGGAATGCAGCATACTCTTGCTCATTAAAAGCATCCATCTTACCGATAGGTACTCCACCCGTAGGCTCTAAGGCTGCAACTCTAATAAGGTCCCGTGCTACATCATAATCTGTTTTCTCACCCTTGCTATCCCTTAAGGCCCTTAAGCCTTCACCGTACTTTAAGCGGTCATAGCTTTCGTCACTCATAGTAATAGTACTGTCACCAATAAAGGTAGGTGCGGCTATACCAGTGCTTAATAAGAAGTCTGTAAAAGAGTTACCCTCTTCGTCATACAAATCACCAACAGCTCTTCCGTACTTATCTTTTTTCTTAGTGGCTTTAGGGACTGTGTAACCATACTTGTTAGCTAATTCAGCTACGTACTGACGGGTAGCAGAGCCAGCAGCCTCACCTACTTCATAGCCACTCTCTCGCCTTACCTTATCCACTTCTGCAAGGTCGATATCACGAAATCTAATCTTCTCACCAGTAGTGATGTCAGCGATTGTATCACCATCAAGAAAAACAAAGTTTGTATCTCCGACTTTAAAAGGGTCGGCTTTAACTTCATCTTTAGTATCAGAATAAAAGGGGCTCTTGTTGTCAGCTATTCGTTGTTGAGCATGAGCTATGGCTTTTTCAACTATAGAGTCAGGGATGTTTTTAGCGTTACCTTCAATCTGCATGTTAGATAGCAGCTCAACTTCTTCTTTGGAAAGAGTAGGAACCATGGTAGGGATTTCCATTTCCTCACCATTAACCTCAGTGCCAATTGACACTTCTGTCATAGTCCCACCTTCTACCTTATTTTCTACTGGCCCAAGGAACCCTACCTGAGACTTCTTAGTTCCGTCAGCTCGGTAGTTGCTGCTTTGTTCTTTTTTTTTAGATACGAGCATGTCGTAATGTTGTGTAAACAATTCTTTCTTAACAGGATCATTCTGGGTTTGATGGAACTGACCCCACCAATCCTCCAAGGGCATCTGATTTAACAAGGCGAAGTCAGAGTTCGGCCTCATTCTATGGTCCCCTAGGAATAACTCAAACTGTTGATCAGTGGAAAGCAGAGAAGGGTCTATATCATCTCCAGCATCTACAAGCCACTGAGGCTGTTCAATATTGTACTTACTATAAGCCGATAAGGTCCTACGTCTTGCAACAGCAGCACTCTTATCTGGCCCTCCGATTTCGTATTGATAACGACCCCTCCCGGGGCCACTACCAAACTGCTTCATACTTGCATTGTCTCCTACCCCAGTAGAGGGGTCATAGGATTCATGGAATGCAATAGCGTCTGAGGCATTTTTAATTAGAGAAGGGTCTACTCCTTTCTCTTCAGCTATCAATGTTAAAAGTGTCGGGGTAACGTTGGCTGTGGAACTACCATCCATCATCTTTGCTAACTCTTCTTCGGTATATGTTAGATTATCATTACTCATAACCAACGGTTCTCCTATTCTTTATTTATTTAGTTTCTTTAAGATTTGAGCTGTCACACCTGTTATGTTTTGAGGTGCGTATTGAGAGTCTATGTCAGGGTTTCCAATACTGTTTATAAAGTGTACAAATGGTGATGCTGCAAGAGCAGGGTCATTTGCAGAGGTTTTAGATACTCCTTGCCAATATGAAAGGAAAGGGTTTCCTTTGTCAGTTTGGGATAGGTTACTCTTAGCTTTAAAAATTAATTGTAATTGCTTATAAACCTCGGGACTACCAACTTTCTTACCCTTACTGTTATTAATATTTTTTAACATTCTCTTTACTTTATTGTTAGCAGGTGACCAAGTGTTAAGGCCTATCTCTTGGTTAGGGTTATTAGTTATTTCCCAGTATTCAGAAGGGATTCCTTTACCTTCCGTTATGTCATACTTAACTAACTCAAAGTCTAAGTAACCCTCTAGGTCTTTACTACCAGTAGCTCTACCTTCTTCAACAGCTTGCATGTAGTTGCCTAAGCCCCTTTCAAACATATTAGTAACATCCATGTTTTCGTAGTCAACTGCTGGACCAAACCTAGATGTAAACCCACCTACTGCTTGCCTAATAACATTAGGCTTAGTGGCATTGTTAATACTATTTATAATACTTTCTTTAGCTGCACCTTCCATATCGCTTGTATTTAATCGATCAACTATGCCAGATCGGATATCACTTACAGTAGTTGTAGAAAGATCTAATAAGCTCTGTCGTTGACCCTTAACTGTCTCTCCTTCACCTATTTTAAAACCTTGAGATAATAAACTCTGAACACTCTGAGGTCTGCTGCCGTTACTAGGGTAAAATTGAGTACCATCGACAGAGAAGGAACCTGTCTGGTTTGTTCTAGTCTTAGGGTTATACATAGTACTTGGTTCGCTAAGGTCTGGCTGTAGGCCTTTAAGGGCTTCTGCATTCTTTTCTAGTAACAGCTGATCCCGATCAAAAGCTCTCTCATCCTCTTTATCTGAAAGATCCTGTGTACGTTTTAAATCCCTATCTGCAAGACTTTGTTCACGTAGAAGTAAAGCAGATTTCTTTTTCCACTCATTCTCAAGAACACCAGCGGCTAATGTAACACCATCATAACCTGCAATCCTAGAGGCCACATAAGCAAAGATAGTCTTACGTACTGCGGGATCTTCCATTTGTTCTGATAAGAAACCACCAACACCGTCAAAGAGTTTCTTAAAGAATCCTTTATCAGGTGCAGTTATATTACCGTCTAGGTCTTCAGCTACGAGGTCTCCACCCGCATCCTCTCCGGGCATAAGTCTGGCAAACCCTTCGTTGCCAAGTACAACATCTATCTCATCATCAAGTGCAGTTTTAACTTCTGGATCAATAACTTCAGCAGAGTCTGCAGCATCTTGAGCAGTGACCGCACTTATGTTGTTACCCTTAGGTGTTGGCTTAGGTACTTCTTTAGCAACCTTAGGTACTTCTTTAGCAACCTCAGGTACTTCTTTAGCAACCTCAGGTACTTCTTTAGCAACAACGTTAGGTACTTCTTGCTTAGCAACCTCAGGTACAGAGCTAGGTCTCTCACGTTCAAGCAACGGATTTCGGTCTTGTAATTGCTGAGAGTATGGTGTGGATTGTCGTGGTACTTCTTGCCCACTAGCTTCAGCCTCCATACGTAGCTTCTCTCTTTCTTCTGCAGCTTTAGCTTCTTCCTTGAACTTAAGTTCCTGTCTCCCCTCAAAGTTACTTGCCCTAAATGGGTTAAGTTCCCCGATATCGTGTGCGTTCCTAGCTTGCTGACGGTCATCCTTCTTATTAGCCACTATCTCCTTGTCTGTTATAGGGGGTAATGGTACAGCAGGTCGCATCATTGGGCCTCCTACTTCAGGCACTACCAGTGGAGTAGGGTTGTTAATAGAGGCTATAGCTCCTGAACTCTCAATGAAATCAAGTGGGGACTGAGGTGCATAGATGTCCTTAAGGACCTCTTGAGGTATAGAGGGTTTCTCAGGTACGACAAGAACCTCCTTTATTTTATCATCTTCTTCAAGGCCTGCTAAGAGACCTTGAAATAAAGATACGATTGATTTTGATTCGGACATACATCCTCCTTAGTTATACAAAACGCTTAGGACCTTGTTGCCCCTGACCCTTCATACGTTGTTGTCTATTAAGGGCAGCTCTTTGATATGGGCTAACTCTTTCACCCTGTTGGTTTTGTAAAGCTAAACTACCACCCGCTGGAGCTTGTTGTTGCTGACCGGGAGTCATTGCTAGCTGTAGGGCTACAGGTGCCGTAGATAGGGCAAGTTTCTTAGCTGTTTCACCAGTTAATGCGCTACCTATCTTACCTAAAGTAGTAGTAGCAGCACCAGTGCCACCAGCTCCAGCAACAATAGGTGCAGTGCCGCCAGC
>TARA_R110000765_G_scaffold138252_3_pt1 | contig 13930 bp, 9 predicted proteins | sample TARA_R110000765 | Tara Oceans TARA_R110000765 (sample SAMEA4398168) | marine metagenome | biome: Polar Biome; feature: [MES] marine water layer (ENVO:01000295) within the mesopelagic zone...; material: water (ENVO:00002006), including particulate matter (ENVO:01000060) such as...... | reverse complement strand
GAGAAATCCAGGCTGGAATCCTGATGATCCCAATAGTCGTGAATATATCCCCGCCCCCGCCAACGCCATTTTGGGAAGTATCGACGAGTATGTACATGTCGCCGAGGTGGATGATGTTGGTCGCGTCTTTGCTACGATACTTCAGGGGGAAAATACAGGACAGTCGGTGTTGATGAACTTTGGAGGCAAAGAGACGGGGGTATTTGCATTCAGTCCAGCTCCTGCCGTTTACAACGCAGAGGGGGAGTATGTATCCGGCGATCCTATGGTTGAAGAAAGACCAAGATCAGAAATTCCCTTCGCTTCCCGGAGTGCGGACACCGTTGGAGATGTCCAAGAAAATATTTCGAACAGCGTGGCTGCTCTCTATTCTTTGGAAGATGTACTTGGGATGATACCCTCGGCCACTGGCCCGATGGCTACTGTAAGAGGATTCGCGGGCAACAACCTCGCTATGTTTATGCCGGATCATGCAGCGGAGTGGATGACATTCGCCCAAGGCGAGCGAGGAGCAGAGGCTTTAGAGTTACTGTCGCGCGACATAATTAAAGCCTTGACCCTGAGCACACGCTTCCCCGTTACCGAACAGTTGATAGTCTCCGAAATGGTGGAGGACGCTCAAAAGTTCTTTGCAAACCCAGAGCTCGGAATGGTTAGGCTTCAAGAGCTGGCTCGTGGCATTCAGAATAGACTAGAAACCAGCCGAAGTCTGATCTCCGACCAACCGTATACACACACACGTCCTGTGCCGACAGGGACAGAGAATGATCCGTTCAATTACTCCGAACAAGGGCATTTTGACTACTTGGCTATAGCAGCGGCGAACGGTGCTGATCTAGAGGACATACGAATGAGCATAACACCGCAAGAAGCTAGAGAAGCGGGTCTTGACGACAGTCTGATTCCAGAGGACGCAGAAAGATTTCAGCTTAGCGTTGATAAGCTCAACCTTCAAAGGTGAATAATAGGAACAGCTCTCGATTGAGATGATAGCAGGGAAAACTTATGGCAGAACAAACCACACTCCGCCGTCCAACAAGAGAACAGATAAATAGAAACGCCAACCAACTGGTTGCGGGTCAACTCATCCGACCTCAAAGCCCCCTTACCGAAGAACAACGGGAAAATCCTGAGCTGCCCGTTGAGCAAGCCCCTGTACGTCTTCGAGGGGAAACCCTTCCTGCTCGGATGACAGGACAAAACTTTGATGCTCAAGGCGAACTTATCGACTCGGGGGGGCCCCAACGCGGTATCCTTGAGCGTTTTCCTTTCGTGAGAGCGGTGGTGAATCGCGTAAGCCCAATGGTCGGCAAGGGGTGGCAGTTGGCTGAAGCGTCGAGAATAGGAAGATCAGACCCAAACACTACTTTGACTGGATTTTCCAGCAAGGTCAGTGAAGCTGTTTTGCACTATCCGGATATTATCCTCAATGAAGCTATAAGGGGGCTAGAAGCTGTTGGGTTGGTAGAACCAGGAGCCGACCGCGATGTTCTGCTGCGCATTTTTAACAGTGGTGATTTTCAAAGAACAAAACAAATAGGGGATTTTTTGGGTGTGCCTTACGGGGAAGGTCCATACATAGGAGTTACTGAGCAGGACCCCCTCTCCCGTCGGATAGCAGCAGCAGCAGGTGAAATAGCAGCTCCGTCGCTTATGCTCGGAGCTGGAGTCACAGCAGCAGCAAGGCCGCTAACGAGTGCAGCAGCACCTCTAATTCAAAGAGGTGTAGACGCTGCTGCACAGAAGTTGGGCGGGAGTTTCAGGGAGCTCGCAGGAAATGTTGTGAGAGCCCCAATACAAACGGCTGGAGCAGCATTAGAGGTTGCGTCAGGGGGCGTGTTGGCAAACGCCGCTGCGAGACCTGTATCGTCTATATTAGGCGAAGGTGGGTACGGTGCGCTCTCTGGCGTGGGAGACTTCGCAGAAGGTGAAATGTTTGGCACAAACACAGGGATAGGGGCGCTTGCTGCTCCTTTCTTTGCTCCTGGTTTGTTCTACGGGGCTACGAGTCTTGTACGAAACGGGCCAACGGCGAGGGCTTTAAGGGGGTTAGAACCAGTCAGGGTCTGGGGAGCGGAATCCTTAGATAACTTTCAGGTGGCCCGAGGCAAGAGAAACCCACAAGAGGGCGCACGGGCAATTCAAGGGAGAGACAGACTTGCTAAACAGTTCACAGACGCAGCCAAAACGGAGCAGGGGAGAGAATATCTCAACCGAACACAGCAAATAGAAGATACGATGAATGCCTCCGTAACCGAAGAAACAGCGGGACTCTATGGGGGAGGCGGCACTCTCCGATTCACTCCTGGCGAACGCTTAATGGATGAGCAGTTTCTTACCTCCCAAGCGAGGATAGAAAACGCGGACCTTGTTCCGCGAGAATGGTCTGCGGCTAATACTAAGCGCAAGAACGACAATCTCAAAGTTATACGGGCGTTTTCCGAGGATAAACTTACGGGTAGCCCAGTAGATGATGGTCCAGCATACATTTATAATCGTGCTAATGGCGAGTACACCCCTCAGATTGGTAGAATAGATGTGGAAACAGGACAGATAACCAATCGTCTTAACTTGATTGCAAATGCAAACGACGGAGATTACCCGCAGCTACCATCCCGTGCTGATTCCGGAAGCCAAACTCGCCGACTCATAGCTGAAACGATGGCTAAACAAAAAGATGAGGCGGATAAGTTAGCTACTACATTAAAAATAAATGATGATCTAATCGTGGGTAACGCCGAAGCTGTGACTAGTGCTAGAACGGGTGTATTAGATATTCTCCCCGCAGGACAGAAGGATTCTTTGTCCTACGCTGGTGCGCCAAGATTGGTGAAACGCTTTTTAGATTGGTCTAAGAATCCTGACAAGCAGCTCAGTTTTAAGGACTACAAAACCTTCCGTGATCAAGTGGGTTCAGACCTTGGTTCTGCTATTGAAAAGGGCACAGCAGATATCGTTCCTTTGGCAAAACTGTCAAGGGTTTTTGGCGAGATAGGCGAAAGTTACGGAGAGAGAAACACGAACTTCGAAAAATTCCGTAAGTGGTACGACGTCAACTACATCGAACCCTTTGGAAACGGTGCTGTTGTAGCCGTCACCACTAAGGCGGCAGGAAGCACCGCTGGCCGAATAGAATATGTGATTCCTGGAGAAGGCGTAGCGGGCGCTTTTTTAAAAAACACAGACTCGGCTAAAGCGTTTATGAATATATTTCAAAACAATCAAGCTCAACTGAATAGCATGAGGGCTGCTGTTAGCGACGAAATTCGGGCAGCGGCGTATTCCCCCTCCGAAGCGAGCCTAACGCAAGGCACAATTTCACCTGAAAAAGTGAACACCTACCTGAACAACAACAGAGAGGTTCTTGGTATTCTGAAGACAACACCAGAAGGGCCTTCTTTGCTTGATGAGTTCAGTGACTCTAGTAAGTTAATCCAAACTTTATTAACCCGAAACAGCGTTCTTTCTAACCGAAGAAAAGCTATTACGTCGAGCGAAGTTTATAAAAGGATCGCTTCAATCGAGTTAAAGGGCAACCCAGAACAGATATTAGACGACGCCTTAACCCAACCCTACTTGATGAGAGATTTAAGAAGGATCATGGGGGGTGGTGATCGTACCCCCGGACCACTTAATAGGGAAGAGGCGGAGCTACCGAAAGCATTCCGCGCTGCTGTGATGGAACGGATGTTCTTAAAAGCTGGTGTGAAAGATATAGAGGAAAACCCCGTTAAGTTCAAACGCTTCTTAGAGCAAAACTTTCGCGTTCTAAAGGAAGCGTTTGATGTCTCGCACATAGAAGATATGTTCTTGGTCGCAGATGCGTTTGAACGTACTTTGGCTACCTCCTTAACACCGGCTATAGGGGTGGAAGGTCCAGCCAGCATCCCACGATTTATCCAATCGATGTCAGGATCTACCCCCACCAGTATCTCAACTCGTGGTATTGCACTTGCGGAAAATCGTGTGGGGTTGCCATCTACTTCAATCTGGCTCGCCGGAAGAGCGGTTTCTCAACAATCTTCTAACCGAGCAGACGCCCTGTTTCGAGCAATGATGTTTGATCCTGATCTAGCAAAAATCCTTGCCACTCCTCTCCCTGAAGGGGGGGTTCCTTCAGGCCCAATTAGACGGAGGTTAAACGCTTGGCTGTTCCTTAATGGGGTAGGCTACGGGGACACCCCACGGGAGTCTGAGCTGGAGGGGGAGGACCGCTATCAAGACGTGATTCTTTCCCCTGGAAACCAGGATGCTCCTGCTGCGAATGCTCCTGGAAACGAGGCTCCCCCTACTCCTGCTGCTCCGGCTCCTGCTGCTCCGGCTCCTGCTGCTCCGCCTCCTGCTGCTCCGCCTCCGGCTCCGGCTCCGGCTCCAGCTCCAGCTCCAGCTCCCGCTCCAGCCAACTATCAAGGTGGTGCAACTATGCAAAAAATGATCCAGCAGGGTGGTGCTCCTGGCTCTCGTATACCCCCCTCTGCATCGCAGCTATTTCCTTACGACCCCACTACCGAAGCTATCCAGCAACGGCAGCAACGTCTGCAAGGAAGAGGTCAGCCACAACAAGGTATTATGTCGCTACAATGATAAGGACTTGGACAGACGACCAAATCGTAAAGCTGCACTCGATGTGGCTGTCCGGTTGCACCGCCAGAACAATAGGTCGCTCTCTTGGGTACTCGCGAAACGCAGTGATAGGCCGTCTGCACCGAGACGGTATCAAAAGACCAGCGGGCTTTAAACCGGAGCCGCAAACGAAAACGCTTCTATTGCTGAACAAGGGAGAGTGCCATTACCCCGTGAACTTCGCAAAAGAGAATGAGCCACACCTTTTTTGTGCTAAGGTTATATCATCGGACAGCCCTTATTGTCTAAAGCACCACCGAGTCGTTTATAGACTTCCTAAGAAACCGGAAGGTGTGGCGCATTTTGGCTAAACGGGAAGCCCCTATACGACGGACGACTACAGGTAAGGGCGCGTTGGCGAAGAAAATAGCGCAAGCGGACGAGATGTGTAGAGCTGCCTATCTCAGAGAAGCCGCTGACAAGTCCAACACTTTGAAATATAACGCCTCGCTGGCCCGCGCTAAGAAAGGCAGTGTCGCGCTGCTTTTGCACAATCGGGCACGGGGTATGTCGGAAGCTGGCTTAACTCGGGTTTGGGGCCGCGACTTGGTTTCAGCCACGAGCTATCTACTTTAACTTGATCCCAAATAAAATTCAGAGATCTATCTGTTGGAACATGTGCTTATAAAGTACGCCTTTTAAATAATCCACTCTTTGTACCCTTCCGCAAGCACACGGCTACTGATGTCAATCTTGTCCCGCAAAGCCTGAAGCACACGCTCATCTACGGTGTTCTCAGCCAAGAGATCTATGTAGGTGACCTTATTAGTCTGCCCTATTCTATGAGCACGATCTTCGGACTGTAGGCGGACTTCCAGGTCATATCCATTGCTATAGTATATAACGGTATGCGCCTCTGTCAGAGTAAGGCCGTAGCCTCCTGTACGGGGCTGTCCTACAAAAAAGCGCAAAGGGCTTTTGGGGTCTTGGAACCGTTCTACGATAAGCTGTCTCTCTTCTCCCGGAGTTCCCCCATAGAACAATTCCGAACTGTTTTCACCGTACACCTTCGTTAGCTCATCATAAATGATGTGCAGGTCGTGGGTGAAATTACCCCATATAATCACTTTGCCGTCTATTTCTTCTAACGCAGCCATAAGTTCATTGAGCTTGTTGCTAGGGACATTGATTATTCGCCCATCTTCTAGTTTGGCAAACCCAGAGCAAACTTGCTGCAACCGCAAGATCTGAGTCAATACAGTGGGTGCCGAAACCAGACCTTCCCCCTCAATAATGGCGAGGGCCGTGCGCTTCATTTGGTCGTAAAGTTTGCGTTGCTCAGGGGTAAGCTCTACTGTTCGGCGAGTGTACACTTTATCAGGTAGGTCTAGGCAGTCTTCTTTCCGAACCCGAAAGCTAAAGGGCTCAATTAACCCGTTAAGGTCATCTAAGTTCTGATATCCAACAATCTGGTTAAATGAGTGTGCGCCCATCGTTCGGCGAACCATTTTAGCGTAGCGATTTTGGAAGGCCCAGAAGCTCGCTTGGCCTAACGCCTGATGCTTTAGAAACTCACATTGCGTAAACAAGTCAAGGGGAGATTTGGTAACAGGCGATCCTGTAAGTATCCTGCGATAGGGTGCTTGCTTCCCTAGTCTAATAAGGTTCTTGGTGCGTCGTGCGCCTTTAGTCTTAATGGTGGTGCTCTCATCAACTGCCAGCATTGTGCGGTGGGCGAGCATGAATTTATCGGCAGCTTCCACCCCCCGTTTGGTACTGAGCGCCTCTACATTCATAAGGAAAATCTGCAGATCATCCGTGTCTTCTACCAGCGTTTGCAGCTCTTTCTTCTTTTTTCGTGTCTGAGAGGGGGACCATGTAACAATATTCGCTTTTATATGATCAGGTAAATGTGCCGGAAGTTCTTTGCGCTCCCAGTTATGGTAAACACTTTTTGGTGCGATAATAAGTGCGCTGTCGATTTCGCCTTTGTCGTACAAGATGGCGAGGTTGTCTATTAGGACTTTGCTCTTTCCTGTCCCCATATCCATGAAGAGTGCGAAGTAGGGTTTGTCCCAAGACATTTCCAGTGCTTTGAGTTGGTGCGCGTATGGTTTGAGTTTAAATGGGTATTCCATAGGCCCTCTTTCTATATGGCTAAATACATTTTAATTGGGTGCTGCTTTCGTGACAAGCATCCTTTTATCTAGCCACTTTACTATATAGGGGTAAAGCATGGAGCAGAAGTAACTTTCTTTTTAATTTTTTCCGATATACAATATATACTATCTTCCACTTTCGTGTACGCGCGACAAAAAAAGATAATTATTGAATGGTCTTTCCTTGGCACTTGCCCCCTAATAAGCAAAGTTACAGTATAGTGGATTGCCCCAGAACACTCAGGAGTACTTTGGAGTAAAAAAGACTACTCATTACTCCGCTATATGTTATAACCAAAAAGTACCAACCATGTGGAGAAAGACATGACTGTTTTTATAACCCAACAATTACTAGGACGTGACCTTACCGATGCCACCAGCTTTGGCGATCTTGAGGTACTTCTTCTTGCAGACGAACAAACCAGTTCACCGACACAGCACACCATCAGCCACTTTGCACATAAGCTATCCGCGTTCACCGACGAAGACTACCTACTGTTGGCGGGTGACCCTGCTGCGATTGCTGTAGCTGCGGCAATCGCTTCGCTTCACAACGAAGGTCGATTCAGCCTTCTTAAATGGGATAGGCAGAAGGGCCAATACCTTGTTCTAAAGGTAGATCTTAACTCAGGAGACAACGATGACTGACTTTGAAGAAGCCGCCGCAGAGCTACGCTTGGTGGACGAATCAGGCCTCAGCCAAGTGAGCAAACTCGCACAAATGCAGCTTACTCTCGAACAACGTCTGGTAGACCTCGAAGAAGAGTTAAAGCAGGCCAAGCGCGATTGGCGCAGCATAGCTGAAGATCAGTTGCCTGCTGCGATGGCCGAGCATAATATCACAGAGCTAAAATTGGAAGATGGTTCCGCTATCTCTGTTAAAAAGTTCTATAGTGCTTCTATACCCAAGGACAGGGCAGACGAGGCGTTTAGATGGCTTGTGGATAATAATTATGGCGACTTGATAAAGAACCAAGTAGCTACGAACTTTGTCCGTGGGCAAGAAGCAGAGGCAGAAGCCTTTGCGGAAGAGTTAGCTAATAAGGGAATGCCCGTCAACACGCGCAAGTGGGTTGAACCAATGACCTTAAAGGCTTTTGCAAAGGACCAAATAGAGAGAGGATCTAACCTTCCTTTTGACCTGTTTGGTTTATTCATCGGCGAAAAAGCCAAAATCACAACACCAAAGAGGTAAGTTATGTCCCAAGACAAAAAAGTTGCAGTAAAAGAAAATTCTGCCGTAGCTGTGTACGAAGAGTTCGAAGAGTTTGCAGGTGAGGGGTTCAGCGAAGTTACCGCCAAAGACCTTGCTATTCCCTTCATTCGTGTATTGGCACAGTTGAGTCCACAGGTGAACAAGCGTGACGCGGCATATGTTCCTGAGGCTGAAGCAGGGATGATATTTAACACTGTTTTGAACGAGGTTTACAGTGGCGAAGAAGGGGTGCTGGTCATCCCCTGCCACTACAACCGTCGCTTTGTAGAGTGGCAACCACGCGAGAACGGTGGTGGCTATGTTCAGTCTTACGAAGTTACTGACCCCGTTGTGAACACAACCTTCCGTAACGACCAAGGCCACGATACGCTACCGAACGGGAACTACCTATCTAACACTGCACAGTTTTTTGTGCTGATGTTGCACCCCGAACTTGGGGCGCAACGTGCTTTGATTGCAATGAGCAGCACTCAGCTAAAGAAAGCGCGTAAGTGGATGACCCAAGCACAATCTCTACAGGCAAAAGGCAAAAATGGGACATACACAATGCCCCTGATGTCGCAGGTGTACAGACTCACCACCGTTCAAGAGCAGAACGATAAAGGAACGTGGTTTGGTTGGGAAGTTGCGCGTGACCGGGGGCTAGATCTCCTCCAAGCTGATGACAAAGACATGTTTCAAACAGCCCTCGCTTTTGCACAGTCGGTGAAAGCAGGTGAAATCCAAGTAAAGGCGGAAAGCTCTTCTTCCGTTGACCCAGACACGGGCGAAGTCTTAAACGAAAAAGATAACGTCATGTGACAGAACAGAAGCGGGGGCTGATCTCCCCGTGACTGCTGGCGACACCACGCAGCATGCAGCCGTGTGGTGTCGTCTCCTTTTGGCTTCTTAGAGAGCATGTCCTGATGTCCCCCACAATAGAAACAGTAGCACCACTCGCACAAAAATTCTTCGACCTATTTAAGGGTAGCGACATTGCCCATGGAACGTATGTCGTCAAAACCAGCAGAGCGAGGGACGGGAAAAAGCAAGGAACAGCAAAAGTCCTTCGTGAGCAAACAACTGTTGACATGTGGGAGGAGCACCTAAAAGGGGGTACAGGACTTGGGATTATCCCCATCCGTAGTGACAACACTTGTCGGTGGGGTGCGATCGATATTGATAATTATAGCGTAGACCATAAACAAGTCGTTCTCTCTCTACGAGAAAACAAGATCCCCGCCGTGGTGGGGCGCACTAAATCAGGAGGAGCTCATGTATGGGTTTTCATTACCGAGCCAATCGAAGCGGAAGAGATGCAGCGTCGTATGGCCGAGCTCAGCGCCGCATTAGGTTATTCAGGTAGTGAAATCTTTCCCAAACAGATAGCTATTTTGCTTGACCGTGGTGATACAGGCAACTTCTTGAATATGCCTTACCATGCGGGAGGCAAATCGACCCGCTACGCTTATGATGATAAAGGTGAAGGGTTAACCCCTGAAGAGTTTATCACCTATGCCGAGCAGTTTATTATCACCCCTGCCAAGTTCCGCAAGCTCAACATGTCCTTCGGAACAAAGGAGGGTGTGCTAGAAGACGGACCACCCTGCTTGCAGCATCTTTGCAGTAAAGGGTTCAACGAAGGTTCGCGCAACAATGCTCTTTTCAATCTCGGGGTTTATGCCCGTATGTTTGATGAACAAAATTGGGAAGTGCTGGTGCAACGGTATAACATGGATTATTTACTCCCCCCTCTTAGCCACAGTGAGGTAGGGGTAATTATCAGACAGCTTAAAAAGAAAGATTACTTCTACAAGTGTGAAGACCAACCTATTAAGCCCTTCTGTGATAAAGAGGTGTGCAAGACTCGTAAATATGGCGTAGGACCAACGGGTGTGGGCAGTGATATGTCTAGCCTCACCAAAATCGACGGAGACCCACCTATTTGGATACTTAATGTAGATGGGGAACGGGTAGAGCTTTCTACCAATGGTCTGACTAGCCAAGTCCAGTTCCAAAAAGAGTGCGTATCTCAGGTTAACAAATACCCTATCGCTGTTAACCAACGCTCTTGGCAGACACGCATCCAGCTATTATTGGACAACCTGACAATCATCGAAGTGCCCCCAGACGCCACCTACGGAGGAGAGTTTGAAGACCTGCTCCACGCTTTCTGTTGCGAACGAGCAAAGGGCGAAGAGCGCGAGGACGTTTTGCAGGGGGTAGCTGTCTGGACAGAAGAAAGGGTGTACTTCCAAGTAAAAGACTTGAAAAAACATTTGTCTGTGAACGACTTTAACCACTATACTTCCAACAAGATTACCCTGCGGTTACAAGACACCAAAGCAGAAAAAATGTTTTGGAGAGTAAGGGGAAAGGGTGTGCATGTCTGGTCATTACCACAGAGCTTTTTCCTGTCTGACGATGACCCTATGACTTTACCTAATTTACCAGCAGGGGACGGTGTCATTTAATGGAAATTGTGCTTGGTCCCCCAGGAACGGGAAAGACGACTAAGCTGCTCAATCTTGTTGAGCAATACCTTTCTTCAGGAGTCGCACCGGATAGAATTGGTTACTTTGCGTTCACGCGCAGAGCTTCTCAGGAAGCGATTGAAAGGGCATGCACCAAGTTCAATCTTTCTAAAAAAGAACTTCCTTATTTTCGCACCCTGCACAGTCTAGCTTTTCTACAGGCAGGGTTGCACACTTCACAAGTAATGACCTCTGAAAAGTACCAAGAAGTTGCCGATTGGTTAAAGATTGGCAGGTTCTACAGTGGTCCTACTCTTGAAACAGGGCCATACAAGGATTTCGGGTACGGGGATAAGTTTCTCGAAATAATAAACATATCGCGCATAATGAGACAACCGTTACGAAAGGTTTACAACGAAAGCATCGTCCCGTTAAAAACAGACTGGGCACGAGTAGAGTATGTGTCTAGGGGGATAGAGCACTGGAAGCAGAGCTACGGATTACAAGACTACACCGGAATGCTGGAACAGTTTATCCAACAAGACCTCTGCCCACGGCTTGAGATCGTTTTTATTGATGAAGCCCAAGACCTTTCTCCTATTCAATGGGAGATGGTGCATATGCTTGAACGGAACAGCCGTATCTGCTATATTGCGGGAGACGACGACCAAGCTATCTTCCGTTATGCGGGGGCCGATGTTAAATATTTCATCGAACTTGAAGGCAATGTCACTTTATTAGATAAATCTTACCGTATTCCTAGTCAGCATCACGAACTAAGCAGGCGCGTGATTAATCGTGTGGTGGGGCGTCGGGAGAAAGTGTTCAGGCCCCGCGAAGAAGGAGGAGAGATCTTCTGGCACCGCCATTCAGAGGAGGTAGACCTTGGTTCGGGTGATTGGTTGCTGCTTTCTAGAACAACGCGAGGGGCACAACAGATTGAGGAAGAAGTGCGCCGCCGAGGGCACCTCTACATTTATAATGGTTCTAAGAGCATAGACAGTAAGGTTCTTGAGGCTGTTAGGCTGTGGGAGCATTTGCGTGAAGGCAACCGTTTGACGGCAGAACAAGTCAGGCTGGTTTATAAGTGGATGCTTCTCAACTCCCAAGTTGCTTACGGGTTTAAAACGATGCCCAATGGACAAGACGGTGTGTTTTACAGCCTTGAAGATCTGCAGCGAGACCACGGGTTGTTACATAGTCAGCCGTGGGATGAGGGACTAGGGAAGATCACCCTGCTTGATCGTACCTATATCAAAGCCTGTTTGCGCAAAGGCGAAAGTTTGACAGCCACCCCCCGTATCCGTATATCTACTATCCATTCAGCAAAAGGGTCACAGGCGACTAACGTAATGATGCTGACGGACACGATGCGTCGACCTTATAGTATGTGGCGTAAACTAGATAACTATGAAGAGGATGAAGCTCGTGTGTTTTATGTTGGTCTCACCCGCGCAACGGAAAGGTTGCATTTGATACACCCGATGTTCAGCCAAGGGTACTCTATCCCGTACTGAGCTTTACGGAACAAATAAGACTTATCAAAAGTAAGGGCTGTGGTAATACATAAGGGCAGTTAGGCAAACGTAGAAAGGATTAGCCAATGCAAGTAAAATACTTCAATAAGGAATCTTTGGTTTCCGCTAATAACCGCGCAATCACCGAAGGGCGCAATAGAACCCTCCCGCTAGATGTGTTGTACAAACTCGATGAAGACAATAAGTACCCCGTCACTATGGCAATGGATCACAATAATAAGGAAATACGGGTGGCTGTTCTTCTTTCATACGAAGACAAAGGGTTCCTTGATATCTCTTACGAAGAATATGAAAACCTGCCAACTATTGAAATACCTGCCGATCATATAGCTACCTCTTAGAAAGGAAAATTCAAATGACACATGCAGTAGAAACAATGGCGTACAAAGGTGAGGTTCCGTGGCACGGACTCGGAACTGAAGTCAACAACACGATGTCGCCTAAAGAAATGCTGAAGGCGGCACAGATTGATTGGACGGTTTCTAAGCGACCCGCTTATACAACTGACCGCCCTGATGTCTGGAATCTTAACGACCCTACCGAAGAAGCAGGGTTTCTTCGGGCTTCTGACCAATATTTCTTGGTTCGTGACTCAGACAACAAGATCCTTTCGCCTTGCGGCGAGAGTTATGTCCCCTTCCAAAATGCGGAAGTTATGGACTTCTTTAAAAAGTTTACCGAGGCAGGCTCCATGACTATGGAAACTGCGGGTAGCTTAAAAGAAGGAAAAGATATCTGGGGGCTGGCTAAAATAACGGATAAGTTCAGTCTTAGTGGAGGTGACGAAGTTGGTGGATACCTACTATTGAACAATTCCCACCAAGTAGGCAAGGCGATGACGGTTATGTTTACCTCTATCCGCGTGGTCTGCAACAACACTCTTACAATGGCCCTAAAAGGTCATTACACTGAAGGGAACCGCTTCCGCGTGTTGCACCTACAAATGTTCGATGAAGAAATCCACAAGGCAGCAGAGGAAGCTCTGGGTATTAGTGGTCAGCAAATGCAGCAGTTCAAAGAGCAGTCTGAGTTCTTGGAAAGCAAACGCGCCAAAGAATTCGATTTGAGCAACTACATAGCTGAGCTGTTCCAGCCCAATCTGCTGATTGAACGAGCCAAAGCGGCAGACCAAGCCGCACTCCCCCCGCTCTACCAAGAGTTCGCGCGTACAGCGGAGCTTGTGCACGAAGCAGTAGAGTGTAGTCCTGGAGCTAATCTGTCTTCCGCTAAGGGCACATGGTGGGGGGCGCTCAACGCTGTGACTTATGTGGTCGACCACCAGAAAAAATCCATGGCTGAAGGCAACGCTTTGCACTCTGCATGGTTTGGCTCTGGTGCGAACACCAAGAGAAAAGCACTAGCTAAGGCTCTTGAATACGCGGAGAGTTAAGACAAAGCAGTGCTTGTCGCGGCAGTGTTCGTATTATAATATGAACACTGCCGTATTTCCTTAGAAAGAGAGAAAAATGTACTACGCTATCTGTGACGGAGTTCCCACGACCAATGGTCCACCATTCAGGTTCTTCAAGTTCAAAACACTTGCGAGCATGAAGTCCTGCACGGAAATTGATGAGTACAGTATTGTGTATAACGGTGAAGAACCCCACCAGCTAGAGGAAGTTGTTACTTTTGATGACCTAACTTCTATTTGGTGTTCTTTTGGTTTAGAGCCAAAGAAGTTTGCAGGTCACAGCCATGTCGCTAATCATGTGCATGAATTGACACGCAATCGGGCAACTTTCTGGAAACCTAAAAAGGAAGAAACAATGAATGATGCCGTACAAATCGACAACGATGCTGTCGATCAGGTTAATAATAAAGCTCAAAAGGCTGAAAAAGAGGTGCGCCCTCGTCTTGAAAAAACAACTAAAATAGTTGCTCTTGTGGACGCACCCCCAATCCGTTTAGGTACAAATCGTTATCGTAACATGGAGATTGTTATGGGGTGTGCTACTGTAGCTGAAGTGATAGAAAAGCTTGGGGGTTATGCGTCAAGTTGGC
>TARA_R110000765_G_scaffold23861_1_pt1 | contig 13937 bp, 4 predicted proteins | sample TARA_R110000765 | Tara Oceans TARA_R110000765 (sample SAMEA4398168) | marine metagenome | biome: Polar Biome; feature: [MES] marine water layer (ENVO:01000295) within the mesopelagic zone...; material: water (ENVO:00002006), including particulate matter (ENVO:01000060) such as...... | reverse complement strand
AAGCTATCCGCCAAGCGGTGTGGAAAGGTGCCTTTGGCAATCGTACATCGCCGGATTTCTTTACGGGCGCTATTACCGCTACCGGGGGTGCATTTGCTAAGAGTGATGAAGAGTGGCAAGACATAACCAAGGAGAATTGGAGAAAGGCTGTCCTTGGCGAAATCAACTCGATGGTTAATTCCGGGTGGGATAACAGTAAAGGCACAGGGGAAGTTTATCGGAATCAGGACGGGGTGGCAGTCTGGAGGGATCCCCATGCGGTAGGCCCGGATGGGAACGCCTTGAATTATGATAACGAGGCTGGAACGCTGAACGTTTCTAGTATGGTTGAGTACCTTAAGCACATCTACCCGACGCCGATCGGCCTTAGATGGATCATGGAAGCGGATGACAAAAACAGCTTCAGGGACGCAAAGACCGAACTGGGCAATTGGTCTGATAACCCGGTTCAGAAGTATTACAAAGGTCTAATAACTCAGAGGGAGGTGGACTTCACAACAGCGCAATCAGGCGCTACTACACCCCAACCCGGAAGCGGGCTTGAGTCTCCCACCGACACTCCCCCCGTTGAAACTGATCCTTATGAGGGCTTTGTTTCGAGTGGCCATCATCAGATTGATGACTACATAAAACGTAATTATATAGACACCAAAGACTGGGGTTCGATAGTAACCACTCGGTTTGGGACTAACCCCGGCCACGATCCTGTATGGCTAGTTGCGGGAACCGATACAGGTAGTATTCATCACCCGCAGCTTGGGTTCCTCACATTAGTAGGGGGGGCATGGAACAAACAAGGCACTGAATATGTAGGCGGAGATTTATCTCTGATTGCTCAACCTAAAGAGGCCGATGCTGCTCCCTTCGCTACGGTTACGGAGATCAATGGAGTACTGGTCAACGCAACTCCGACTCTTGGCCCCAATGGTGAAGTTCTAGATATTGTATATACACCACTTACGCCAGAGCAAAGGGCGCTGTACGAGGTGGACGGTTCCGGTTCCGGTACCGCTACACAGTACGATTTCACGGTTCACAATGGGAGAGTCTATAAGAAGGGCTCAGACGGCACATTTTCAGACATCGGGCTTCAGCTACCTGATGACACATCTATCATTAGCGCTCACACCAATGCGGCTGGCGACCTTGTTGGCGTCGATGCACAAGGTCTATCGACGGTTATCGAAGAGGGCTTTACCTTTGCACAGATTGACCCGCAGGATACAGCCGATCAGCTACAGGCAAATACTGAGATCAATCAGACGCTTGAGCAAGCTAAGTTCGACCTAACTAAAGACCACTCAAAGTTAGAGTTTGCGTTAGAAACAGCGAAGTTTAATGCAGACAGACTATACAAGGATGCAGCTCTAGCTGAACAAGCTGGGCAGTTTACTGCATCTCTGGCACTAGAATCTGAAGCGCAAGTAGAGTCTTCGCGCGCTACCAATCTCCAAGCAATGCTGGGTCAGCAGCAGCAGAAGACACAATCGCTTGATCAGATCGCTGGATTCCTTCGTAATCCATCAGACGCCGTTGCTGCTTCATTCGCGCTAACTGGTGACGCTGATCCAAGTGGATTCGTCTCGCAGGCCGACCTCATCAATAAGGCTGTGCTTGACTACGATACCGGCGCTGCTGGATTTACGAAGATGCTAAACGAGCGTAGCGGCCAAAAACAGCGCATGAACGATCTCCTTGAGCGTCGTGAGGAAACCGCCTTTCAGGGTGGGCAAGTTGGTACCGCGTTCGATCCGAGAACGGGTAGAGAACTAACTCCAGACCAACTGTACGCCCAGAAGCAGGCTGACTGGCAGGGTAACTTGGATGCCCAAGCGAAGGCAGCCGCCGATGCTAGAGCGGCAGGACTTCAGGCGGATAAGGATCTTGTAGCACAGCAGGGCGCGGATCAGTTAGCCGCTGCTATGGCAGACACAGAGACTAGAACGCGCACAGAGCATCCAGATAGCGTTACCAGCCTTCCTAATTTCCCATACCAGCAATGGCTTCAAGGACAATTCGATAATCAGTTCCCTGAAACCCGAACTCCAGATACAACTCCAACTCCAGATACAGTTATAACCCCAGCCGCAACCACAACTACAAATACAGATACAAATACAGCTACAACCCCACCCCGATTCAGTGTTTATGAAGATGACGAGAACTATCTTGACGCAAACATGGGGGAAACCGCCTTCGGAGGTGAACGCACTGGTGGGTTTGCTCAGAAGCCAGTAGTTGTCGGTGAAGATGGTGCTGAGTTAGCCATTCCATTGGAAGATGGCGGGATGATGGTTCTCAACCAGAACCAGCTCGGGTTCGACCCTCAAGTGCTTGCACGTAATCGAGCGAATGCCGCACGACGTGGTGGTAGATACCCTGTAAGAAGCGCCCAGACTGGTGGGATCTTCCCTGTTACTGACCCTACCCCTTCGTCTGACTTTGCGATTCCGGGCTTTTCAGGGCGAACCTTTAGCCAGCAAGATTTGCAGAATCGGTCAAACCGATTAACTCCACCACGAGCTAGGCAAGTAACGCAGCAATTCGGCTCTGGGTACTCACCCGCACCTATGGTTCCATTCAAGCAAGAGGTTGGCGGTACTGCTGGGTTTGCATCGCCTACTCCGGGATATCTAGCAGGGCTTACGGCTAACGAACGAGAGTTCTTGAGGACGAACTTAGCTTCACGCAATATCAACCTTGCTGATGTTGAGCAGAACGCTTCACGCTTATTCGGTTCAACTGGCGCGCGTTCTGGCCGGAGATCCTTCTAGTGGTTTCACTTACTCACTCAGGCGGATTTCGCGCTTCGGGATTTGTAGATGCTCTCAAGAACGCGGGTAAATTTGCGATTAATCCTCTAGTAGATATTGAGGATGATTCTCTATTCGGCGGCAATAGGGCCGGTAGGATCCTTGAACATACCCTTGAAGAAATGACTGCACCGGTCAGCATACTTTCAATGGCTCTAGCCCCATTGACTATGGGTGCTTCTGTAGGGTTCCGTGCAGGCCTAGCCGGTGGAAAGGGCGCGCAGATAGCCGCAGCCCGTGGCCTCGGAGCTAAGCTGGGTCAGTCCGCAGCCATAGAAGGAGCTTCTGCGGCAGGAGCGATAGGACTCCCGGAAGTTGCTGACAGTTTGGGGGCGTCTAACCAATACGTACAGATGGGGATTGGGCTTGCTGGTGGGTTTGCTGCCCCAGCAGTAGTTGGTCGTAGTCCTAAACTGCTTGGTACAGCCAAGGCACAGTGGGAACGGAGTACGCCGTTATACGACCGGCTTGGTTATCGGTGGCTTCCGGGTGACCTTACGACTAGGGGAATTAAGCGCATCGGAGGCACCAAGAAAGAGATTGGCGCTCCAAGAGGCCCAGAAGATCTAGCTACATTCCCAGCTGACACTAATGCATTACGATACGCCAAGCCAACCAAGTGGCAGGGGCTGAAAGGTAGGGTCACATCTCCAGCTCATCGGGGCCTGAAGTCCTCGCCCGAGCCTTGGGCAACTAGAGAAAACCTTTCTACTGTTACAGAAGAATCACTAAATGCAGGAAGGCCACCCACTAGGGTTAGTTTTAAGCCAAACGATGTCAACCAACGGGCCGTGCGAGATGCCTACGAGGGTATAGCCGACGTAAGAGTTGACTACACTAAGAGGGGTGTACCGGGAGAGAGGGAGGTGTGGGCTTACTACCCTAAAGCCCAGCGCGAGCCTGTATTACAGAAAGATTTTAGGTTTGGTACGTACCGACAGGATCATGAAACTGGAAAAGGCCTTGAGACGAAGGATAGGCAATTAATAGGGTGGCTTGGGGCAGACGGTACAGATGATTTGGGTGACTTCTTTGACCTCCAAGCCCAAATGGGAGCAATAGAACCCATGGAGGCGGCATTCGCTAAGCGTTTTTTGAGCCACATGGCCGTAAACTCTGAAGATATACCGATGATCTTGACTATGATTAATAAGAATGAGACGGCGTGGACTGGACTAACGCAATCGGTTCGGCGAGATCCGGCGCTAGCGGGTAAAGACCGGTACGGTGAGTTGTATAGCAATCGTAACTGGAATGACTTGCCTAGCCACCAACGGGTAATGGACGTTTCATTTAATACCAAGGGACTACGGCGAAACTTTTCGCAAGACCCCATCACCCCAGTGCATGAACTAGCCCATACTGTCTATAGGGTTTTGCTTACTAAAGACGAGCAAGCGTTAGTTAGGAGGGAGTACCTTGCAGAGACATTTACGCAGCGAAACCGAGTCGGTGCAACGAATCGAACTGATTACAATCCTTCCCTTGAGTTGGGGAGTAAACGCGATGTGGAACGAGCAGAGAGAAGCGAACACCATGACATGATGCTTCGTCGCAATCAGGCTGAGTACCGCTATGCAAACGAGATGGAGTGGTTTGCTGAGAAGATGGTTGACCATACTGTTGACAGGGCAATCAAAGAAGCCGCCAAAGCCCCACGATCCGCCATGACAAAACTGAAACACGGTACGCAAGCCTTAGCTAGCACGTGGCTTGATGCGCTTAATATCCGCAAGGTAAGGCCCGATCTTAACGAAGACGATATCATATCGCTTATCACTAAAAGCTTCAGTGAAGCTCCCGCGCAGCCTGCGGGTGTGCGCCGCAGAGTAGAATCTGCTAGCTCGGCATTGGATGACCTGAGCCCGGAGCAAGCTAAGCAGGGCCGTCGCCTAATTGAAATAAGTGGCAAACTAGATGCTGTACCAACAAGCGCCCCGCTTGATGGCCCTACCGCTAAGGAAAAATTCTTCGAACTGGTACAAATGTTGGATGATAATCAAATAGATTATGCAGAATTCTTACCCGATCCTCCCTATACTAAATCTGAGCTTATAGACAAGCTATGGGCTGATGGGGAATACGTAACAACTCTCGCTGAGTAGGGAATCCTTCTGATGGTTATACATAAATCTTCAGGATTCGTAGACGCGCTCAAGAACGCGGGAAGCTTCGCGATTAATCCTATATTGAAGATCGAGGATGATTCCCTGCTGGGTGGCGGCAGGGTCGGTCACATACTTGAACGTACTCTCGAAGAAATGTCATCGCCGGTAAGCCTGCTTTCTATGGCTCTAGCTCCAGTAACCGGGGGAGCTTCCGTAGGCTTTCGTTCAGCAATGATAGGTGGACAAGCTGCAAAGATAGCTGCGGCACGAGGTATTGGATCGAAGCTAGCTCAGTCTGTAGCACTGGAGGGAGCTGCATCCGCAGGAGCGGTAGGGGCACCGAAACTCGTTGAAGCCGCAGGTATAGACAATCAGTACGCGCAGATGGCTGCGGGACTGGTTGCTGGCTTCGGCGCTCCGGCAGTTCTTGGTCGTAGTACTGCGGTTAAGAGTGCGGCATCTAAGGCTGCTGACGTTCCCGGTGCTACCAAGAGAAATATAGATGAAGCTCTAAATAAAGAGGCTTTGTTCAGGGCTGATCCTACCGCAGCAAATAGGGCCGATAGTGTTGACTTTGAGGTGGTAGGCCCATATGGAGGCGTGGGTAGGGTAAAGATTGGCAGTCAGTTCAGGTCTGCTGACTTTCAGATGTTGAAGCCAAGGCCGGGTAAGAATCCTGTAGACCTGTTGTCTCGACTACCTGAGAAATCAGAACTGATTATTGAACCACGACGAGTGAGGGAGTTGGAAGATAATCTTCCCGCGCAACAAGTGTGGGCACAGTTTGCCCCCAACCAAGGGCATAAGCCCGGCCCCAACAATTGGCCTATATCGTCGATGGCGGGGGCGGGGGGTGGACCTTCGATGCCGGGGCACGACCCTTCTGACAATTTAGGTAATTGGTGGGGGAGTGCTCAAAAGCCAAAAAGAGATCTGGAAGATCTAGAGAACACCTTCAGAAGAGAGGACATGGGGGTGGCAAGTGTAGTGGAATCAGCGGAGGCTAAGATTACAGTCGATGCGTGGCGTACAACCTATCGTGCTGGAGAGCCAATGCGAGATGCACTGCGTAAAGCCTCTGGTTCTGACGAAATTGTCCTGTACCGAGGGCAGCCTAATGCGGGAACCATACAGGTGCCACGAACGCAAATAGATTTGGCTATGGCAGAACTACGTGCTGAGATCAAAAGTCAAAACCCTCATACCGAGATGCTATTGTCCCCACAGGAAATTGATATTATGGCCGCAGAGGAGTATTGGCAGCTCACCGACGGCGCCACACAGTTTTCCATGGGACCCCGCCCCCTGCCGCCACAAATTGTGGAAGGCTACTCACCGTTGCCAGAAAAAGCAGCGGCCTTCTCATCCGGGGGGAGCTACCCCATGGATAGTTATTTAGACACAGTCCTCCTCGTTCGTCGAGTAAAGATTGACGACATCGTTGGCACACTTGGACGCGCGCCAAACGGCACGTCAGAATTCGTAGTGCTCAATCCTTTGGCCCTATCAAGCGAAACTATGAAAGCAATTACAGGAAGAGTAACTAGACGCTCCCTACGTCGATCTCGTGTAGAAGAAGTATGGAAACAAAAAGTAGCGGGACTGCGTGACGTTCCTGACATTCCTGAGCGCTCCACTCGCGGTGAGTTATACCGAAACAAGCTGCGGGAGAATGTAATAATTCCTTTTACGAAAGGGAGCGTCAGAGCGTGGCGTGCCGCCGGTACTACGACAAGCTATAAGGAATTCCTTGATGAGATGAGGAATCCTTCCCCTGCGCCAGTGAAGCGCATTGATGATTGGTAGAAAAGGTAGTAATTCATGTCATTCTTACCAGAGCGAAACCCTCAGACGCTGCCTCAAAGGTTCGGGCTTACCCCTGCATCGAGTAATATCCAGCAACCGAATGATCCGCAATCCTCGGGGTCAGGGAACCCTATAGCTGGATTTGCTAAGAGTGCATTCCTAAACTTAGCGAGTGGTGAACAGGCGTTCAATACGCTGCTTCCCGGAGATGCCGGTACGGAGATTAAGAGCTACCTAGACAGTCAGGGCAGGGCCGGTAAGGTTGCGGGCTTTGCCTTTGATACTCTCTTATCTCCAATAACCATAGCCGAGATTCTAGCAATCCCATTTACGGGAGGGGCATCGGGAGCCCTTCTTGCGGGTACAGTAGGGGCCACAAGAGCTGCACGATTTGCTACGGCTGCTAGCGCTGCTCGAACTGTTGCCCGCCCTGTCGCTAAGGTAGGCAAGGCACTTCTGGTCGATGGTGTGCCGGAAAGTATCGCTGCAAGAAGCGCCGCATCCAGAATGGGCTACGTAGCTGGCCGTAACTTAGCTATTGATGCGGCAGCGACTAAGACGATTGAGGCGCTACCAGAAGACTCTCCGGGTGCCGTTAAACTAGGCCTCGGTCTTTTTGGTGGTGTCGTTGCATTCAAGGCATCCGACCTCATTGGTAATATGGCTAGCGCAAGAATGATTCCGGGTGGTGTAGCTCGCCCCGGACTGAAATCTACTGTCCCCTCCAGCTTTGTAATTGAAGCTAACCGTAGGAATAACTGGGTTGCACGTAGCTCAGAGCACGTAGGGCCAGAGCGGGCAGTGGGGCTTGATCCTCGCATTGATACCACTATGCCTATTTATGTGTTTGAGAATATAGACAGTCCGTCCGTGTTCGGCGCACCAGTAAATGCTGTTGAGTCAGCCGGTAGCCGTCCAAACATCGATAGCACTGGTCGTATAACGATAGAAACAGACCAAGCTCGTGTTGATGCACTCTGGGCCGATGGGATCGGCCAATCGCAGGGGCCGCTTACCACTGAACAACTTAAGCGGATGCAGGAAGCGTTTGTTGATAATCCAAACGCTGATCTAGTACAGCCTGCGGGCAGCTACCTCGGGAACGCAGAACATTACTCTGAATGGCTAGGTATCCATTCGATATTAGATAATTACCCAGATGCACTTGGTCATAAAGTGATGGATCGTCCGTCTACAAAGAACATGGACGATGGCGAGTATGTCCTTGCAGCAAGGAATCGTGCTGCACAGTTGCAGTCTATGACTGATGAGATCTATGGCGAGGTATTCCAGCAGCCTACCCAGAAGATCTGGGGTACCGTTATAGATCTAGACGGTGCGGCTTCCGGAAGCATGGCTACTATCTTTAGGCGTCTAACAAACAGGCAGTTTAGTACCTTTACCTCGGCCAAGAAGATGCTCGACGGTCTTATAGGCAGGGAGAACAGCGTTCAAGTCAATGTACGTCAGTCAATGAATGGCGTACGGATGCAGATGACCCAGACGATCGATAATGTATTCAACTTGCTAGAGCGTGAGCTTGGGGCGATAAAACAGGCCGAAAACGGTTTGTATATCTTCAAAAGAGGTGACGGCGTAATTAGGCCGGTCAGCGAAGTTATGCGTAGGCCGAATGAACCTAGATGGGGCCTTAGCCCAGATGCCATTGCTGGAGTCAATGCCCTGAGTGAGATGGTAGATCGCATTAAAGCTAATGGAGCGGATGTTGGCTTAGTTCCAAACGCTCTAAGCACTCGCGGCCAGCGTGCTGGTAACGAATCAACGCATTCGTTCCCGCAGTATTTCGTAAACCCCGATTCTTCAAGGTCTGTTAACGATATATCCGAACTGAGCGGTACGGACGGCAATCGATACTTGGTGGAGGGCAGTAACCAAACTTCATTGATTGATGCAGGCGATCCCATTCAAGGAGTACCGCACACTCCTTACAAGTCAGTGCCTGAGCTGCAAGCCGAAGGCAAGGTAATCGAGGTAAGCCCACGGGATGCGCTAAGGCATTGGGTAGACAACTACACATTATCTTACGAGCAGCATTACATGGCTCGACAGATTGAGCGATTCAGCGGCGATTCAAGTTCTGCGATGGGAATAGTTCTCGCTAAATCTACTTTTGGTGTCGTAGAGCCAAAGTCGGAAGTGCAATGGGACGAGATCGTACCTGAGCTTGAGATCGCCAATATGTTCAAGGAGGCAATGGGCCACGAAGTTCGAGTAGTCCGAGTGGCTAACGCAGTAGATGTTGCGAAAGTTACGCAAAGACCACAAGCGGCAAAGCGACAGACGGTATCAGCAACAGGAATTGCGGATTTCGTTTGGGATACCGATGGAACCGTAGTTAGCACTTACACAGACTCCGTTGATGGAAGCCAATGGATTGTTGTCAATGAAGAGGCGCTAGATGCAGCGTTTAACTCTAAAGCTTGGACGAAAGATAGCATCCCTAATGCAGCATCATTTGCTGAAGACGCTTTCACGTCTAAGGGAGAGTATGAAGCATTCCTAGTCGGGCTCAAGCTACTGCAAAGAGATGATGCTATAGCCGCAGGTGGGGCTAACCGCGCTACGGTTGGTTGGGATCCACGATCTGACCTACTTAAAGATAAAGCACGTACTGCGCTGGAATTGCCCGAGCTTCGAGTAATTGAGTCGCAACTATTCGATCAGCGTCCCCCTACCCGGTCGATCAACTGGGTCACAGACGAATCTGGGGTTTCTCTCATAGACTACGACCCCAGTACCAGAGTTATGGAACTCAACAAACAGGGGATCATAGACGAGTTTAAAAACTACGAAAGCCAGCTCAAGGATCCCACTGGGCCTTACGAAAATCTAACTGATGGTATCCCACCGGGCATCGAGATTGAGTCGCTATCGGCATACACGTCATATCTCATGGCACTTGCTAAGGGAGATCAGATCCCGGCGCAAGCCTTGGAAGAGATGCTGAAGGTTACTGGCATATTTGACATTCATGCCCAGAAGATTTTTGAAGCAGCCGATAGAGCTATTGTCAATCAGGGGACAGTATCTACCCTGAGCGCCTATACAAACGAAGCTCTGGCCTTTGCAGCCAGAGCTGCCGGGGGTGGCACTGGTGGACACACTCCAGCCGGGTTGGATCTAAGTTCGGCTGGTGTCCCAATCAAAGACGCAATAGATGTTGGTGTTCCGCGTCAGCGCGCCAAAGAATATACCGATCTCTTAAACAGCGTACTTAGGGCTGAGAAGTTTGACGCTGAAGGCGATAGACTTGCGCAGCAATTCATTAGACAAGGTAAACCGTTAGGTGACGAATTCTCGCGAGCACGAGGATACACTCGAAAAGAGATTGCCGATCTCCATCGTTTAAACGATTGGGACATGGAGATGATCGATTCTGGTGTCGTGGCGGAAGACGATTTGATGTCGCTGACAATGGTATACAACCAGCAGAAAAATAACTTGATCGCTGAATTCTACGATAGAGCTATAGACGTACAGCTCGCGCAGAGCAAGTTCGCGGATCAGCCGTTCATCGACCTCGGGCTCGCAGGAGCCGAGGCCGTAGACATCGGCGCAGTCCCTGCAAGAGCAGCTATGAGGGTGAGCTTTGACTCCATAGACCTTGGGCGGGGACGGCAGCTCTCCTTCGATACACGAAGATCATTTGATGAGATGCGCTCTCAAGCTGCCAAGAATACAAAGCATGTGGATCAGATGTTCAGGAACCATCTCGCCGATCCACTCAATGACCGAACTCTCGCACCTCGTGATATCCAACGAATTGAGAAGGCCCTATTCCCCGAGATCAAGGATAAGGGCAGGGCTGTATCGATACTGGAGGGGTACAACACAGCCGGTACTGTGCCCTTGGCGGGATTCGACCTCGGCGGGGTAATCCAGCTATCCCCATTCCTTATGGGTAGCGGGCCGATGGGCCCGATACGCGCAGCAATAGCAACATATAAAGGACTGCGAGCATTTGTTGGCGGAGGGGAAGAGCAACATGCTCGCTTCTTAACGGAGCCGACTACACAGAAGGCGCTTAAGGCCGGGGTTGTAATGTGGCCCCCGAGCACAGCAACTGACTTCACCTTACCGACGGGTCTGCGGAATGCAATTTCAAAGCTTCCTATTGCTCCCGGTATTGTGAAAAGATTTGAACACGCATTCAGCGCAGGAATGAATATCGTGCGTCGTGATGCGTACATAGCTGAATCTGCAATGCGAGGTAATATAGCTGCGAAATCTGGGATGGTAATCACTGGTGCTGATGAAGCGGCAATGGGGAGTGCGATAAATAGGCTCTCCGGTGTTCCAAATTCGGTCAATACCCCAGAGTGGGAAAAGTGGTCGTTCTTCGCAGCCGGATACTTCCGTTCACAGCGACAGCTCATAGACTCAGTACTAAATGACCATGAGGGTCTAGATGCTGCGATCATGCGTCAGTACATGACGAACTACATTAGTACCGCCATGGCAATCAGTGCCGCAGGAGCATTGCTTGATCCAGACAGAGATGTCATGGATGTTGTGAGCCCGATCAATATGAAGGCTCTAGCCGCTGGCGATCTGCGAGTTAATTCCAACTTAGGAACATTGCGGGTTAAAAATACAGACATCGATCTCTTGGGATGGATGAAGCCAATTGCTAACCTGTCATTTTCTGCGGTCAATACTGCGACTGGCCTAACAGCCTCAGTTGCAGATCAGAATGTGAATACTGCGTGGGAGGAATTTGCGTCCGGGCTTAGCCAAGCCATCGATTCCAAGGGTAGCCCTGCGACTAGGCTTGCGAATGACTTTCTATTCAAGAACGGGCGCGACTTCGATGGTCGTAGCGTCTTCAACGAAGTGTCTGTCGCCAATCGTTTTATGCCCATCTGGTTCTCATCAGGTGTAGAGGTACTAACTGATGAAGGGATCTTCGGGACTGATATTACCAATGAAGAACGTAACAATGTTGGGCTAACTGCACTTACCCAAGCCGGTCTGGATATGTTCGGTGCGCGTGCCTCAGTCGTAACCCCATACGAGCGTGTGAATGCCCTTGTACTGGGCGATACGGATCTAAATAGGTACGGTGCGACCCTTGTAGATATATCAGACAGTGTACGCGCGGCATTTGAGCTAAAGTACCCACGGGAATTTGAGCAGCTTGCTCGATATCAAGAAAACCTAAGTGACTCTAGCGTAAGAACCGCAGAGCAGCGGGCTTATATCGAAACTGAGTACGTCAAGGACAAGCTCAAGACAACTCTACAAGAAATGTATTCTGACTTTGCTTCTCCTACGGGGCAGATCGCATATAGCGGAGTGCGCGACTTCTACCAACGTGTCATGGATGAGCGAACATCTGCTGCGAGGCAGGTTGGAGACATTCGAGATCGAGCACGTATCAACTTCAAGTCGGACACCCCTGCTGGCAAGGTGACATCGGCCTTTTACGATTCATACGATATTGCCTCTGAAGGGCTTGGAGGGCAGGTTGACTATGACATGCTCGATGCTCTTCATGCACAGCTCCGTACCGACATTCGCAATACAGATAAGTACACAGCCGGTGGAGCTGGCGAGCGGAAACTACTTCTTGCCATTCTAGACGAACGTGCAATCTCTAATACTGGGGTTGCATACATTGATGACATGGTTAATGCGCAGAGATTTATCTCAACAACAGATTATTACTCTGTGCTAGATACCCAAACGGCAAAGTATTCCCGGTACATCGGCAATTTCCTTGGGGGCGACAATGTAAGTTACTCAGACCTAACCAGAGCAGTGGGCAAGCTCGATATGATGATTCGCCAAGCAGAGTCCAGTGGCTCCCGAGCTGCTAGTTCTGAGCTAAGGCAGCAACGATCACTTAAGTCAATCAAGGCAAAGATTGATAAGGGTGTATCTGACCTACGAAAGCGACAGGTCTATAGATCGCCTGATTTGAGCTTGGCGCTCTCTGTAGTTGGCAAGTAGCGATTCATTATGTATCTTTACAGTACTACCGCCATTCGGCGCTAGATTATCAAACTCGCAAGCGCCAGTTTGGAGATTAAATGTCAGACGCAGAGCTTCTTGAAGATGGTTCAGCAGTTGATGAAGCAAATGGATTTGATGCTTCTGAAACTCCTGATGCACTAGAAGAAGTACAGGGCGAACCTGACCTTATGGCCGTCGTTGACCGCCTGAGTCAGATTGAGTCCGTCACCGCAGAGCTTGATACATTCAGGCACTCAGCATCCAGCCAAATTGGACGGATGCAGGGTCTACAGTCAGCGGTGGACAAGCTCTACAAGGACGATGCCAGCGTAGCAACTATGTCTCGCGTTGATGTCCTTGAAGATGAGATCCAAGTGCTATCCGAGATGCTATTCAAGGCTTTCCCAGACGAGGAAGTAAAGCTTGCCCTCAAAGAGCGCGAGCTTGACCGTCGGCTGAAGGCTATTGAAACACCTACTCAGGGAGCACCATCCGCAGAAGCTGAGGGCAATGAAGCCCTCTGGCAATACGCAACAACTGAAGCTCACAGTAAGCTACAGCAGATGGGGATTGACCCAACTACTGTACCTCAATCTGTTTATGACACAGCTATCCAGTCCGGTTCTCCTATCACTGCTATCCAGTTGGTCGAAGAATGGGGCAAGAAGTCCCTCGGTACACTCGATGTTGCGGTCAATAAGCGTGCTGCAAACAATGGTTCAGTCCCACGGGCTAGTGCCACATCATCTATCGAAAACCTTGTCCGAGCCTATGGCGAGGGCGGGGACATCAGCGTTGCTGAAAAGCGACGTGTGATGGAACATCTAGGACTATAAAGTAATAGGAGATCTACGTGGCTACCACTGGTAACACGACTACTACAGTACTCTCCGACAGTCTTCCGACTATCATTGCCGCTGCTCGCATTGTTCGCGAGTATGAGGGAACGATGACCTCGAATTCTGTCGTTGATAAGGTTACGCTCAAGGCCAATTCTGGCATTGGTTGGAATGAGATCCGCCTCGAAAAGCTGACGGCACAGGGCGTCACTGAAGCGACGGTTCTTAATAACCCTCAGCAGATGGAAGATAATCTTCTGACGCTGACTCCAACGGTTGCTGGTATTCATACGGTTGTTACTGACCGTGTACGACGGCGACTGTCCTCAAACGTGCTCGCAAAGATTGGCTCGTTGGGTCAGAACGCGATGCAGCGTAAGAAGGACGTTGACGGG
>TARA_R110000765_G_scaffold18826_2_pt1 | contig 13937 bp, 9 predicted proteins | sample TARA_R110000765 | Tara Oceans TARA_R110000765 (sample SAMEA4398168) | marine metagenome | biome: Polar Biome; feature: [MES] marine water layer (ENVO:01000295) within the mesopelagic zone...; material: water (ENVO:00002006), including particulate matter (ENVO:01000060) such as...... | reverse complement strand
GATAAATCACGAAATTTAGGGCTAGACATTAGGTAAGAAAATTCCTTTCTAGTGAGAAAAAATAGTTCAGTAATAGATGTTTTTATTTTTTAAGCTGTATATTAGAATTGATTCACTGCTAAATGTAAACAATAGACTAATTTAAATACAACAATTACAATCCGATTACAGAAATTAATAATGTGCATCAATTGTGAAAATCAAATACAATCAATCAGCTTATATAAAAATCGGTTGTAAATAATAAGGTTAAAACCATGGAAAAACGCATGACTAATACATTAAAAGCGATTCTATTTCTTACTCTGGGTTACATTTTAACTGGGTGTAGCTCTACTACATTACCTCCTGCTAAACTTCATCAGTCGAATACTGTTGATGTAGACTCATACAAATATTTAATTGGTGCGGGCGATGTGGTTAACATTTTTGTTTGGCGAAACCCTGAAGTTTCTGGCACATTTAAAGTCCGACCTGATGGTATGATAACAACGTCACTAGTTGAAGATATTCCTGTATCAGGTAAAACTCCAACTGAGCTAGCCCGCTCAATTGAAGAGATACTTGCCACTTACTTGCGTGAACCTGTTGTAACCGTAACCGTTAACAACTTCGTTGGTCCTTTTAGTGAGCAAATTCGTGTTATTGGTGAAGCAGCAGAACCCCAAGCAGTTAATTATATACAACACATGACATTATTAGACGTGATGATTCGTGTAGGTGGTTTAACTGAGTTTGCTAACGGTAACGGTGCAAAATTAGTAAGAATTGAAAATGGCCTTCAAAAGCAATATGAAATATACATTGAAGATTTGATAAAAAATGGGGAAATATTGGCTAACGTTGATGTATTACCTGGCGATATTATTGTAATACCTGAAACATGGTTTTAAGCACAATATTTTTATTTACCTGTTTTAGAGGTCAGGAATGCAAGAAATTATAGAACAAATTGTCGATTATCTTAAAGGCATTTGGCTTAAACGACGCTTTATTATCATTTCGACTTGGTTGATATGCCCTTTTGCTTGGATTTTTATTTCCCAAATGGATAATGTTTATGAGTCTGATGCACGAGTATACGCTGATACTCAGTCTATTCTTGGTCCTTTACTTAAAGGGTTAACGGTAAACACTGACCCCGAGGTACAAATACGATTAATGATTAAAACGTTGTTAAGTCGCCCGAACTTAGAGCGTATTACGCGTATGACTGATCTTGATGTTCAAGCCAATACACCCGCAGCTTATGAAGAGCTAATAGATAATTTAAAATCTAACATTATAATTAAAAAAACGGGTGGTCGTAACGAAAATATATTTACTATAACTTATCGCGATAAAAACCCAGAAATGGCTAAGAATGTTGTAAATTCTGCACTGACAGTATTTATTGAAAATACCTTAGGCGAAAACCGTAGTGATTCTAATACCGCACAAAAATTCTTAACCACACAAATAAAAGATTATGAGAATCGCTTATTGGCAGCTGAGTCTCGCTTGACTGATTTTAAACAGAAATACAGTGGTGTATTACCTGATCAATATGGTGGTTTTTATCAAAAACTAAATATTGTTAAAGAGCAACTCAAAATAACTGAACTGAACTTGCTTGAACAGCAAACACAATTAAAATCAGCAAAGTCACAATTGAGCTCTTCACCATCTAGTAGTGATAATGCCCAAAATAATATAATGAACTCTAATAGTATTCAAACAACTTATGACGATCGAATTTCGGAGTTAGAAGCTAATTTGGATTCGCTACAATTACGTTATACTGAAATGCATCCTGACGTTAAAGAAGTTAAACGCAGGCTTGATCATTTAAACAAGCAACGTAGCAAAGAAATTGACGAATATTTAACTGCCACAAACGGTGGCGATAGTAATAAGCTTTCAACTAGCCAAAACCCTGTTATTCAACAATTACAAATACAAGTGAATCAACTGGAAAACGCCGTTGCTTCAACTAATGTTCGAGCGAAAGATTATCGCCAACAAGTTAAAGAATTAGAAAGTAAAATTCATATATTACCTGAAATTGAAGCTGAATTAACCTCGTTGGATCGTGGTTATGAAATAACAAAAGAGAAATATGAAGAATTACTTAATCGTCAGGAAACGGCTCAATTAGCACAACAAGCAGATGAAACTACTAACCCTATACAATTTAGAGTTATTGACCCACCTAGAGCACCTACAGAACCAGCAGGACCAAAACGAATTCTATTTTTGTTTGCCGCTACAATTTTTGCATTTGGTGTTGGTGTTGGTTTATCACTATTATTTAGTCAAATTAACCCTGTAGTTACCTCAAGTAGCCAAGTGTCAAAACTTACTGGCATTCCTGTTTTTGGTATTGTATCTGCCACCGAAAACTTAGGTTTACAACGTTGGCATAAAAGAAAAACCCTGATATTTATTGTTTCTAATAGTGTATTACTGATAATGCTGGCATTTTTTGTACTTTATGCCATTGCACCCAATGCTATATTAGCGCCGATCAGAGGAATTTTATAATTTATGAGTATCATCGAAAAAGCGCTAGCAAAACAGCAACAGAAAAATAATCAAACTTCTGTTGAAGTGGAGCAACAAACGCCTCAAGAAGAAACCTCCAACAATACTGTTGATTTAAGCCCAAAAGATATCTTGGCGCTTGATAAAACAGGTTTAGCTGAACGAGGTTATCTCATTGATAATGGTACTCGAAAGAGTATTAAAGATGAGTTTAGGCAAATTAAACGCAAGTTACTCAATAATGCCTTTGGCAACGCTTCGAAAACTCTTCACCACAGTAATTTAATTATGGTTAGCAGCGCTAAGCCTAATGAAGGGAAAACCTTTGTGGCAATCAATTTAGCGCTTAGTATTGCCCTTGAGCAAGATAAAACTGTACTACTTATTGATGCTGACGTACTTAGACCGAGTGTAGTACGAGAGTTAGGTGTTGAAGAAAAGCCTGGGCTTATTGAGTATTTATTAGGTAAGTCTGAAAAAGTAAGTGATATTATCTATAACACCGATATCGATAAACTTAAACTCATTCCAGCGGGTAAGCCACACCATTTATCTAACGAGTTATTAGCCAGTGAGAAAATGGCTACGTTAGCGAATGAATTGGCTAACCGATATCCTGATCGTATCGTTATTTTTGATTGCCCGCCATTAATAGGTGTAACCGAAACACTGGTTCTAGCTAGTCTAATGGGTCAAGGTGTGATTGTAGTTGAAGAGTCTAAAAGTTCTATAGCTGATATACAGGCAGCAACACGACACCTCAATGAAGACCTAGCATTAGGACTCGTTCTTAATAAAGCAATAAGATCTCATAAGGATTTGTATGGCTATTACGGCTATGGGTATGGCGCATAAAACTAAACTCAGTGCGGTTTGTGTTGCATTGATTTGCTCTAACTTTGCTAATGCAGGTGACTGGCAGTTTGACCCCAGTATCAACATTGATGAAACATATACTGATAATGTTCGCTTAACCACTAATAATGAACAATCCAGTTTGGTAACTCAAGCTGGATTAAGCCTTGAGTCCACCTATAAAGCACAACAAGCAGAATTTAATTTTTCATCAGAAAGTATTTATGCTTTATATAGCCATGATCATGAACTTGATAATGATTACCATACCGTATCGAGTGATTTAAGGGTTCAACTTTGGCCTAACGGTATTGTTGTCTTTGCTGGTTTAGATATATCTAACCAATCACGAAATGGCAGTCGAAATGCTTTAGCCGACATTGTATCAGCTGATACAGTTCAAGTAGAAAATTATGACGGTGGCTTAGAGTATAATGTCAACAATAGTGATTTTATTATAAATTCTTCAATTGGCTTTCGACAAACTAATTCAGCAGATAATATTGGTAATAGAGAGGGTGTAATTGCTCAGTTAGATAGTGTCAATGGCACTAATGCTCGTTATGTATTCTGGGAATTAGAACACAGCTATCAAGACTTAAAAAATAGTAACCAACAAGGTAAACAAAGCCAAAGTGAAGTCAAAATAGGATTAATAACTGACTTGGGCCTTAACCCTTTTATTCGATATTATGATGAAGATAATAGTGGTGATCTAAATAGTGGTAATCGCTCTATTGAGTCCAATTCTTACGGTTTAGGTGTTCGATGGTTAATTACACCACGCTTAGGTTTAAATGCTTCTTATAATCAGCCTATAGGTGATAATCTTGATTTAGATGGTGACGAGCAAAAGCCGTATGTTAATGCTTCAATTCAATGGCAACCCTCACCTCGCACCAAGCTTGAAGCCAATATTTCAGAGCGCTTTTATGGCACTAGTTATGGTCTAGACTTTACCCATAGAAATAAACGATTAACCAACACCATTAGTTATGTCGAAGATGTTCAGTCTTTTACCCGTAATAATTTTGTTTCAAATATAGTAGGCTTTTATTTTTGTCCTTCGAGTAATATAACATCAGTTGCTGATTGTATTATCCAAGATGAAGGGAATATATTTCCTGACAACCCAAATGATCTAAACAACCCAGGGTTTCAAATATTTCCTATTCAAGACTTTACCTTAGTTGAAGATAATGTATTTTCATTAAATAAAACCTTAAGTTGGAGCTCCACTTTAGCATTACCTAGAACTATTATTAACTTTAACGCTAACGTGCAAAATCGAGAAAATTTAGAGTCACTTAATAAAGATGACCAAAGCGCTATCAGTCTAAATATAAAGCGCAAAGTGAGTGGACGTTCAAGTATCAACATTGATTTATCTTATACTGAAACAAATTTACTAATAGATACTGAATTCGAACGTATCGATAGGTATCGTCGATATCAAATTAGCTACGAAAAATCATTAAATAGTGCGTTGTCATTTGATTTAACATTGAGCTATTTAAACAGAAACTCTGATAATACATTGTTTAATTACGAAGAAGGCCGCGTTAGCGCCAAAATAACCAAAGGTTTTTAGCAGTATGTATGAAAATTACTATGGTTTTAAAGAAAGACCGTTTCAGTTAAGCCCAGATCCAAGATTTTTTTTCGCTTCTAGCCATCATCAACGCGCCTTGTCTTACCTGCAATATGGTTTAGACCAAGGTGAAGGCTTTATTGTGGTAACCGGACCCATTGGTACTGGAAAAACCACTATTGCCCGCAACTTACTTAATAATTTAGCGGACAAAAGTATTGTTGCCGCCCAACTTGTGACCACAAAGCTTAATCCTCAAGAATTACTCGAGTTAGTCGTTTCAGAGTTTAATATTACGGTTGAAGGTAATAGCAAAGCTGATTTACTTCAAGGTATTGAGAAGTTTCTTATTCAGTTACATCAACAAGGAAAGCGCGCATTATTAATTGTTGATGAAGCACAAAACCTGCCAAGTGAAACCGTAGAAGAGTTACGTATGTTGTCTAATTTCCAGTTAGATAATAAACCTTTAATCCAAAGTTTTTTACTCGGCCAAGAAGAACTTAAAGGCATTATACAAGCACCAAATATGGAGCAATTTCGTCAGCGTATTATTGCTTCTGCACATTTAAAACCTTTATCAAAAGAAGAAGTTAAGAAATATATTAACCATCGATTACATCAAGCAGGTTGCAATAAAGAAGATTTGTTTTCTGATGCAGCCTTTGATCTTATTCATGAGAAGACTTTAGGTGTTCCACGAAAAATTAATATTTTTGTTGATAGATTACTTTTGTTCGGCTTTTTAGAAGAGCTAAAAAGTATAAACTCAGCGGCGATTAATGAAGTCGCTAAGGAAATGGAAGTAGAGTTAACAGGTTCATTAAACGCGGCAGAATTGGCCAACAATGAACCAAACCAAGTGGTTGTTAATTCCTCTGAGAAAGTAGAGAGTATCAAAGAAATTTTGCGAGAAGTAGAAGAAATACTAGAAGGAAATATCAAACAAAAAATAAAAATGGCGCGTTATGTCGATAAAATGCTCAAACATAAAAGCCGTATTTATACTGATACAGATACTAGTACCGAAGAATAGTAATCTATTAAAATAAAAAACCGCCTTTAAGGCGGTTTTTTTTGTGTTACATATAGCGTGCGTTAACCGTTAATCTTTAATTCATATTTTTCAATTAGAGAATAAAGTGTTGGTCGGGTTACACCGAGTAAATCTGCAGCTTTAGACATATTACCTTCAGAAATCGCATAGGCTTTTTGAATGGCGATTGACTCCGCTTGTTCGCGAACAACACGCAAGTTAAGTGATAGCTCAAAACTTTTGTCTTGATTATCAAAGAAGCCTAAATCTATCGCGGTTACCTGCGTGCCTGTAGTCATAATTACCGAGCTTTTAACTTTATTTTGCAACTCACGTATATTACCAGGCCACTTGTGTCCTTTAATCGCGCTTAAGGCGTCTTCTGAGAAGCTTTTAACGTTACGTTTATACTCTGTAGCATAATGCTGCAGAAAGTATTGAGATAAGATGATGACGTCTTCGTCTCGATCCCGTAGTGGTGGGATATTTAAAGTAATTTCACTTACTCTGTAAAATAAGTCTTCACGAAAAGTTTTATCCGCAACCATTTGTTCAAGATTTTGGTTCGTTGCACAAACCACACGAACATCTACTGAAATTTCTTGTCTGCCGCCTAAGCGCTCAATACATTTTTCTTGTAAGAATCGTAACAGTTTAGCTTGCAGGCTATAAGGCATATCACCAATTTCGTCGAGGAATAACGTGCCGCCTTCTGCACATTCAATTTTCCCTTTTGTAGCCCTATGTGCTCCGGTAAACGCACCTTTTTCAAAACCAAACAATTCACTCTCTAACAACGTTTCTGGAATAGAGGCACAATTTATGGCAACAAAAGGTTTATTTTTACGGTCGCTAGCTAAATGTACTGCATTTGCCGTAACTTCTTTACCGGTACCGCTTTCACCTAACAGTAAAGCGGTGATTGATGTTGGCGCAATACGCTTTACCATCATTCTTAAACGTTCGATGCTTTCGCTATTACCAATAATACCTATGTCACTACCACCAACCGAACGCATTTTACGGTTTTCTTCTTCGATAGCGGCGACACTAAACGCACGAGCTACAATGACATTAATAACTTCAGTTTCTATTGGTTTTTGATAAAAGTCGTAAGCGCCAGCTGAAATTGCTGCCAGTGCATTGGTTCGATCATCGTTACCTGTTATTACAATCACTTTAGTATGTGGTGCAATTGTTAAAATTTCTTGCAAGGCCGCCAGTCCCTCTGACGCATTTGCTTCGTCAGGTGGTAGCCCTAAATCTAAAGTAACGACTTTGGGCTCATAGCGACGTACCGCAGCAACCGCACTTTCACGATCGCCTGCGAGTACAGTATTGTAGTCAGATAAGCTCCACTTTAATTGTTTTTGTATACCTTTATCGTCATCTACTATTAACAACTTTTCCATACTTATTGGACCCTTATAGTAAATCTTGTCCGCTTATCGCGCCTGAAGTTCTTCTTGGCAAATCAATAGTAAACATTGTGCCTTTTTTTGGCTCACTTGTAACTTTTATAATACCTGCCATATTTTCAATAAACTGCTTAGCTTCAAATACACCTATTCCCATACCGGCATTGCCTTTAGTGGTATCAAAGGGTTTAAACAGTCGGTTTTTAATAAACTCTTCACTCATTCCACTGCCATTATCTTCGATAATAATTCTGATAATGCGCTTTTTTTCAACTGCTGTTACTTTTATTAAGCCGTCACTTGCTGTAGCTTCTTTTGCATTTTGTATTAAATGATGCATAACTGATTGAAAGGATTCGTTATCAATAAAAGTAGAACAATCTCCTTCCACCTCAAACTCAACTTTTGGCAAGCTTAAGTTGCATTGTTCTACTACTTTTTTAATCGTTATGGCTAAATCAGTTTGGCTATGTGATGACTGCTCGACTTGTTTTTTTCTCAATTGTGATAAAACTTTCTCTAATCTTTGTGTCGCAGATTCAACCGTTTCAAATACATCATCAATAAACTCCGGGTTATCTCGGTGTTTTTCAGCATTTGCGGTAATTAGCGAAAGTTGCGCCTGAACATTTTTCAAATCGTGAACTAAAAATGCTGACATACGATTAAATGCATCAAATTGTTTAGATTCACTTAGTTTGTCTGTAGCTTCGTATAAAGATACAAAGTTTCCTAATTGTTTCGATATCGCAAACAATAAGTCTCTATCTTCCCAATTTAAGCGTTTTAATTCTTTTTCATCAGCGAGCACAAACAAACCATAAAAAGCTTTTCCGATAAAAATAGGCACTATTATTTGAATGTTATTAGAACGAAAGAGTGGTACGTTCAAAGTTAAATCAGGGTAAAGCAAAGGTGATTTTTCATATTCATTTACATCAACAATCCAACCTTGTTGATGACAAAAAAGGCCTACTTCTAACAAGTGTTCTTCAACTTCTTCATTAATCTCCAGTCCTTGAGTGTACTGAAGCTGATAGTGTTGACTAGAGAATTTTTTAATGATTGCACCACGAGACGCCTCAACCTTAGACATCATAATCTGGGTCGCCATTTGGTAATGGCTTGCTCCACTTGTGGTTTCAATTTTCTCAATCAGATTTAACCACTCGTCTCGATACTCGTATTTATTAGCGAAAAAGTTTTTTGCTATAAAGACTTTAACGCGACGCCTTAAAGACTCAGTGATCAGTAAAGCAAGCAACACAATACCACTGAGCATTAAAAAGCCAACACTAACTAAGTCTCCCCACTCTCCACCAATAAAGTTAATAATATAACCGGCGAATGACATTAAAAGTAAGTAAGCGCCTGCTATCATTAACATTGAGCTATAGAAAACAACATTACGTGAGACAAAGATACGAACTTCACCATTTTTAATGCGACGAATACTGATTAACAATAAGGGTGTAACAAGAAAGGCTAAGTAGCCTCGGCTAAACCAGAAATCAAAGTCTATGCTATCTACCATTGTAGCTTGTGCGTAAATAACAAAGTCAAAAATAGCCACACTGGCGAGGGCAACCACTAATGGCCAAATAGCCCAACGCACCTGTAAATCAGCATTGCGAAATAGCTGTTCAAGTAAGACTAACATCCACAAATTTAAGATAATAAAGAGTAAAAATATATATTCATAGGCATAGCCTAACCAATAACTGGCTAGCCATGACCCCAACATGAGTACTAGCCAAACACCCACATATTGTCGAACATAATAATTACTCACCAGTGCTTTAAGGCTGCGGTGCTCAGTATTAAACAAAATAATTAATAATGACCAACAGGCAATTTTAAACCCGTCTACTAGCATTGCCCATTGCAGGCTGTAACCCAATTTAATTTGCAGTGCAGCAATTAAGTTGCTACTTAACGTGACTAAAGCACAGAACAAAACTGCACGTGCAACCAAGCTATGGTTGCGTGCTGCAATAATGAGGAGCGCAAATAAGGCATAAACACCTGCTGCGAGGGAAAATCCAATTAAGCCGTAAAAATCCATGATTTATTCTTTTATTATTTTAGCTGTTTTTGTTTTTGTTTTTGTTTTTGTAAATAACTCGGTCAGTATTGGCACAATAATAAAGCTCGCTATTGCCGAAACACATAAACCAGAAATAATAACCACACCTAGCGGCTGCCACAAGCTACCACCAAACAGTGTTAATGGTAGTAAACCGCCAATGGTAGTGATAGTTGTAAGTAATATCGGGGTAAAGCGTGTTGAGCTAGCCAATAAAATAGCCTCTTTTTTAGCTAAGCCTGTCGATAAATTACGATTGGTAGTGTCGATTAAAATTATGGCGTTGTTCACGACTATACCAAACAAACTAATTAACCCAATAAATGCCATCATTGAAAATGATAAGTTGGTTAAATATAAACCTAAAATAGCCCCTGTCATCGCAAAAGGGATAGAGGTAAAGATAATTAACGGCTGTAAAAATGACTTAAATTGTAAAACTAAAATGGCAAAAATACCGATTGCCGTTATTAACATAATTTGTGACAAACCAGCGAATGATTCTTGTCGAGATTCTTCTTCGCCACCTAAAATGTAATACATACCTGCTGGTAACGCGTAATTATCGAGATAATTAACCACTTCACTGGTTATTTCTTGCACTGAATAACCTTGTGCAGCATCAGCAGAGACTCTTGCCATGCGTAATTTTTGATAATGAAAAAAGTCTGTACGCCCTTTTTGTAATTTAATCTCGACAAATTGGCCTAATGGTATGCTTTCACCTAATTGATTCACTATCGTAATATCAGAAAGGCCATTTAGATCGCTTTTGGGCCTACGAACTAAAATAGGGTAGTTTTCACCATTGATGTCATTAAACTGGCCAATAAATGTGCCTGAAAGTGCCGTTTGAACAGCATTATCTAACTGGTTTATATCAATGCCAGACAAAGCGGCTTTATCGTAATCTATTGCTATGGCTAGTTCAGTATTAGCGATACCAATGGGGTTATCTAAATTGATGGCGCCTGATATTGATGCCATTTTAGATTGTAAGTCACCCGCAACCTTTTCAAGATCAGCCAATGATTCACTGATCAACCTGACGGTAATAGGTTGGTCTGTTACTGGGCCTTGGGTAAATTCTTTTACCGTAACTTTGGCTTGTTTCCAAGTTGAAAACTCTTTGCGTAATGACGCGACCAAGGCATTAACTTCTCCTTCTTCATATGCCTTTAAAACCAGTAGTACTTGGCCATAGCTCGATACACCACGTTTTGGAATTTCATTGTAGTATATCCGCGGGTTAGAGTTACCCACGTTTAGTGCAATTTTTTCAACATAAGGCTGGGTTTCAATAAAGTCTGTCATCGAGTGCATTACATCATTAGTGTAATCTAATGATGAGTTTGCTGGTGTTTCGACATCAATTAACAACATTGATTTTTCAGCTTTCGGAAATAAACTTACTCCAACTTGGCCAAACAGAGATGCCATTGCAAATAACGCAATAAAGGCACAGATTAGCATGATTAATTTTACATTCATTAGCCGACTGAGCCCACGCACATAGTATTTTTCGGCAAATCCATTGGCATAGTATTGTAAGGTTTTAAATTTACTGGGTTTGTGGCTAAAAAATTTACTCGCAAGTAAAGGGGTAAGTGTTAATGCAATGAGTAAAGAGGCTAACAACACCAGTACTACAGTTACAGGCATTGAACGGACAAAATCACCAGTGTCACTGGCTAACATCAACATAGGTAAAAAAGCTAACATAGTGGTTACTGTGCCACTTGTTATGGCCCAACCGACTTTACTGGTACCAGATGCCGCCGCATCAGCTAATGAAGTTGAATTTTTCTTTTCACGATGAATACTTTCTGTGACAACAATAGCATTATCAACTAATAAACCTAACGCAATGATTAAGCCTACGATAGACATTTGCTGTAAACCAAAACCGGCAAAGTCTAACCAACCAATGGCCACTAAAAAAGATAACGGTATAGCAACGATAACAACAATCGCCTCCCGTACACCTAAAAATATCAGCGACATAATTCCAACGAGCACTAGGCCTTGCCATAAATTATCAAAAAAGCCGTTAACCCGATTTTCAACACCGTCAGACTGTTTAAAAAGTGTATCGATTTTTATCGAATCAGGCAGGGTTTCCTTAAAAGCCAAAATTTCGTTATCAATCGCTTGGGTCAGTGCAAATATATTGGTATTTTTTCTTTGCTCTGCAGTCAAAAATATCACTGGCTTACCATCATAGTAGGCTAGGTAATTAGCTTCTCGATTTGAAAATTCGACGTGTGCGACATCTTTTAATCTAATAATCGCATTATTACTTGAAAAGACGACCGTATTATTCAATTCTTCTATTTGCTGGAAATTGCCGCTAGTTTTAACATTGAAACGTCGAGTGTTTGCATCCACAAAGCCGGGGGTAATATTAACCGCACGTTTTTGAAGTACATTAGTAATGGTTGCGATACTAATGCCATAGTGCTTTAGCATAGCTAGGTTTAAATCTACTGCAACAACTTGTGTTGGGTAACCCCAAATATCCGCTTTTTTTACTGCTTCAATAGCTTCTAGCCGTTTTTCTAATTGCTTGGCATGAAACTCCATGCTTTTATAATCTGTTATATCACTCCAAAGTGCCAATTGTATAATAGCTACACTGGTGGGTGTCGCTTTTAGGACTAAAACATCTTGAACACCTTCAGGTAATGTTGGCTTTACTATTGATACTGCTTGCTTAACTTCGTTGTATGCCTCATTTGGGTCACTACCATATAAAAAGGTTACCTCAATGCGAGCACCACCGTTTTTAATTTGTGACTCTATTTTTTTTATCCCTTCGATTTCAGCGAACTCTTCTTCGAGTGGATCAACAACTAAAGTTTCTATATCCGTAGGTGATGCGCCAGGGTAAATAATTTCAAGTAAAGTAATCGGAATATCGAATTGCGGGTCTTCTGAGCGCGGCATTTGAAAGTACGAAACAATACCGACAAGCACTAAGAGAACAACAATTGTAAAAGTAAACTGGGCGTTTTTTATTGCAATGCGAGGGAGTTGCATAATTACTGATTCCCAATCTTAGAATAATTTTGCCAACCCGTAGTCATAATTATTAATGCTTCATCATCACGATGTGCTTTTAAGTAAACATAATCGTTATCTATCTGAAACACTTCATAACTATATTGCTTAAATTCTGTGTTCTGTTGTGTTTGTGCGATAACGATGGCTTTGCCATCATCATCTACAGCTACAAGCGCTGAGATAGGTAACCTGTAAACATACGTATTACTATCAAAAGCAATAGCTACTCCAGCAAGTTGTCCTGCGATCATACCTGCAGTTATTTTTATTTTAGGGAGTAATATCTCTATAGTGAACAAGTTACTATTACCTGAGGCCATAGCCGGCATTTTACTTATCACACCTTCAACAATACCGATATGACTTAATGTTACGCTGACTTTTTGGTTTAGCCTTACTTGTGCAACCTCTTGACCTGTTAATGCGACTTTTACCACCCACTCAAGTTTAGCAATTTTTAACGCTTCTTGGCCCGGACTCTGTAATTCACCAAGCTCTGTGCTGCGTGACAAAACCACACCAGAGAACGGTGCATATATTTGGGCTTTCTCTAAATTGTAATGCGATGATTGATATGCAGATCGTAATACTTCAACGTCAGTAGTTGCGGTGTCTAAATCGCGCTCTGAACCTAGATTAGCATCCATGAGTTGTTTCATTCGCTTAACTTCACGCTCACCTTGTAATAATTTTGCATAATTCGATTCTTTTTGTGCTTTCAATTCAGTTATATCAAGCGACGCTAATAATTGTCCTTTATTAAACTTTTCTCCTTCATCTACCGCTAAGAGATTTAGATAACCACTACTTTTAAAAGAAAGCGCTAATGTTCGCTTATAATCTAGCTTACCCGTACGTTGTATGGTGTCGCTGTACAACTCTGCACTGATGACTTCTGTATCGTAGGACTGTGCCACCAAAGGATTCATCATTGATATAAGTAGAAAGGTAAATACAACTGAGAGAAATTTCATAATTAAGTGTTTACTTATAGGGTGTTGAGATAATAGTTATTATAGCCTTTACTTTAGGCATCTTCATGACGAAAGTACATCTTTTTCCCTAATTCTGTTGACAATGTTATGAGTAAAGACGGTATTTATTGAGCTAATAGCCTAACAAAAACTAAGCATTAAAAGCACAGACAAGCATCATTTACTCACAATTTTAAAATGTAGCCAACACAAGAGAATTTGTCTTCAGAAAAACACTAATTTTATAGACATGATCAGCGTTAAACTATAGTATTTGCCGCGCTTTAATCTTTTCAAGAACTGTATATTCTATTGATGCTAGATTTGAAGTAACTCTAAGAAGTAAATAATAAACCACCCGTAGCTCAGCTGGATAGAGTACACGCCTCCG
>TARA_R110000765_G_scaffold173886_5_pt1 | contig 13987 bp, 10 predicted proteins | sample TARA_R110000765 | Tara Oceans TARA_R110000765 (sample SAMEA4398168) | marine metagenome | biome: Polar Biome; feature: [MES] marine water layer (ENVO:01000295) within the mesopelagic zone...; material: water (ENVO:00002006), including particulate matter (ENVO:01000060) such... | reverse complement strand
CTTGAAAATGGAGAGCCAGGTTTTAAAGTAATGCTTGGTGGCGGATTGGGTTCTCAGCCAAGACACGCAGATGAGTTATATAGCTTTTTGCCAGCAGATCAAATTATTCCTTTAATGGAAACGGTTATTCGAGTTTTTGACCGTTACGGTGAGCGTAAGAGTAGAGCAAAAGCTAGAATGAAATTCTTATTAAAAGATCTAGGATTAGACGGATTCAAAGAATTATTGGCAGCTGAGAAAACGGCTGTGCCTTTTGATACTTTTCCTATTAATCCAGAAGAATATTCAAAAATAAAAGTATCAGATTTAGAAGTGCCAAGTGTAGAAATAACTGATGCCAAAGAATATGGGCAGTGGAAATTAACGAATGTGGTGCCACAAAAACAACCAGGTTATGTTGCTATCGGTATCAAGGTTTTATTAGGTGATTTTTATACCGATAAAGCTCGATTATTGGCGAATTTGGTGCAGAAATATGCAGCAGGAGAATTAAGATTATCGCTACGTCAGAATATTCTAATTCCTTTTGTTAAGGAAGAAAATATTGAATTTTTCTTTACGGAACTGAAAAAGCTAGGTTTCACGGAAGCTGGTTATAATAAGGCAATAGATATTACAGCTTGCCCAGGTACAGATACCTGTAATTTAGGTATTTCAAGTAGTACGGGTATAGCAGAAGAATTAGAACGTGTTATCAAAACAGAATATCCAGATTATATCAATAACGAAGATGTCGTTATTAAAATTAGTGGATGTATGAATGCATGTGGTCAACATAACATGGCCAATATTGGTTTTCAAGGAATGTCTGTTCGTACAAAAGATAAATTAGTGGCACCTGCACTTCAAGTATTACTAGGTGGAAGTACTGATGGTAACGGACAAGGAAGATTTGCTGACAAAGTTGTTAAGGTACCAAGTAAAAGAGGTCCGGAAGCATTACGTTTAATATTGAATGATTTTGATGCAAATGGCGGCGATTTATCATTCCCAGATTACTACGCTGAAAAAGGTCAAATGTATTTCTATGAATTTCTAACTCCATTATCATCAGTTGATGATTTAACGGCAGAAGATTTTATCGACTGGGGAAACTCAGAACGATATGAGAAGGCAATTGGTGTTGGTGAATGTGCCGGAGTTGTAATTGATTTGATTGCAACCCTGCTTTTCGAAAGTGAAGAGAAAATACAAAACGCACAAGATATGTTCGATGCAGAAAAATGGTCGGCAAGTATCTACCACGCATATTCTTCAATGGTAAATTCTGCGAAAGCGATGTTAACGTCAGAGAATACGAAAGTGAATACCCATTCAAGTATCATAAAAGATTTCGATGAGAAATTTGTAGCTGACGGCAGAATTACGGTTGCTGGCGGATTTGAAAAAATGGTACTTCAATTAAATAAAAAAGAGCCTACAAAAGCTTTTGCAGCATTCTATTTGAGTGATGCAAAGTCATTTTTAGAAACTGTTGCGAGATTTAGACAACAAGAATTAGCTGAAGTATAATATGTACATCAAAAACTTATCCAATCAAAAAACAATCAATTCAATAGTTGGCACTCCCTCGCAAAAAAAAGGGAGGTTAACTGTTGTTGGTGCAGGTCCTGGCGATATAGAACTCATCACCCTAAAAGCCATAAAAGCTTTAGAGAATGCAGATGTAGTGTTGTATGATGCTTTGGTGAATGAAGAGCTTTTGCAATATGCTAAGAATGCCGAATTAATCTTCGTCGGCAAACGCAAAGGGTGTTATGCATATCAGCAAGAACAAATCAATGAACTTATTGTAAGTAGAGCAAGATCACACGGACATGTGGTTCGGTTAAAAGGTGGAGATCCATTTGTTTTTGGTCGTGGATCTGAAGAAATGGAATATGCAGCATCGTATGGTTTAGAAGTAGCCATGGTACCTGGTATTTCCTCTAGTTTAAGCGTACCGGCATATCAAAATATTCCAGTAACAAAACGAGGAGCATCAGAAAGTTTTTGGGTAATTACAGGTACAACAAAAGAACATAAACTATCAACAGATGTTGCTCTGGCAGCTAAAAGTAGTGCTACTGTAGTAATTCTTATGGGGATGTCTAAACTACCCCAAATAGTTGAGTTGTTTAAAGGCGAAGGCAAGTCAGGCATGCCTATCGCAATTATACAAAACGGAACACGTGAAAATGAGAAGGTAGGTATAGGTACTATTGAATCTATTATTGAGATAGTGGAGAAAGAAGAATTATCTAATCCCGCAATAATAATTATAGGTGAGGTGGTGAAACATCGAGAAGCTTTGATAGAAGTAAAAAATCAGTATTCGCAAGAGAATGTTGGGTTGAGCATTGTAGAAACTGCATAGAGGTAAATAAGTATTAAGTACAATGTACTAAGTAAAGAATATATAGATTAATTGAAATTAAAAGGAATTAGAAAGTGATGTATAGTACAATGGCAACTTTGTACTTATTACTTTTTACTAAAAAAGAAGTTATGATTAAAACAGATATGCTCATAATAGGAGCGGGACCAACCGGATTATTTACGGTGTTTGAAGCAGGATTGTTAAAATTGAAAACGCATTTAATAGATGCCTTGCCACAGCCGGGGGGTCAGTGTTCAGAAATTTATCCTAAGAAACCTATTTATGATATTCCGGCATTTCCAGAAATTTTAGCAGGTACATTGGTAGATAATCTTATGGAACAGATTAAACCATTTGAACCTGGTTTTACATTGGGTGAAAGAGCTGAGACTTTAGATAAATTAGAAGATGGTTCTTTCGTAGTAACTACAAATAAAGGAACACGACATAATGCACCTGTCGTAGTAATTGCAGGAGGATTGGGTTCTTTTGAGCCAAGAAAGCCACCAATATCCAACATAGTAAATTTTGAAGATATTGGAGTTTCTTATATGATTAAGGACCCTGAAGTGTACCGAGATAAAAAAGTAGTTATTGCTGGTGGAGGTGATTCGGCCTTAGATTGGGCAATTTTTTTAACCGATGTAGCTTCAGAAGTTACGTTAGTGCATAGAAGAGATGAGTTTAGGGGAGCTTTAGACTCTGTTGAAAAAGCATCTGAACTCGCCAAATTGGGTAAGATTAAATTAGTGACTAAAGCAGAAGTTAAGGAGTTGTACGGTAAAGACCATTTAGAAGCTGTAGTGCTTAAACATACCGATAAAGAAAAAGAAGATACCTATTTAGAAGTTGACCATTTTATTCCCTTATTCGGACTTTCTCCTAAATTAGGACCAATAGGTGGATGGGGATTAGATATAGAGAAGAATGCAATTAAGGTAAACAATGCAAAAGATTACCAGACAAATATAGCTGGAGTTTATGCAATTGGTGATGTAAATACCTATGAGGGTAAATTAAAATTAATTCTTTCAGGTTTTCATGAAGCAGCAATAATGTGCCAGTTTGCCTATCAACAAATTAATCCTGGAAAACGTTACGTTATGAAATATACCACCGTCGGTGGTGTTGAAGGATTTGACGGCTCTAAAAAAGAAGCTAAAAAAGAAGTGGTACAAAGTATCGCATAAAGTAATTATTTGGTTAGTAAAACCTCTGGATGCTTTATGTATACAGAGGTTTTTTTTATGACAATTTATTAGAATTTCGTGAGCTAAAAAGTCGAGCGAATTTTTGGATTAGAGCGGGTAGTGCCGTTACTTTGCAATTCGTTCATAAATAGATTGAAACGTTATCAAAGAAAGGCGGAGGGACTAGACCCTATGAAACCTTGGCAACCCTTTTCCTATAGGATAAGAAGGTGCTACATTCTATCCTTTTATTTAGGACAGATAACTCAAGAAAGTACACTTCCCTATCCTTTCCTTACTTGGTATCGTAATAATTTTAATGAGTGTAGAACTTTTTACAGCGTAAAATGAAGGATATAAAGGAAATTTTAAAAGAAAGAATTTTAGTTTTAGATGGTGCAATGGGCACGATGTTACAACGCTATAAATTTACAGAAGAAGATTTTAGAGGAGAACGCTTTAAAGATTGGGAACACCCTTTGCAGGGTAACAATGACTTATTGTCTTTAACTCAGCCTGAAGCCATTGCAGATGTTCATCGTAAGTATTTTGCAGCAGGTGCAGATATTGTTGAGACCAATACTTTTTCAGGTACAACCATTGCCATGGCAGATTATTATATGGAAGATTTGGTGTATGAGCTAAATTATGAGTCAGCCCGTATCGCTAAAATGGTTGCAGATGAATTCTCTAAAAGGGAACCTAATAAACCTCGTTTTGTAGCGGGTAGTATTGGCCCAACCAATAAAACGGCTAGCATGTCACCAGATGTAAATGATCCTGGCTACAGAGCAATTTCTTTTGACGAATTAAGAATTGCCTATAAGCAACAAGTTGAAGCATTGTTAGATGGTGGTTCAGATTTACTGCTCGTTGAAACCATATTCGATACCTTAAATGCTAAAGCTGCATTATTTGCTATCGAAGAAGTAAAGGAAGAACGTAATATAGATGTTCCTATCATGGTAAGTGGAACCATTACTGATGCATCGGGCAGAACATTATCTGGGCAAACTGCTGAAGCATTTTTAATATCAATTTCTCATATTCCAATTTTATCCGTTGGCTTTAATTGTGCATTAGGTGCTAGTCAATTAGTACCGCATTTAGAAGTATTGGCAACGAAAAGCGAACATGCAGTTTCTGCGCATCCAAATGCTGGTTTACCGAATGCTTTTGGTGAATATGATGAGACTCCGGATCAAATGGCAGAACAAATTAGGGAATATGTAGAAAAAGGATTGGTGAATATCGTAGGTGGCTGTTGTGGTACCACACCAGAGCATATTTCTGCGATTGCTAACTTGGTAAAAGATTTCAAACCTAGACAATTTCCTGTTTTACATTAAGAACATTAGAAGTTATGAGCGGAAAAAACGAACAACGATTTCTAAAATTAAGTGGCCTAGAGCCATTAATTGTAACCCCTGAAACGAATTTTATTAATGTTGGTGAACGTACCAATGTTGCTGGCTCTAAAATGTTTCTTCGATTAATTAAAGAAGAGAAATTTGAAGAAGCTTTGGTTGTAGCAAGGGAGCAGGTGGAAAATGGAGCGCAGATTATCGACATTAACATGGATGATGGCCTAATTGATGGGAAAGAGGCTATGGTCAAGTTTTTAAACTTGGTTATTGCCGAACCCGATATTTCTCGAGTTCCTATTATGATCGATAGTTCTAAATGGGAAATTATAGAAGCTGGTTTACAAGTAGTTCAAGGAAAATGTGTAGTGAATTCCATTAGTTTAAAGGAAGGTGAAGAGCAGTTCCTACATCATGCCAAATTGATAAAACGGTATGGTGCCGCTATAATTGTAATGGCTTTTGATGAGGTTGGGCAAGCAGATAATTATGAACGTAGAATAGAAATTGCCAAACGGTCATATGACGTTTTGGTGAACAAAGTGAATTTTGCACCAGAGGATATCATTTTTGACCTTAATATTTTCCCTGTAGCTACAGGTATGGATGAGCATAAGCTAAATGCCATTGACTTTATTAGAGCAACAAAGTGGGTGCGAGAAAATCTTCCTCATGCAAGTGTGAGTGGAGGGGTAAGTAATGTTTCTTTTTCCTTTAGGGGAAATAACCCTGTTCGTGAAGCTATGCATTCGGTATTCTTGTATCACGCTATTAAGGCTGGTATGAATATGGGTATAGTGAACCCAAGTATGTTAGAGGTTTATGATGATATACCTAAAGATTTATTAGAGCGTGTAGAAGATGTTATTTTAAATAGAAGAGACGATGCTACCGAACGCTTACTCGATTTTGCAGAATCGGTTGTTGGTAAAACAAAAGAAAGTAAGATAGATTTATCATGGCGAGAAGAGCCTTTACAAAATAGAATTACACGTGCCTTAGTAAAAGGTATTGACCAATATATCGTTGAAGATGTTGAGGCGGCTAGGCAGGCAGCAGATAAACCAATACAGGTTATTGAAGGGAATTTGATGACCGGTATGAATGTTGTAGGAGATTTATTTGGCAGTGGAAAAATGTTCTTACCACAGGTAGTGAAATCTGCGAGGGTTATGAAAAAGGCCGTGGCGTATTTGTTGCCGTATATTGAAGAAGAAAAATTATTGAACCCGCAAGAAGGAGACTCTGATAATGCAGGTAAAATTTTAATGGCAACCGTAAAAGGAGATGTTCATGATATAGGTAAGAATATTGTGGGTGTTGTTCTAGCGTGTAATAATTATGAGATTGTAGATTTAGGTGTTATGGTGCCGCCAGAAAAAATAATAGCAGCAGCTATTGAACATAATGTAGATATTATAGGACTAAGCGGATTAATTACCCCTTCTTTGGATGAGATGGTGCATTTAGCTAAGGAGATGGAACGTAAGAATTTTAAAATTCCGTTATTGATTGGTGGCGCAACTACAAGTAAAGCACATACGGCAGTAAAGATTGACACACAGTACAAAGAGGCTGTGGTTCATGTAAATGATGCGTCTAGAGCGGTAACGGTAGTAGGAGATTTGCTTCAGAAGGAAACTTCTGTCGGATATAAAAAGAGCATTAAGGATGATTACGATGTTTTTAGAGTAAAGTTTTTAAACCGTTCTTCAAGTAAAACATATAAAACTATTGCTGCGGCACGCAGAAATAAGTTTAAGATTGATTGGGACAAAAGTGAAATCTTTAAGCCTAACCAATTAGGAATTCAGGTCATTGAAGATTTAGATTTAAATCTACTGGTGCCTTATATCGATTGGACTCCGTTTTTTAGAAGCTGGGAATTGCATGGTAAATATCCTGCAATATTGACCGATGATGTGGTAGGAGCTCAAGCAACCGAATTATTTGCCGATGCACAAGAAATGTTGAAGCAGATTATTAGAGAGAAGCAATTAAAGGCAAAAGGAATTTTTGGACTGTTCCCTGCTAATACCATTAATGAAGATGATATCGATGTCTCGTTGAGTGCTGTCGAAGGGCGAGAGAAAGAGAACTTCAAGTTTAGAACTTTACGTCAACAATTACAGAAAAGAGAAGGGGTTGCTGATTATGCCCTGGCAGATTTTATAGCACCTAAAGAAAGTGGAAAGCAAGATTACATAGGCTGTTTTTGTGTATCAACCGGTTTCGGTACCGCCGAACTAGCAGGGCAATATGAAAAGAATTTAGATGATTATAACTCCATTTTGGTTAAAGCTTTGGCGGATCGTTTGGCAGAAGCTTTCGCAGAGTATTTACATAAGCAAGTGAGAACTAAATACTGGGGTTATGCATCAAATGAAGATTTGAGCAATGAGGATTTAATTAAGGAGTCGTACAAAGGTATTCGCCCTGCACCAGGGTATCCTGCTTGTCCGGATCATTTAGAAAAGTTGACTATTTGGGACGTTTTAAAAGTTAAGGAAGCAATCGGTGTAGAACTAACTGATAGTTTGGCGATGTGGCCTGCGGCATCGGTTAGTGGGTATTATTTTGGAAACCCCGAAGCACGCTATTTCGGATTAGGTAAAATTAAAGAAGACCAGGTAAAAGATTTTGCGGAAAGAAAGGGAATAGATTTCGAAAAAGCTGAGAGATGGTTGTCTCCAAATATTGTAGATGCTTAATTTACGTTAGGGATAGTAGCGGTATCTTTTTCTATTTTTACTCATGTTCGCTAAAATGAAAATAAGATTTAGATATAGAAAAAATATAGCGTAAAGCCCAACCTTTAGGTAACGCCCAAAAAAGGAATAAATAAAAGTTTAGAAGTAAAGTCGATTATATGTAAAACGACCAACTTAATTAGAATGAAAGTAACAGACCATATTACAAACGCGCAAGGAAAGACCCTATTTACTTTTGAAATAGTACCACCGGTAAAGGGTAGAAATATACAGGAATTGTATAATAATATAGACCCATTGATGGAGTTTAAGCCTCCGTTTATTGATGTAACTACATCTAGGGAAGAAACTATATATATTCAAAAAGAGGGCCTTTTAGATAAGAAAACAACACGTATGCGACCTGGTACAGTTGGTATTTGTGCGGCTATTCAACATAAATATAATGTAGATACAGTACCACATGTAATTTGTGGCGGATTCACAAAAGAGGAAACTGAATACATGTTAGTCGATTGTCACTACCTAGGTATTGAGAATGTAATGGCGTTGCGGGGAGATGCACGAAGTGAGCAAAAATATTTTGAACCTACCGATGGAGGGCACCCTTTTGCAATTGATTTGGTGAAGCAGATTCAAGATTTAAATAAGGGTAAATATTTACATGAATCAATAGAGAGCGACCACTCAAGTGAATTCTGTATTGGTGTAGCTGGTTACCCAGAGAAACATTTAGAATCACCTTCCTTACAATCAGATTTGAAACGGTTAAAAGAAAAAGTTGATGCTGGTGCCGATTATGTAGTTACACAGATGTTTTTTGACAACCAGAAATATTTTGAATTTGTTGAAGCTGCGAAGAAAATTGGGATTACGGTACCAATTATACCAGGTATTAAACCTATTGCTGTTAAACGACATTTACAGTTATTACCTCAAGTTTTTAGAATAGACCTTCCTCAAGATTTAATTGATGCGGTAGATGGTTGTGCTTCAAATAAAGATGTTCGTGATGTTGGGATAGAATGGGCCATTCAACAATCGAAAGAGTTGAAAGCAGCTGGTGTGCCTGTTTTACATTACTATTCAATGGGAAAATCAGATAATATTAAGGCAATCGCAAAAGAGCTTTTTTAGTTTAAAAAAAGTATCGGGTAAGAAGTACAAAGTACATAGTGTTTATGGTTGAAAATTAAACCATAAAAAGAACTTAATACTAAGTACGCTCTACTTAATACTAATATCTATTTTTGCTTTCAATGAATTTTAAGTTTCTTTTATTCCTACTTTTTTCTTTTACCTTTTGTTTTTCACAAGAAACAAATGAGCTTAAGAAATACACGCTAGATGCCAATCAATTCTATGGATCGATTATTCTACATAATCCAGATATTTCACATTTAATAGAAGCACATCCTGGTGGAGTGATTTTGAGTTATAATCGTAAAACGTTCGGCTCTGCAGCATGGCAAGAGTTATATAATTATCCTGATTTGGGTTTTTCATTCATTTACCAGGATATGAATAATGCGACTTTAGGAAAGAACTATAGCTTATATGCCCATTATAATTTTTATTTTTTTAAACGAAATATACAACTAAGGGTAGGTCAAGGAATTGCTTACACAAGTAATCCATATGAAAAAACAACCAATTTTAGGAATAATGCCTACGGGTCCGATTTTTTGAGTTCTACCTATTTAATGTTCAATTATCATAAAGAGAACATTTTTAAAGGATTAGGTTTTAAAGCAGGTATTTCCCTAATTCACTATTCTAACGCCAATTTTAGAGCACCTAATACATCGACAAATACCATGGCGTTCAATGCAGGATTGGTATATGACCTTGACGGTGGTACTAAAATTGAGTATATCCACAGAGAAAAAGAAAAGGTCACAGAGCCTTTACGATATAATTTTGCATTACGAACCGGTTTGAATGAAAGTGATGTCATAGATTCAGGTCAATATGGTTTTGTGGTACTTTCTGCATATGCAGACAAACGCTTAGGGCAAAAAAGTGCCATACAATTGGGGTCAGATGTCTATTTCTCAAATTTCTTGAAAGAATTGATTCGTTATCAAAGTATCGCATTTCCTGAAAATAATGTATCGGCAGATGATGATTATAAGCGAGTAGGGGTATTTGTAGGTCATGAACTGTTCATCAATCAAATGTCTATAATTTCTCAATTAGGTTATTATGTTTATTATCCTTTCGATTTTGAGGGGCGTATGTATAATAGAATGGGGCTAAAACGTTATTTTGGTGATAAAGTTTATGGGGCGATAACCTTAAAATCGCATGGGGCAAAAGCAGAAGCAGTTGAATTCGGAATAGGGATAAGATTATAAGATGTCAGAAATAAGTAATAATGGGATAGTTAGTAGTGTAGTCGAGCGCAGTCGAGGCCTCGTTCTCATTCTGCTTGTAATTTTATTAAGTACAATTTCTATCTCATGTAACTCTGAAAATGCATCAGACTGTTTTCAAGACACAGGAGAAATTATAAGAGAAGAAGTTGATGTGCAAGAGTTTACTAAAATAACAGTCTTTGAAAATGTAACCTTGGTCATAAAGCAAGGTCCTGCACAAAAAGTTGAAATTGAAACGGGTAAAAATTTGCGTAATGAAGTTAATGCCGTTGTTGAAGATGGCCGTTTATTACTAACAGATACCAACGATTGTAATTATGTACGAGATTACGGTACAACCATTGTGTATGTTACTACTTCAAATTTGACCGAAATACGTAGTAGTACGGGATATCCGATTCGAAGTGATGGCATTTTAAACTACGAGAGTTTAAGCCTTTTGTCAGAAAGTTTTGCGGTGCCTGAAGCGGTGACTACAGATGGTGAGTTTAATTTAAATCTAAATGTTTCATCCTTAGGTATAACAGTTAACGGAATAGCCTATTTCAATTTAAGGGGAAATGTAGAAACGTTTAATATCAACATAGCAGCCGGCGATTCTAGAATAGAGGCAGAAGAGTTAGTAGCTCAAAATGTAAATATTAATCATAGAGGCTCGAACGATGTACTTATTAATCCGCAATTAAAAATTTCGGGGGTGCTTAGAGGTACAGGTGATATTTTAAGTTATAACAGACCGGCTGAGGTTAACGTTGAGCAGTTGTATAATGGTAGACTTATTTTTGTGGAATGAATCCCATACTTAGATACCTGAAAAATGTATTTGCTGCTAAACGAGTTTTAGGGGATGACCCAGAGCTATCAGGTTTAATAAAAGCAGATTTATTACTACAAGATTTAATAAAGTCGAATAAAGTACCTGGGCTTGCAATTACTGTATTAAAAGAAGGAAAAACCATTTTTCAAAAGGGATATGGTTATTCAGATATAGATGGTAAATTAACCGTTAATCCTCAACAAACAATTTTTAGAATTGCCAGTGTATCAAAACCTATAGCAGCTACAGCGTTGGGTTGTATGGTGCAAGATGGGATAGTTCACTTAGATGAATCATTTTATACCTATGTTCCTGATTTTCCTAAAAAAACGTATGATTTTACTATTCGACAATTAGCGAGTCACACAGCTGGTATTAGAGGGTACAGAGGCAAGGAATACGGCTTGAATATGCCTTTCAGTATAAAGGATAGTTTAGAAGTATTCAAAAATGACCCATTGTTGTTTGTGCCGGGTAGCGGTTATTCTTATAATAGTTTTGATTGGGTAATGCTATCTGTAGCCATGCAAGAAGTAAGTGGAATGCCTTTTGAAGATTATGTTCAAGAAAAAGTATTGAATCCGTTGGGCATGACAAATACCTTGGTTCCGAAATATAATCCTGAGCGCAATAGAAGGCAAAGTAATACAGATGTTAACGGTGTGTATTCTACCCAAGAAAAACTTTGTACAACAACATTTTACACGAAGGTTGCAGCTAGTTTTAGAAAGGCAATTCCAGTAAATAATTTCTATAAATTAGCTGCTGGTGGTTACCTCTCTACATCAGAAGATGTGGCTAAATTAGGCCAAGCCTATTTAGATAAAGAACTATTGAATGATAAAGTTCGAAATCAGTTTCTGACTGCTCAAGAGGTCAATGGAAAATCTACTTACTATGGCTTGGGATGGCAGGTGAGTGAAGATGCTAATGGAAGAAAATTCTTTGGACATATAGGCAACGGTGTAGGTGGTTATTCGAATTTCTTTGTATACCCTGAACAACAACTCGTATTTTCCATTTTAATAAATTGTACAGACCCTAAAGTACAGGAAGAGTTGGCTATGGTTGTTGATTGTTTTTTTAAAGAGCACGACGCCTAAAGTTTCTGCGACTTTTGAAGTAGTTCAAGAAAGGGTATATTAGTCTCACCAACCAATGAGATATTGAATACACAATGAGTCAACCAACGGAAACCACCGAAGCTTTAGAACATAAAAAGACCTTAATATGGTTACAGCGTCTAAAAGATGAGAGCTGGGAAGCTGAACTACTCGTTTCGGCTATTGCCATATTCGGTACGTTTCAATTGTTCGCTCTGGTAGAATGGGTTACAAATAGATACATTGAACTTTTGCCTATTGAGCAATATAAATATGGTTATTTTATAGTCTTTATGGGACTATTGGCCGTCAGTATTTTGGTTTCAATGTTTGTTATTCACTTTTTTTTACGGGCATATTGGATTGGTTTAGTAGGTCTGAATTCAGTTTTTCCAGACTACGGTTTAGAGGATAGTGCTTATTCTAAAATCTACACTGAAAAAATATTAGGAATTTTACCAAGACAAGAAGAAACAATTCAAAAAGTAGATGAGTTGTGTAGTGTTATTTTTTCTGCGGCATTTACCATATTACTTATTTACGCATATTTAGCGGTTTCAATGAGTATCTATATGCTCATTTATAACTTGTTGTCAGATTACGTGAATGCTTATGTGCTTCTAGCTCCTGTAGCATTGATTGGTTTATTGATAGTAGTTCAAACTATTTTTGGGATTGTTGGTAATCTAAAACAGTTTAAAAATAATGTAGCTATGCAGACTTGGTTATTTAAGGTGGTGAAATTAGCATCGATGGTAACTTATGGTCCTTTGTATAAAAACCTACTACAAGTTTCAATGGTCTTTGGTTCTAATTTTAAGAAGAAGAAATCTTTAGTTGCTTTAATATTATTATTTTTTGTTTCAGGAATGTGTGTTGCAATTGTTAAAGTGAATGACACTAACATTTTCTATTTAATTCAACAAGATGTCCACTATGCGGATCAAATGCATCTAAGCTATTATTATGACCAAAATCCAGAAAATTCCTTTTTGGTAACTCCGCAAATTCAGTCCGATATTATTGAAGGTAAAACAGTTAAATTATTTATTCCCATTTTCAATAATGAACGTAATTATCAAGATAAAACCTGTGGAGAATATGTCGATGATGAACAACTAGATATGGTAGACAATAAAATTCTTGCGCGTAAATTTTATTTAGATTGTTACCAAAAATACCATAAGGTTAAGGTAAATGGTGCCACCGTAAATGTTGATTTTCTTAAGAAAAATCATCAGACTTCAGAGCAGTTTGGTATGGTTGGTTTTATCGATAAAGAACTATTACAGAAAGGAAAAAATACAATCGAAGTAATTAAAACTTTAGGAGATGTGAAGGAATATAATTGGACTATTCCGTTTTACTTTCAACCGAGTTCAGGTATTTCTCAATAGATTTATGGGAGATTATTTTTAATAGTAATCTCTAATTTATTTTCTACTTTAGATAAAAATGAAAACTATGAATTCTTTAAAAATAAATTTTTTTTTGGTCTTGTTTATTGTCGTAATTACGAAAACCATGGCCCAAGAGATTACGTCTTTTGCAGGAATGTGGAGCATGGAATATTATCAAGATGACCAAAAAATAACAAAAAAAGAAGTTAAAGACCTTTTTTCGAAAAACGAGGAGGTATACACGCAATGGAAAAAAGCGGATACCAAAGATATAGTGGCAGGTGTAGCGTTGGTAGGTGAATTTGTAGGTGTGTTTTGGGGGGTGTCAGAATTATTAAACGATGACCCTTTATTGACAAGCCGTGATAAAGCTAAAAATGCCATAGGGCCAATGGCAGGCGGTTTAGGTGCAGCGATTGTTGGAGTTATTTTTTTGAATAGTGCAAATAAATCTAGAAGGCGAGCTATCCTATCCTATAATAAACAGTTTGATACAAAAACAACATTAAGGTTAGAACCTATTGGTAATAAAGCAGGACTTGGTTTGGCAATCAAGTGGTGATAATTTTAGATATTTAACACAAAAGCTTCAGTATTTGAAACAGAAATTGAAATTTTCAAAAAAATAATACCTAAAACTACCATTTTTAAATATAATTACTACT
>TARA_R110000765_G_scaffold3384_5_pt1 | contig 13989 bp, 14 predicted proteins | sample TARA_R110000765 | Tara Oceans TARA_R110000765 (sample SAMEA4398168) | marine metagenome | biome: Polar Biome; feature: [MES] marine water layer (ENVO:01000295) within the mesopelagic zone...; material: water (ENVO:00002006), including particulate matter (ENVO:01000060) such as...... | reverse complement strand
AGAAAAGCGGCAGCGAGTTTTCAGCGCAGCAATTCGCCTTGCGCCTAGACCCGCGATCGATGGAAGGAAAAGAGAATGAAAGGATGGATGAAATGCAAGCTACCATCGATGCGGATCTAAAAAGAGGAGGTATAGAAAACCCAGAGCTTTTCATGAAAAGAAGAAAGTTTGTGGGTAAAGGCGGTAAGGCAAGCGACGAACTTGAAAAGGGTTTTACTACAGTGGCTGGTAATATGATAGCAATGGGCAAGACGGCTGGAGAAGTTGATGCTATCCTTGATGGGTTCGGACAAATATTAAATACGAAGGATTTTGGTAAATTTATCGACACGGCTGACAAGCTGCGGGAAAAGATGAATAATGCAGAAGAAATTTTTGAGAAGGCGTTGAAAGCGAGAGGAAAAGATTCCACGGACACTTCACTGCTGATTAAAAAAATGAAAGAAAGGGCAGTGGACCCTTTCCTTTCTAAAGCTCCTAGTCTGCTTAGCTCTGAAAATACTTCTTTTGGTCCAGGCGATAGAGATAAGTTGGTGGATTTACCGATAGATAGAAAGATAAGGGCGTTAGAAAAATTTCGCGGTCAGCAGGAAGCTCAAGAGGGAGATGTGGGCAAGAAGATAGAGAAGATTGCATTAGACAAAGCTAAGCTCAGACTTAAACTTGCGGCAGACCTAAAGAAAGTTGAATTAGCTAACCTCTCCGATCTCAAGTCCAGAATTGCTGTGGCGGGAATTCTTGGAAATTTAAGCAAAGAGGAAGTTAGAAATTTAAAGAATCAACAAATTAAAGAGGAAACAATAACCAAATCTATAGATGCTAGGTTGAATGGTATTATCAGCGTTCATGCAGAAATGGTTGGTATTGTTGGCGACAATGAGAAGGTTGAGGATATTCTAGACGATATAAACAAACTTTCAGCTAAGGATATTAAAGACAGAAAGAAGATTGAAGCCATCCTCAAAGCACAATTAAATATAACTGGTAATCTTAAAAAGGGCCAACACGAAGTTATTGATCTTCTTTTTACGAGAATTAATGGGGAAGCCGCTTTGGTGGGGCTAGGGCAAGAAAAGGTGCAAACGACGAGAGACGAAGCAGACGCGGCTCACGATTTGGCTGATGCGCTAGATCGGGCTTTTAAGGATAGAACTCACGCTGCGGGAAGGAAGGCTTTTGAAACGACTTTAGGTGTAGAGGAGAGGATAAGAGGCAAACAGAGGGACGTAACAAGACTTGGCCAGCGATTAGCGGGAGGCCCAATGGAGGCCGCAAGTATTGAGAGGCGGAGGAGAGAACTGAGCCTCGAAATTGCTGAAGCTCAAAGGGAAAAAACTGAGGCACAATCATTAAAGGAGGCAAAAAATGTTAAGCTAGAGCTTGGGCTAGAGGATTTCTGGGGTACGAACGTTCGGGCTAGGAAAGCCGCAGAGAGGGATCTAGAAGCAGCTACAACTCCTGAGAAAGCAATTGAGGCGTTAGAGGCGTTCAAAGGACTGGGGATGTTAACCAAAGATCAGCGAGCTGCATTACAAAGGAACATTGACTCTTTAAAGGAGAATTCGGCCAAAAGAAGGGCCGACACGGAGTCATCTGTAAAGAATGCTGAGCTAGCGGCGAAAGCTGCTACGGCCCTAGAAAAAGCCATACACGGCTTTGAGTACGCCGCTAAACAGGCAGAAAGCATGGGAGGTTTAGATTCTAGGGTTAGAGCTGCAACGAGGAGAGGCGCTGCCGTGGCCGACAGAACAGACTTAACCCCCGCAAATGCTAAAGAGTTAAGCGATATGCAAAGAACTGTATGGGACAGATTCAAGGAAACTCCAGCGTTAACGGATTCTCTTGTTCAGGCGGATACTTTAGCTCAGACTATTACAAACGCTGCATTAACTTTTAAGGGTACTATGTCTAGCGCACTTGTGGATGCAATCGCAAAGGGGGAAAACTTGGGAGACACCTTAAGGCAAGCCGCTAGCGATTTCTTTCATAAGATGTCCCAAGCTTTAATGGACAACGCTATTAATAAAATGTTGGGTTCAGCCATGGGAGGAGGAGGAGGAGGTTTCTTTAAAAATTTCCAATTTCAAAATTCTGGAGGTCCAGTAAAAGGGGGATCTGGATCAAGAGATGATGTGCCAGCCCTTCTCACTGGTGGCGAATTTGTAATGAATAAAAAGGCTGTTAAGAGCTACGGCAGCGGTTTCATGGGAGCCTTAAATTCTGGAGCTGTTCCTAAGTTTGCAAATGGTGGTTTATTTACCCCAGGAACTTATGGTCAGGGAGCTATTAAAGGTTCCTCTGATCTTTTGCGTTTTGCCACCCAATCTTATAGTGGTGGCCTTCAAGATTCTTTTCTTAGCGGAGCTGGTGTTGCGGGCTTAGCCCTTGAACCTCAAAGCGGAAGATTAACTACGTTTGGAAGAAGAAACAGCCCCGCCTTCCAAAAAGAACAGGAGTCAAAAAGGAAAGCTTTTGATTTATTCTCTCAACAATATTCTAAAAATCAAGACGAGAAAAAAAGGAAAGAAGAAAGCAAGGGTGCTCTTATGGGTTCTCTTCTTTCTTTCGGTGTTTCAGCTTTAGCCTCAAACTTTTTAGGCGGAGGTCTAAAAAACTTATTTAGCGGCGGTAAAAAAAGCGCTACGGGAGGAGCTATCCCTTATTCAGCTGGCATAGACAGCGTCCCTACAATGCTTTCTGGTGGAGAGTTTGTAATGAATGCGGCTGCCACTCAAAATATAGGAGCGGGTAATTTAGCGACCCTGAATGCGGGAGGCGGAACGGGAGGAGAATCTGGAAATCAAATCGTTGGTAAGCTTGACGAATTAAATGAAACCTTAGCTTCCAGCAATACCGAAATAAACATAACAGTTAACTCCGACGGAACTGAAAATTCCAATGCTTCAAACGCTCCAGAGCAGCAGAGAGGATTAGCTGTAAAAATAAAAGATGTCGTTCGCCAAGTTATAGAAGACGAAAAAAGATTAGGCGGCTCACTTAGAATGGCGTAATGTTTGATACTCGGTTAAATTCTGAATCTCATTTTTTTGTTTCAGGCCAACAGCTTTCTGGCGTTGAATCATTAGATATAGGATACAGCAATTCAGCAACCGTTTTAAACCCCTTAGGTTACTCGAACGGAGTAACGTCTATTTCTGGGCCGACATCCCAAAATGTCTCCTTTTCTAGAAATTTTATTTATGCAGACCCTATTTTAGACTACACGGGGTCTAAACCAATATCAGGGAGTGTTAATTATAATGGAGGTTCTTATGGTTTTCAAAGTGGCTATTTAACAAGTTATTCTGTTAACTGTGCAGTAAATTCTATTCCTAAAGTAAACACCAGTGTTGTAGTTTATGATGAGATGAGAGATACTATAGATGCTTCTGGGACAACAAATACCACTCTCCTTATCCCCAACCAAGGATCTATAAGCGCCACTTGCGATAATTCAACTACAAACAGAGTGGTTGGTTTTGATTACTCTTTAACGGTAAAGCGGCAACCTTATTATACTATAGGATCAGAGGTTCCCGCTGAGGTTAAGATGATTTCTCCTATTCAATATGCAGCAAGTGTGCAGCTAGAAGTAGATGACGCTTTTTTAGAAAGCGGCTTTGCTTTTTTGGGAACAGGAAAAAGCAGTAAGACCGTCACCTTTGCTATTAATGGTAGAGATGGAACATCTATACAGTCATTGAACATTCCGAACGCTTGTTTAGTGGGGGAGCAATTAAATGCCTCCGCAGATGGAGCCTTAAGATTAACCTTAAACTACATGGGACATCAATGAGCGAAGCATTATTTTACGATAGAACGCGAAACATTTCTGGAGTTACTGCTCCCGATGAGCTTTCGGACCTTGCTCTTACTCCTGTATATGGATCACAAGCAGTTTTTGAAGCTACTAATCACACCTATAACACTGATGATTATTACTATAATTTGATTCCAATGTCGGTTAATAGTTTGTCGGCGAGTTTTAGGATAAGGTATGATGTTAACGAAACTAACGCTCGTAAATTAGCCAACTTCTTTGAAAGTAAAGAAGGATATAAGCCGCTAGAGTTTACTCCTGACAGTTCTGGAATCTACAAAACTGTTTCTGGGTTTTGTGATAATTATGCAATAAATTTTATCAACAACCAGCACTTTGAAGTGGCGACAAGTGTAAGTGTAGATCATGCTCCTACTTTGCTAAATTGGTCGGGAGGTACTTTTACTAACTTGCCTTTTTCCTCCTATCAATACTCTTTGTCTTACAAGGAATATGATGTGGTTTATACGGGAGTAAATGGAAATAAACTAAATAACTTTTATTATTGTACTGGAGATCACACTTCTACCTTAGCCAATAGCCCTACGGGAGCCTCATCATTGTGGTCTCAAAATTTCTTTTTTAAGCCCGATATTGGGACTCAAAATGACGTACAAATAAAAGTGGATGCTCCCGATTATTCGAACTCTTTCAAACAAAGAATATTGCCGCAAGGAGAAACCAATATTGCGACTTTTGGGATGGATTACACTTATAGCAATATAACTAATAAACAGTTAAGGGGTATGCTTCATTTTTTAGAGAATAAAGGGGGATACAGAAGGTTCGAACATCAAATCCCTTCTGTTTATAATCAACCTAAAGTTTATTATTCTCCAAAATGGACCCACACATGGAATTATTACGACTCTAATACTCTTAGCGTAACACTTGTAGAAGACCCTTTGGGGGTAGTGCCAACAGGAACATAGGATGACAAGAAATATTTTAAAAAGCAACAGTAGTTTTGTTGGGGCAGCTTATATATCGAATAAAGAAGCCTTTCACACTACGGATTTTAATTTAAATTTATTTAATTTAGTTCAGGACGTAAGTTTTGCGGCCGCCTTTCCTCATGAAAGAGTAAAACAAGTGGGAAGCTCCTCTCTTGCCGTTGATAATACTTTTTATCAACCAGACATAACTCTAGATATAAGTTATCTGCCAAATACAGATTTAAGCAACGAAAGGTATAATTTCTTCAGTTTAGGAAGCCCTAATGGATTACGCCCAGCTTTAAGCGGAACCTCCAATGCTTCTACTAATTTCTATGTATTTAATGATCCCACTCAAGGAGAAGATGCACTCGGAAATTTAAGTTTTTCTACAGCTTTAAACTTAACTGGTTATGAAATTTTAGCCTTCGGTAATGCTTATTTAACCAATTATTCTTTAAGTTATGCTGTAGGAGGAATGCCCTCGGTTTCAACTTCTTATATTTGTTCTAATATGGAGTTTGAAGAAGGAACGGGCAATTCAATGAAATCTGTAGCTATAAATTTAGAAAGCGGCAATAATACTAATGTAGGTAGGTGTAATTTTAATTTTAGTAATGGGTCCAAAGCCCCTCCTATTGTTCATCCTATAGGGGGAGGAAGCCACGTTACAATGGAGAACTTGCAAGTGGGAGGTCAACCCCTATCAGGAGTCCATTATTTACAAAGCGTAAATTTAAACGTGAGTTTGCCTAGGATTTCCGCTTATGGGCTTGGCAGCAATTACGCTTATAATAGAAAATTGCAGTTGCCAGCGCAGGGAAGTTTTACAGCGAACTCTTTAGTTTCTGGGTTCGAATCGGGGCAAATAACTGGCTTGGTAGAAAACGAGTCTTCTTACTCTTTTGATATTGTTTTACAAGATACAGGATCTAACAAAGTTCTTTATAGGGTAGAGGGGGCCAAGCTAGAGTCTTATTCTTATGGAATGCCTGTAAATGACAAAATGTCCTTTGATTCTACCTTTAGCTTTCAAGTAAATGAAGAGGGAGGCTTATTAATAAGCGGATCTTAATCGTAATCTATTTTAACGTTTTTACTTTCGTAGCCCTTGTCCTTAATTTGCTGGGGGTGTTTAGTTCCATTCCTTTGGTTAGCGTATTTCTTATAGAACTTTTCCTTCACAGGATCGACCCCTCCACTTTTTTCAGCCCGTTTAGCACTAAGCTCTTTGGAGTAATCCATCATATTTCCCACAGTCCCTTTCTTGGCCGCTGTGGCATCTACAAACTGTCTTCCGCTAAAGGGATCTATGTCATTATCAATAGAAGCGTTGGGAGCGAGGAAAACCCGCTCCCACGCTAAACCATCTTTTTTGTATGAGTGCTCGTCCTTCATACCTTGAAGAACTTCAATGTATTCTTCCTTGTCGGGGTGTTTATAAACGTATAGCGGCATTAAATGATTTTGATGTGCTTGCCTTCATTTACACTTTTTTTAGGAAGGGTTAACTTTAGTAAACCGTGTTTATACTCAGCTACAATATGCTCTAAAGAGACTAGGTTATTTAACCTAATTATCTCCTTTCTACAATCGGTTTTGTTTTTAGCTTTTACAGTTAAGATTTGCTCGGTCGCAGTAATTTTAATTTGGTTTTTAGCAAAACCTGCTAATTCTACGTCGGTAGTGTAGACATCGTTATTACTTTCAACTTTTTTTATTGGTCGATTTCTGAAATCCGTCATATCTTTTAATAGGGTGTTAATTAATGTATCCATAGTTCCTTTATATAACATATTTCATGCCAACCTAATTTTCCTTAAAAATAAGGGATAAAATAGAATCAACAGTTTTAGAGTAGGTCATTTTGTCTCCCATTTTGACACCCTCTGTGTTAATTTGTCCCGCTTTTTCTTCAGCTTCTTCCATTGCCCCAATGGCCTCCTCTTCAGTCCAAGTATAAAAAGTTCCTTGATTAAACGGTTGCCCTTCTTGGAAAAAGACTCCGTCTGCCGTTGGCATTTCTCCTGAGGGATTTATTAAAATAGAATTATCGTTTGTTGCCCAATCTTTATGGGAAGTGCAATTTAAAACAACACTCCATTTTCCAAGGCATGTAGAATTGAAGGCTGGGAGATTCCAACCCTCTCCACCTGACAGTCCCGTTAAGTCTATATCAATAGAGTTGAGGAACTCATTTACTTCAGAGTTTTTAGCTAAAATAGGTAAAAAATTAATGTTGTTATAATGCTTTCCCTCTAAGGTTTCCTGCATCAACCCTTGCAACTGTTCGGGTTTAAAAAACGGATTATTGATGCAACAGGTTAATAAGTATTTATTATTATTCCCATATTTTTTAAGCCACGTTTTTATTATTTTCTGCGTGTGCTTTCTATTTTCAAATTTACCCATTAAACCAAAATGAACAGTGTCAGCAAGATAGTCTTTCCCTGTTTGTTTAAAGTCTTCATCAAACCCCAGAGGAACGAAACTAGTATTTTTTATGCCAACCCTTTTAAAGTTGTCCCTAGCGTCGTTGGAGCTAAAAAACACATGATCCTGAACCCCAGCAATTGCTGTTTCCATAGCGGTAGGCTGATTGCACTCATAAAAAGTAAACAGATATTGATCTTTTGTTTTTCTATTTTCGCTCCCGCTTAAATGCCACAATTTAAAGGTTGGAATTTCTTTTTTGAGAAAATCAAATCTATTATTTACAGCGTCCTCTATATACTTTTTTAGAGAATCGTTAATTTCAAAAGGTGAAAAATCAGGCTCTCCAATTGGGAATATCCTTATTGGATAATCACGTTTGTGAAGTTCTCTAATAATGTTAAAAGAAACATTACCAAAACTCACTCTATTAATAGGAACTTCTAATAAAAGGCTCATTTAATGAAAATTTCCGCGTCTAACTGAAGATTGGAGTTCTTCAATCTTTTCGATTAGTTTTTTACGATTATGCTTAAACTCTATATTGTCTTGAAGATAACCCACATCACTTCGAAGGTCGCCGAGGGCGTAAAGCAATTCTCTTTTTTTAAAATCCGTATCTTTCGTCATTTAAAAAGGAATATCGTCAGTAGCTTCACTAGCTGCACCGTCTTCAGTCTTTTCCTCTGATTTGTCTTCTACTTTTTTAGAAGAAAGAAACTGCATATCTTTTCCTCTGATAAAATATTTGCTAAAATTCTTACCGTCCTTTTCCCAAGATGACATACACAACTCCCCTTGCACCACAAACTCTCTACCCTTTGTTAAATATTTCTCGGCTAGTTCTGCGGTTTTATCCCAGTACTCAACATCAACAAAGCATTTTGTTTTTGCGTTAGATGGAGAAATCCCAACTCTTAGAGTGGCTACTTTTTTACCAGAAGAGATAGTTCTTACTTCAGGATCTTTAACTAGGTAGGCGGCTGCTGTTATTGAATTATACATAATGCGTTTTTTTCTTTACTTTTTGAATGAATTTATTGTGAATGTTTATACAACCTTGAATGCTCATGCCCATCTCTAAGGCAATAACTCTCCAAGCTCGAACCTTATTATTGTTGCTGTTATATCTTAAGTCAACAATTTTTTTAACCCTTTGATCAATTTCTTCTTTTAAACAAGATTTAAAGGCGGAAAATGTCTCTTTCTTTTTTATTTGGTCTAAAAATGATTCGCACGACGGCTCAATAAAAGACTCGTCGTCGTCGAGGTAAACCTCTTTGTTTCTTTTCCTTTTGTTTATAATGTTTAAACACTTCCATTTTGTTTGGTTGGCTAAATGAGTTGAAAATTTTGTATTCCTATCGGGGTCGTAGCTGAGAGCGCAGGAATAGATGTTTAAATTTTTTTCTTCTGTGAGTGAGGTTTTCTCACCCACGTTTAGGTTTCCCGAAAGAAAATAGTTAATCATTGTGTGGTAAATTCCAGAATGTCTATTGATAAGCTCTAAAAGGCTTCCTTCGTCGTGAGAATCCTTAATATTATTAATAAGGGTCAAATCCGTATTCATTGGCCCTATCTTACTTCTTGAAAAATCTTTTTCCATATATTATTTATAATATATTTAAATATACGTTTAACGTTAAGATAAACGTATTGCATTACTACTACGTTATAGTTAAGAATAACGTCCTTGTTCCGTCTAACGGTATTATATGGTCTAGATTAGATTCGTCAACAAAAAAATTTTACTTAATTTAATTTAAATATTTGACTAATGATTGCTTCAAGTGTAAAAATCCTTAACTATGATTTTTGAAGAACAGTTATCCAGAAAACCTGACCATTATCCGTGGACACAGGAATTTATTGAAGCAATGCATAACGGTTTTTGGACTGATAAGGAGTTCAGTTTTACCAGTGATATTCAGGATTTTAATGTGAATCTTACTGATAAGGAGAAAGATATGATAATTAGAACTCTTTCCGCTATTGGTCAAATTGAGGTGGCCGTTAAGAAATTTTGGGCGAAGCTCGGAGACAACCTCCCTCACCCCAGCCTAACTGATTTGGGCTATGTTATGGCGAACGTAGAAGTGATCCATAATAACGCCTATGAACGGCTCTTAAAGGTACTTGGGCTAGAGGATGTTTTCGAGGAAAATCTTAAATTAGATTTCATTGAAGGTAGAGTTAAATATCTCAGAAAATACAATCACAAATTCTATAAAGATTCTAAGAAACAGTATGTTTACTCTATTATTCTTTTTACGCTTTTTGTAGAAAATGTTTCTCTCTTTTCGCAGTTTTATATTATTAACTGGTTCAATCGTTATAGGAACGTGCTTAAAGATACGGGTCAGCAAGTTAAATATACTCGGAATGAAGAAAACATTCATGCGCTGGCTGGGATTAAAATTATCAATACAATTAGAGATGAACATCCTGATCTTTTTGATAATGAGCTGGAGGAAAGAATTAAGAATGAGGCTCAAGAGGCTTTTATAGCAGAAAGTAAACTTGTAGATTGGATGGTTAATGGATTTTCAGGAAAAGGTTTAAGCACCGCCATTTTAAAAGAATTTATAAAAAATAGGATCAATGACTCTTTGGAAAAAATAGGATTTGCACCTGCATTTAATGTTGACACTTCTTTATTGGAAGATACAATGTGGTTCGAGGAAGAATTAATGGGCAATAACGCCACAGATTTCTTTCATTCTCGGCCTGTTGAGTATTCGAAAAACTCTCAAACATTTGATGCGGACGATCTATTTTAATGAAGAAGTATTATTGGCTTAATAAAAATTCCAGGGCTTTTCTTAAAAGGGGATATTTGGAGGACAACGAATCTCCTGAGAAGCGTGTTGCCGACATAGCAAAATCGGCTGAAAAGTATCTTAAATTAAAAGGATTTGCTGAAAAATTTGAGGATTATGTAGCCAGAGGTTTTTACTCTTTGTCTAGCCCAGTGTGGGCGAATTTTGGAAGGAAAAGAGGGTTACCTGTTTCTTGCAACGGAGTTTATATAGAAGATAGGATGGACTCTATTTTAGAGAAACAGGCTGAGGTGGGAATGCAGACTAAGCATGGAGCGGGAACTTCGGCATATTTTGGATCTCTTCGGGGAAGAGGGACTGAGATAGCTGCGGGCGGTGCATCGAGTGGAACAGTTCATTTTATGGAGTTGTTTGATACAGTTTCGTCAGTTGTTTCTCAAAGCAATGTAAGAAGAGGATCTTTCGCGGCTTACTTGCCAATAGACCATCCCGATATTAAGGAATTCTTACGAATAAAAAGTGAGGGTCATCCCATACAAGATTTATCTTTTGGTGTTTGCATAAGCAGCAAATGGATGAGGGAATTAATCCAAGGAGATAAAAAGAAAAGGCTGGTATGGGCTTCTCTCATAAGAAAGCGGTTTGAAACGGGATATCCTTACATATTTTTCACAGATACCGTCAATGAGGCAGCTCCTAAAGTCTATAAAGATAAAGGGTTAAAAATACACGCATCTAATCTTTGTAGCGAAATAGCGCTGCATTCATCCGAGGAGGAATCTTTTGTTTGTTGTTTGTCTTCTCTAAATTTAGCTCGATGGGACGAGATAAAAGAAACCGATGCTATTGAAACTCTTACCTTTTTTCTAGATGCGGTAATGGAAGAATACATTAATAAAACCGAGGACATTCCTTTTATGAAATCTTCCCATGAATTTGCTAAGAGGCAAAGGGCGATTGGAATTGGTGTTTTAGGTTGGCATTCATTATTGCAACAGCAAATGATTCCGTTTGAGGGGCTAAAATCTCAATTTTTAAATCAAGAGATTCACCAATTGATTAAAGAGAGGTGCGATAAGGCAACTAAAGATCTCTCTGTTTTACTGGGGGAGCCTGAATATCTAAAAGGTTATGGCAAGCGAAATGTTACTACAATGGCGATTGCGCCTACCACTTCTAGTTCATTTATTCTCGGTCAAGTCTCTCCTTCTATTGAACCTTTAAATAGTAATTATTTTACTAAAGATTTAGCTAAAGGAAAGTTTACTTACAAAAATCCTTGCCTCGAAGCCCTTCTGGAAGAAAAAAACAAAAATAGTCAAACCACTTGGAAGTCTATTCTGCTTAAGGGGGGATCGGTGCAACATTTAAGTTTTCTTTCGGATGAGGAAAAAGCGGTTTTTAAAACATTTGGAGAAATTTCTCAAAAAGATATAGTCATACAGGCCGCACAAAGGCAAAAGTATATAGATCAAAGCCAAAGCTTAAATTTAATGATATCGCCTAAATGCCCCCCCAAACAAGTAAGTGAATTACTTATTTTTGGCTGGGAACAAGGAATAAAAAGCTTTTATTATCAACGGAGCGCTAATCCAAGCCAAGAATTAGCTAGGTCCATTCTTTCTTGTACATCTTGCGAAAGTTAAGTGTAAAAAATAAGGATGGGAAATACCTTTTCAGATAAGATTTTAAGCATTCTTCAACAAAAAGTTGAGGATCACAACGAAAATTACTCTCAAAAAGTAACCATTAATCAATTAATAAGAGTTTATAAAAGAGGGGAAACTATAACTTCATTTTTGTATAGCCCACGGGTTTCTATGGCTCATTGGGCCGTTGCCAGAGTTAATCTTTTTTTAAAGGTGGCGGCAAACAGAAAAGTAAATAATACTTACCAGCAAGATGACGAGGACGTTTTAAAGGGGAGGGAATTTTCTTATGCTCAAGAGAGAAAAGAAGATTTTTGGGGATTTAACCAATTAGACTTAACTATAGCACGGACGGATATATTATTAGCTTACATTACTGATAAAGAAGCAAATAAGCCGTTTAATCCTAAACTTGAAGAAACTGGATAATATGATATAATCATGCAAATGCATGAAGATTTTATTTATATCTGATTTCACACTTCAACAACGAGAAGGCGGAGCGCAAGTTAGTAACGATCTCATATTGAAAAAGGGTCGTGAGCTTGGTCACGATATAATAGAACATACCCATTCTTCTTCTATAACTGATTTTTTAAGCTCTTACGATGTAGTTATCAATTCTAATTTAGAGGCAATAAGCAAAATCTCCCCAGAGAAAATAAATTATATAACCAATCTTCCTAATTCGGTCAGATTAGAGCATGACTCTTGTTCGTATTTAGACCCAAAAACCAGAGAAGATTTATTCAGCAATTGTGTAAAAACATTTTTTTTAAGTGAATTTCATTATTCTTTCTTTAAAGATCTGTATGGAGATTATTTTAAAAACGTAGAAATAGTTTATGACCCAATAGATGTTAATTTATTCAGAAGGGTCGAAACTAAAAAAGTTTATGATGTGGTTTATTGCGGCTTTCTTCACCAGCTTAAAGGCATTAATAACCTTATACATTTTTCCAGAAATAATCCCGATAGACACATATCGGTTTTTGGGTGGGGGGATACAAACCCTGAAACTTCTTTTGAAAAAGAAACTAATATAGATTTTAAAGGATCTAAACCTTACGAAGAAGTAGCTTCTGTTTTTCAACAAGCGCAAGCTGTATTCCATTCTCCGATAGTAAACGAACCTTTTTGTAGGATGATTGGGGAGGCTCTTTTGTGTGGAGTTGAGGAAGTTATAGGGCAGACAGATAAGATAGGTTCTCACTTAGAGTTTCAAAAAGTGGGGTATGAAAAATTTAAAGAGAAATGTGGAAAAGCTACCGAAACTTTTTGGACAGCCATTGAAAATTTATGAAAGAAGTATCAGTTATTTTAAATACCTTTAGAAGACCCTTTAGTCTAGAAAAGCAATATAATGCCGTAAAGGCTCAGTCCGTTAAAGTAAAAGAGATTTTTTTGTGGAAAAACCACCCAGAGGATAATTCTGAATTTGATTTTTCTCATTACTCCGACATAGCAATAGCTTCTAATAACGCCAATTATGGGGTGTGGGCAAGATTTGCTTACGCCTTAAATTCAACTTCTGATTATATTTGCGTACTTGATGATGATACAATTCCTTCGGAAAAATGGTTTGAAAACTGCATTAATTGTATAGAAAATGAAAACAATGGATTATACGGGACTATCGGAGTTATTTTTAATGATTTAAATTATAAATCTTATGAGAGACATGGGTGGGCAAATCCGAATGAAGAAACAAAAAAAGTAGACATAGTAGGTCATTCGTGGTTTTTCCACAGAGATCTCCTTAGTGCTTTTTGGAGAGAGGTGGATGAGCCTATTTCTCATTTATGTGGAGAGGATATGCATTTTTCATACTCTATTCAAAAATATTTAGATTTGAATACATATGTACCTCCTCACCCCAAAGAAGATAAAGCCCTATGGGGAAGCGACCCAGAATTGGCTCACAAATTCGGAGTAGATAAAAATGCTATTTCCGTAAATCACCATAGCAGTATTTTTGGAAAATCCCTGCAACACTATCATGCTAAGGGATTTGAATTAATAAATGTATGAGCAAGACCCTTATAGTTTATGGCACGAGGCCAGAATATCTTAAAATCAAACCCCTGCTAAAAGATAATCCGTCCCTCCATACCTTATATATAAAACAGCATGTTGATATAATTGATTTTGGTGATCCTACTCATTCGATTGATGTAGAAAATAAATGCGAAAATAGGTTAAATTCTATATTCCAACAAATTTTATTAAAAACAGGGCAGATCATATCCTCCTATAAAAACATAGTTATTCAAGGTGACACTGCGACAGTCGCCGCTACAGCTCTAGCTGCGTATAATTTAAAGAAAAAAATATTTTATATTGAGGCGGGACTCAGGAGCTTTGATTTAGAA
>TARA_R110000765_G_scaffold35816_2_pt1 | contig 14000 bp, 9 predicted proteins | sample TARA_R110000765 | Tara Oceans TARA_R110000765 (sample SAMEA4398168) | marine metagenome | biome: Polar Biome; feature: [MES] marine water layer (ENVO:01000295) within the mesopelagic zone...; material: water (ENVO:00002006), including particulate matter (ENVO:01000060) such as...... | reverse complement strand
CTATAATCTATATGTAATTTTTCACCTAAGTTAACGTATCGAAATCTTAATGTTCTATACGTATTAGTCGAAAGATTAGTAAAGGTACTTGAAAATGTAGACAACGGGGCATTACCTCTAAGATTGTGCACATAATCCCTAACTACCATGGCATCTCTATGTGTTTGCTTGTCATTAACCCCTGGTCTATCGTCTCTACCGGTTAATGCATATAACCCTGTAGAATCAAAAGCAACTTTAACTAACATTCCACTTAAAATACCACCTTCTAATAAAATTGTTGAGTCACCTTCTGTCTTTAATACTTCCGGAATCTCAGTATATAGAGCATGCGCAGATAATATATATTCTGGATCTTGATCACCTAAATATTGACCTGGTAAACAACATAACGGGTATGCAAGGTTTGTTAAAAACGTAGAGAAACCTACTTCATAAGTACTAAGAGGAGCTGAAATACTCCAACTAGGTAATTTATACTCAAACGACCAAACTATATCATAGTTTGAATTAAACGATTTTTCAGCTGCAATTAGCGTATAGTATCTTGAACCTGCTGGTAATCTTATATCTGTTGGAAAGGCCATCTATTATATATTTAATTACTCATTTCTTTATAAAAGTACAGGTGAGGGAATTTGTTGTTTCGAGATGGGTTCTAAATACTAAAACATAGCCGATTTTTAGAAGCTCTCTGTAAATTATTGGGAAATAATCTTCATGAATATTAACAAGAACGCTATCTGAGTTATCATCATATATAACATAATCTGAAAACTCTTCACATAATGTACTAGCTCTACAACAGCTTGTATTCATATAAGTATTTATTCATCAAATACTTGCAAAATCTTTTCTATCTTTTCTATTAATATAGTATTATCAGCGAGATGTTGTCCTTGATTTGTATTAAATACCGTGCATTCAGTAAGAATTGTTTTTAATGATACAAAATCTTCGTAGTCTAACCCTTCAACAATAACTTCTTCCATATTTTAGTTATATATAAAAAATATAAAAGCAACTATGACCACTCGAACATTACTATTCCATTTCCTGGAACAGGTCCCTCAGGACGGCCACCATGAGCACCTTGCCCACCGCCTGGAGCCGGGGCGTTACCCCACCATGAAGAGCCTCCTATAGATTCTTCTTTACCGCCTGAACTTGTATCTAACATCCCAGATCCGCCTTTTACTATATAACCGTTTAATACATAAGTGTTTGACGTTAACACAATACCACTAGCCGTCTCAGTCGGGATTTGGCTATTAGAGCTGCCGGCATAGCCTCTTCCATCATATATACCACCATCAGCTCTTACAAGTGTTGTGGCACCATCAGGAGTATATATAGCAGAAAAGTCTCCATTAACAGGTGCATCAGCAATCGATGATCCAGGCGCGCACTTAACCTTAAATATTGTTCCAGGAGCTGCAGATAAATAACCTGTACAGGTAGCCGCGGCACCTCCGGGAGTCACGCCACCCTTTGAACCAGCTCCTGTTACATAAAACTTAACATGGTGTATACCAGCCGGCATTGTAAATGTATGTGTGTCTAATCCGTCATCAAAAGACACCAACCCGGGTGCTGGTCTTTCTATAATAACGCTCCCGCTTAATGGATTAAAGGCTGTGCCTGTTTTATCGATAGTATTTACAAAAGCAGACAGGTTCTTCTGAACTGTAAGAGTAGGATTAGTTACACCTCCTATAGATTTAATCATGAAGTGTATACCAGTTGCTGATAGGACGGGACTCGTCGCCATTGCTGCAGTCGTTACACCCACTAAGGTACTATTTGCTGGGTTAGCAGCGCCGTAAACAACCTTATTATTTAAACTTGGTACTCTAAAATAATCAGTAGTTGTTTCACCACCGGTATTATAACCTATACCAATAGCAGCAGATAAGTCAGGGTAAGCTGTACTAATATATTCTGAACCATCACAACTTAACCAACCATACGGTACTTCGGCCGCGGCCGAAGCAAAAGGAACTATGGTGGCTACTGGGAGAACAGATGCAGTTGTAGGTGCTACAGTAGATTCTACTATACTAGGTATTGACCAAGATAACAACCCATCTGCGTTTGATCCTAAAAATGAATCATTCCCCGGACCTACTGGAGGGAAATCATAATTAATTGCGTTTATCTTTAATTTAGATGGAAGTGAAAGGTAGTTAGTAACGCTTGTTGTTCTTTGAGTAATATTGTCAATGTTGACTGTACCGCTAAGAGCTAGTTTATTAGATCCATCTAGTTCTATAGAACTTCCTAGAGCATCTGCCGAAAAATTACCTGCAGATAGCGTTCCAACAGTAATTAAATTTTTAGAGTCAATTACTATAGTACCGTCCCCAGCACTAATTTGGTTAGCAACAGTTAACCAATCAGTCTCTACAGCTCCAGTCCCAGCTATACATATTCTTAAACTATTAGTATCAGTTTCATATGCGTAGTCACCGGTGACTACAGGAGATAAAGAAGTTAAATCTGCAGCTCTACCTTTATATTTGTTGCCAACTACTACACCTCCGGGTGTAGTACTATTACCGATATACAATCTCTCAGTATCGGTTGTAAAGCCAACTTCTCCACTCTCTAATGTTATCTGTTTTCTATCCGAATCAGTACCTCTACGTACAAGGAGTTTTAACAGAGTGTTTTCTAAAATTTCTATTGCCATTGTTTTAAATATTTAATTACCAATTATATACAGGGATTGCAAATCTATCAAATACTTCTTCACTATCTGTGTTTCTTACGTCACCGGATAGAGCAAAAGCAATAAACCCTGCAGAACTTAATTGAATATTATCTCCATTAGAATTTAACCCTTGATAGATTTGCTGATCATAAACACTACGTCCATAACCAACAGTTTTTTGATTTGGTGCTCCGTTAAATATGCTATTTATCGAAGATTTTTTATATTTAATTATAAAGTTGACACCAACGGCGCTTAAGCTGCCATTTGCGGACCCACCTGGAAAATCTTTATTACCAAGCGGAACATTAGCACCGGATAAGTATAATACATTAGATCCTGGTGCTGCAGCGTTATTACCGTATAATAATACGTCACCCCCGGCTAAATTTGGAACTCTAAATAAAGTACCACCGGGATTGGACATATCTCCTGCTGTATTCCAGTTACCACCAATAACATCATATAAGGCAACGTATTCAGCATCTGTTGACTCGTATGCGCTACCATCACATAATAAATAACCGGATGGTATATTTGTAAACGCCCGGGCATGAGGTAAAATACTACCTATAGGAACATTATCTTGTGCACCGCCAGATAAGCTGGTTGCAGTAATTACATCAAATATAGAAGACTGTATTTTCTTAATTAATCCGTTTGTTGTATCATAAAACGGAAACTCTTGTGCAGAAGAAGTGGCACCGTATAGTGATATTTGACCATTCGAGTCTAAAGAAAAAGTAGTAGAATTAACACTTCGTAAATCTGATTGTAGTTGCCCAGTTATGCCATTAACACCTAACCCACTATTTACTAATTTATTTCCGTCTTGGCCGGCCCAGCTAGATACAGGAATAGTCTGCAACCCGAGTGATTTAAATTCTAATTGATTTTCTACATTAAATTGAAATTGTTCCGGATTAATGCTGAGTTTTAATTTAGTATTATTACCGCCAATTAATCCTGAAGATAAAGCTGAAGTAGCAATCTCTCTTTCTGTAGTAGATTCAGCAACTGGTGAAATCTTTGAATTAGACAATTCTAAGTAAGTTGTGTTTATATTAACAGACGCGATCCCTCCTGCACTAGATAGAAGACCATCACCGTAAAACTCAGTCTTTAAATATTGTGCATCAAACCCTTCCTTTTTAATTGTTAGTTTATTATTAGTATCAAATTCTATTAACGTGTCATCCGGTACCGGTCCAATATAACCATATCCTGAAAGCGCATCGTTGTAATTGGCTGAAGTTAATATATATAAGAGACTATTTGCGTAACCAATATCACCTACTTGTAAGCCAGGTGAATCTTCCGGTCCTAAACTAGTTGCTGCTGTATATGGTCCTATACTTTTATTTCCAATTACATTACCACCGTATGTTGCACCGTCACCTACAAATAAGCGTTTAGTATCTAAAGTATACCCAACTTCTCCTTGATCTAAAACAATAGAGTTACGCTGGGCATTGGACCCCCTTCTTACTTTTAATTTAACTATCGTAATATTTGCCATGATTTTTTTATGCTATTCTTTTCCAAACGTATACGCCATAAGAAGGTAATATATTATTATGAGCTGTATCTAACCCAACAGCTGCTGTAACTCTTGTGTTATTAGCCCCCTCTTGTCTATTTAATACTTCAGTAGGCCCTGTTATAGTGGGCACGGAATTATTGTCTGTTAAATATTGACCTGCTGCAGCACTACCACGATCAACCGCTCCTAGTTGTAATGCTAATTCATACGGTGTTTGATCTGACGTGTACTCTACAGTTGTTAAGCGGTGTCCAGCACCGATACGATCAGTACGTTCATACAGCCCAACTTTCACGTCTGCAACGAATCTCGTCTCACCGTTCCATAAACCTATCATTTCTTTAAATTGGTAAGTTCTAGCTAACTCACCGGTTGTATATAGTGTTCGAGTTGGCGCAGAGTAATTAACAGCAGACCCTCTTTCGAAGCCAAAATCAAGAGAATAAACCCAAGCATGACTGCCTTGTTCTGTAGCGTTTTCTCGAACTATCATGGACGGGGCTGTTGAGAAGAGTTCTGAGGGATATAAATGGAATGCTTGACCTAATGAATATCTAGCTCTTACCTGCTGTGCAAAGGCTAAGGTAGAATTTTGTGTACCAACGTTTGTTGTTTGTGAGACTGCCCCAGACCCGGCCGGGTTAGAAACTTGCACATCAACAGCTCCTATGTCAACATCGTGGCTATGGGCTGGTAGTTGATCAGTAGTAAGAGTAACTTTATATTCACCTCTGGAATCTCCAGAACCGCCTCGTAGACCAGCAGCCTCTTCTTCTTCACCACCAGGGCAGAAGTTCCGGGCGGTACCGTTTTTATCAGTATTATTTCCTGCACCAACTAAAAATCTACCTTTAGCTACCTGTGTCCATACTGTGCCAGCAATCCGGTCTGTTGGGTTATTGTCGTCAAATGTTAATTGTAAACAACCAACCGGGTAAAAGCAATCTAACCACTCTAGAGGCTCTCTTGTTTCAAATCCTTTTGGGTATATGTAGTTATTAACTATAACCCTCTCACCGCTTAATGCTAACCCCGTGGAATTACCAACACCATCAAAAATATTATTTATCGGACCATTTGGGCCTAAATTCGCTCCACTTAAGTGAAGAAGCGAAGAATATAAATCAGATATAAATTGATTGTCTAAGCTCTCTGGCATACTATTATTTATGTCGGAATCTAGAAATACTATCTAACTAATCTTCCTTTCCGTAGACAACCCCTCCGGATGCTGTAACCGGTCCTGATATAACCTTTATAGCTCTACCACCTGAACCACCTGCTGTTCTGATAGTTTCACCTCTTCTAGTATAATCCCCACCATCTGCTCCCCAGCCACCACCACCAGCACCATTACCCCACCCACGGGTGGCATTACCACGGCCGCCTTTTTTAGCAAATACAGATTGTCCTGAATTTCCATCAGATCCTCCATTACCACCGCCATTATAACCACCAGCGCCTCCTGTAGCAGGTAATGATAAAATTCTTCCACCACCACCACCTCCACCGTGTGGATCATTACCACCTCTTTTAATCCCACCGGAACCACCTCCACCAGCTTCACCCCCCTTACCTTGATAAGCAGGTCTGGATCCTGAGCGATTGTTCCAATTAGCACCATCCCCACCTATTCGACCAGGTGCGCCACCAGCACCACCAGCTTCAAAGCCACCAGCTGAGCCCATACCACCTTTACCACCACCAGCGCCGCCACCACCGCCGCCATGATTACCGGAACCACCACCAGCACCACCACCACCGCCACCGGCTATAGCTCCTTCGGTATTGTCAATTACTATAGCTGCAACTGTGTTAATTTCTATTGCAGCTCCACCATCCCATCCATCTCCTATGCCACTAGCCCACCCGGTGGAAGGCGATCTGGATTGACGGAATGTGTTTTGAGGTACAGGCTGGTGCGGGCCTCTGCGATGTGTAGTTGCACCATACGAACCACCATCACCACCTCTTCCCATAATAAAGCCCCTATTAAAAAGAGCTAAACCACCGGGAAAATTATCAATCCTTAATGCTGGTGTGTTAATACTATCTGACCATATGTAAACATCATTATTTATAGTTATAGTCGCAGGTGATATCCCATTCCACCCACGGTCAAGGGCCCAGGCATTTAAATTAAGTTCTTTTCTATTTGTTGTTATTGTCCCACGCCACATTGCCTCTGCAACTGGTGTTACAATCCCCGGGCCTGTGGAAACAACGCCTGTAACTGCACCCTCTACAACTGGTATTACAAAGTCTAAAGGAACTCTACGCCACACGTAAACCCCGTAATTAGGTAATATATTATTATGACATTCTGTAACCCCTGTATTTGTAGTAGATCTACGTACACCGTCTCCAGGTATTTGTTCAGGTGTGAAAAGCGTAGATTCAGCATTAACTACTTCAGCATCTAATTCCTTTAAGAGATTTACACCCTCAAGAGCGATCGCTGCTTCATCCGTACCTAATACATCAATAATAACATTTCTTGCTCTTATAATATCCTGCGATCCAAATTGTCCAGGATGAACTCTATCGTTATCTCTTGGATCGTAAACACTAGCTTCTAAAACACCACCGGTATTATTCTGACCTGTGAACGGAACACCAACAGGCCGCGGCCCATTATTAACAAATACTTGTGTGTTACTATTGGCTGTAGAACTTGCTGTTAATAGTCCACCCCAACCTGGACCACCTGTAACACTCCCACCCCAGCCGGCTAAAGAATAATTACCTAGGTTCGGATTAAAATCTGAATTAGTATATCTATAACCATCTACCTGCCTTTGTTGAATTAACCATGTTCTATAATTATCATGCCCGTTATAAGAGGTATTATTTTGAAATGCTTCTATTCTATCTTGTTCTAAGAAATACGGGAAAGGATTATTTACGACATTCGATAATAATTGATTATCACCACTAAAAACTTTTTCTTCTGTTAAGCCTTGTGGATTAACAGTACTACCGAAATAAAATATAAATTGTGTACTAGTATTAAACGACCCTACTGTTTGAAATCCTATATTAACATCATGGGTATGAACAGGTAACCCATCTGCATTCAATGTTACACAATACTCACCTGCTAGATCACCTGATCTCGCGCCGCCATGACCTGGAGAAAAATTATAAGAATATGCTGGGTCGTTTTGATCAGTTCCTGCACCTTCACCGACTAAAAATGTACCACCAGCCGGCGCCCATTTTGTACCTGCTATTCTGTTACCCGGGTTGTCATTAGTAACAGTTAACATTATACTATTGATAGGATGGAAGGCGTCTAACCACTCAGACTTAATATCAAAACCAACAGGTTCTATATATCTGTTTATTACTACTTTATCACCAACTGCACTTAATGATATACCAGTAAGTCTTCCGTTACCGGTATACACATCATTTTTAGGTAAGGCGGAAATATCAGCACCACTTACATGGAATAACGAAGTGTAATAATCAGCTATCCGTAGTCCTTTTAAACTCTCTCCGATATTTTCTGGTGTAGTAGGTGGTATTCTTGCAGCGCCCATAATTTTATTTAGTATATTAATCGTGATTCTTCGGCACGGATGGCTTGGTCTCCAACTTCTGCTGAAACGATGTCCTCAACATCTTCTCCGGATGTAATAGTGTTAATTATTGCTACTTGAAGTTCATATATTACATTAAAAACCCTTGAGATGGCATCATACGTTACTTCCTCATTTTCATGAAATTCAAAATTTCTAAAGTTCACTTCCATTCCTTCATACGACACGTATTTACTCAACACAGGCACACCTTCCACAATTTCTTTAATAGGAATAATACTGGCATTTAAGTATATATTAATAGTATCCTTAATAATATTTTGAAGTTCACTATTTATTGAAATGCCCAAGCTAGACTCACAGCTAGTAATCTTTTCATATAAATTAGGTAGATCCAATGGAATATAATTTTTATATGCAAGACTTGAATCCTTAAACAAGTATATACGCCCTATATTATGCAATAAATAAAACAAGTTGGAATTATTTTTTGCGACTAGTAGATTAATATTATTAAAGAAATTAGATCTTAGTAAATTTGAATTAAATTTCTTTTCTATTAAATTAAATCGTTCTCTAGTATCGTCAAAATACATATCTTCAAGATATAATAAATTATCTATTGAAGGAAGGCCGGCTGCTTCTGCCGGGTTAGAAATAAATCTTGTTGATATTGACCCTTGATCATTTAGGGTGAATATATTAGAATCACTACCAGAGAAGTAAACTTTTATTTCGGTTTTAGTATTGTATTTGTAATACGGCTTATAACGATTTAACTTTGTTGGGGATGGTAGTACATATCTTGTATTCTCGGAGCTTTTACCAATTTTATCAACATCAACATGATACATATAATAATAAAATCCTGTTTTAGAATCTTCTGTTCCAGGATCGGTTATTATTAAAATACTATCATCTGTATCTCGTATATCGAAAGCTACAATAACTTCACTAGTAGATGATGGTTGAATAGTATCTATAAATTTAAGTGAATATTTATCATGAAGCTGTATTACAGGGATCCCAGTCGCCCCCGTGGGTGACCTATAACCTAAGAGGTTGCTTCCAATTTCAATCGTGGCATCAAGAGGTGTAAACGGTAGAGTTATCTTATCTACCAACTTAAAAACTCTACAAGGGTTAATAAAGCTGTTATCGTAAAGGCTTAATTCATTCCCCTTTAAGCTATACAATACATCAGTATTATTATCATACGTAAATTTACTATTACCTGCAAATGGATCATCGTATATTCTAACTAATCCACTGTTATGAACAAAGCTACCAGAAAAAGTATAAGAATTTGTAGGTGTTGTAGTAAAATAAAAATATGATTCATTATCATAAACAAATAAAGTGCTATCTATTGTTTCATCGAGTACATCTACACCAAGAATTTTATCTACAGTACTAAATGGATCTATTTGAATTGGAAAGCTATTATCTTTTGCGAGAGATAAATTATCATTTCTTAGATCTGTTGAACTACTTGATGCTCCTAAAAAATAACTATTACCACCTTTAGTTGAATTAGCAAAATCTAAAATATTTGTATTAGAGACTATATTTAAAGCATATAAATTTAAATTATTTAAATTTAATAGTTGTAAATTTGTATCAATAAACGTTTGGTCTATAATGTTTCTAGGTGATATTGAAGGTTTCTTTATAACCGTCTTATCTACAGGTGTTGTTGTTCTGTCAAATTCAAACTTATCTAAAAAGCAATTCGATAAAAAGGTGTCACTAGAACTAAGAACCTTTGAAGAGGCGGTTATAGACTTACCTGAATACGCAACACCATCGACAATATTAAACAAGCCTGTGTAATCGTCTCCACTTAATGTAAAGGCATTTCCGGTCGTATATTTAAAATAATCTATCATTTGTAATTTATAATGTTTATATCATTAATAACTGTTGATTTAGGTAAGGAATTAATAATATTTCTTTTTATCATATCTCGTACATCGTCAGTAATACTAGCATCCTTAATATTTAAATTCTTAACGTTAATATCAACTACATTACTCTTATTTTTTAAATTTGTATTGATAGAATTAACAGTAGTAATAGTATCAGTTAAATTCCTCATGCCACATGGGAGTGAAATAGACATGTCTTGAATATTATCGATATTAGTACTAAAGACAACAGCTAATTCTTCATATTTTTCTAAAGGTTCTAGAGTTAAATACAAGTCGGTAATAAAATCTTGTTCAGTAGCTTCGTTGTATAAGATTTCAACCGGTGCAACGCGTGGAGTGACTGCATCAACTTCCTTACCCACTGCTGGTTGTACGAAAATATCCCCGAATAAAATTCTTTTTGTAAACAACTGATATGCTCCAACATTAAAAGTATAGATTACGTTAGAGTTTAGATACAGATTACAAACTCCGTTTATAGCATTAAACGATAAAAATATATTAGTCTTTTCAAATTTATCAATATTAAACTTATGCTTAAACGTATTTAGCGAAAGCCTTTCATTTATGGTAGCTCCCGTGGTGCTATTATCAAATAAGGCAAACTTAAACGATACCTCGTTGTCAATTATGGTAAAACTTAACCCCCCGTTAATGTCATTACTACCAGATTTAACTACAAAATTACCAACATCGTTTTGTATGGTAAACCCTAAACCAAACCCGCCGTTAATGTTAATAGTTTTATAGTAATTATTAACCTTACCATTAATTTGTGCTGTATCACAGAAATTAGTTGGTGATTTTTTAATAAAATCATCTTCAGAAATTCTTACATATTTGTATCGCTTTTTAGGTTCAAACACTAAATCACTTTTCTTATCTAAATATAGTTTTTTCTCAACCGACGATTTTAAAGTGGAGTTAGTTGCAATAAGATTTTCTACTGCTTGTGCATATGTCGTGTTATAGGCCGGGTTAGCTCCTAAAGCAGCTTCTTTAGATACTAAATCCGGGTAGTAATATCTATCAACCCAAATACCTTCTTGGCCTATACCACCTGATAACCATGTACAAAGGTAAGTAATATTTTCATCCTTTACCGAATCATCATCTAATTTATACACTCGGTCCGCAAGGTCCGGTCGTTTAAATGAAAACGACCCACACTTAGTAAATTTTGTATCGTTAATATTAAGCTTATTAAACGGAGCCATTGATGATGGAGTATTAAAGTAAGTAGTACCAGGTTTTATAACAATATCGTAGTTATTATATACAAAATTAAGAGATAGTGTTTCATTTCGTTCACTGTCTATATCAGAAAAGATTGAAGTATACTTCCTCAAATCCTGTGCAAATATTGTTGTTTCGGAGGTAGAGAGTAAATTATTAGAAGAGGTAAATTGCTCTTGCGTATTTACAATATTTTTTAAATTATAGAAATTGAAATCTAAATCTACTTTATTACTAGAGCTATAAAAAAGATAATTTGAAGGTAAGTTAAAATCACTCTTATCTTTATCTATATTCCCATTATTATCATAGGTAATAAACGATGTATTATATGGTGACGGTATAGTGAGATTAAGCTCTTGGTTTATTTTTATACTTGAATCTGCTATAAAAAACTGATTTGATTTGGAGTCTGTTGTAATTTTATTTGCGTATACTATACCATCGTTGTTAAGTAAAATATATTTGTCACTTCCTTTACTTGAATATAAATTGATAAAACTATTCGTCTCATATTTTAGAAGATTATATTCTAGATTAAACCCTTCCAGAGGCAATTTGTTTTCAGCAACAAATAATGTATTACGTATATTGTTAACTTCATCATCATCCGTCACTACTAAGTAATATCTTATATTATTATTAGCGCTTATGGTACTAACTCTACATGTAAAATCATCTACAAAGGTAATTTCAAAATTACTCGCATCGGATAAAATACCGGTGAATGTAGTAGTACCGTAAAAGGTCGCATTATAGATATTGTTAGTATCTTTAAAGCTTGATAAAGAAGCCGGCTTAAACATTAAGTAATTGTGACCTGATGTTGTAAAATTAAGTGTTGTAAAGTAAGAACTTGGTTTTACGTTAATTTCTTTATGCGTAGTAATATTATCAAGGAGAACGTTGGTAGTAAGATAAAAGTTGGTAAAGTTAAGATTTTTAAAATCTTGAATACCAGAAAGAGCATTAACAAATGTTAAAGCATACCCACCATTAAAGGTTTGCGCATATTGGTCTAGAGTAAGATCTGTTGGACATATTGTTGCCTCAACAGAACTTAAAGCACTTAGACTCGATTTAACTAAACAACCCATTTTATATATTTATGCCTACTGTTCTTTATAAGATTTGTTATCGAGTTGAACAATATAGTTGTCTTTTTGTGTTAGTAGAGATACACGCGAAACATTATTTGCATCGTTTAATAAATCTAAACCTACTATTTCCATATCTTCTATACTTTGATAATAACTCTCTGAATTAACAACTAATGGCACGCTTAACTGTGTAGTGTCACCGGTAACATACCCTACATTCATTTTAAAGGTGACGTTCTTTTTTAATGCATAACTCGAGGGGTAGTAGGTATGTTTATACGTATTAGTTAAAAAGACAGGGGCGCTTCCTTTTTGTATCTCAGGGTAAATTGACTGCGTTCTATAATCCCGGTAAATTGTTAAATCTGGCTCGAGTATAGGTGAGGTATCACCCCAATCAATGCTGACATAATTAGGAAAAATGTCCGAATACACGTCAGATATATTTAAAGTTACGCGTGTAGCGTTGTATAGATAGGCAGTTCCAAGAACTATTTCACTATTCATTTGAATTTTAGTAGTTGATACAGTAAGTGTGTAAGTGTTCATAGTACGAGTGCAGTAGCTGATACTCTAGTTGAAAGAGATGAAAGGGTGGGGGTATGAGCGAATTCTGGAATTTGGTATGTTGCTGTCATGGAAGGAACCTGTGAAGATAGCATAAAATGTAAATTGGTTAAATCTGCTGCAGATGTTGTTAAATGGTTATTAGCAAATGTATAAGTAAATCTGCTATTGGTACTTGAAAATGCTGTTGTATCTAAGAAGTTTATACTATCCTTATACTCAAATAAGTAATTTAAAAGTAACGGCCCTTTATTTAAATCTTTTAATAAAATACCTAAATTAAATTGTTCGTTATCACTACTATACGTAAGAAACGGCTTACTGCTTTCTACATATACAGATAACGGAGATGGATCCGATAAATCAAAATAGCATGAAGATGCTGCAGCAGTATTACCTGTTGTAGGAAATATTACTTTTGTTTTATCTTTAAGATAATCATACTTGTATATTTTTGGATATATTCTGATATCCTTTAACGATAATTGTTCATGAACTAGTCTGCAAAAGAACACACTACTATCTACCTTCACCCTGTTACTAATCTTATCAAAGAAACTAGTATTTATAGTCAGGTAATTAGTAAACGTTATTGGAGAAATGAAAACGTTGTCTTCATACTTTGTTTTTTCTGTAACTAAAAAGGTACTAGTTTCGATAAACAATGTGCTATACATTAAGTCAAATTCTTTAATTGATGTAGATAATTGATCACATACAGTTGTGTTATATTTGCTTGAAAAATAAGTTAATGTATCTGTTAATTGCTTTACTGCTGGTTTATCAGGTGCCTGGTTAATATTTTTAACATATACTTTACCGGTATGTTTTCGTCTGTCAAATAATTTCTCACTTGCTGTTTGAACAGTTGTAAATGTAGTAGTATCATAAACTTCACTTCTGTAATCGAACCCTTCTTCAGCTTGAGTATAATTAAATATTATATTGTCAGTAAACCGACCGCAGTCGTAGTTACTTACTCCGTTGTCTCCGGAGAGGCGCACGTTGACTGAAAAATCTCCAGATAGAGTTGTAGTCCAAGCATTAGTTGGATCACATAAGCCTCTAAAAACAGTAGTACCTTCCCAAAATGCCCCTCCAGCATCTACAAGATCTGAATAGTAAAATTGTAATGCACTATCCCCATAGGCACTTAGACCGGATATCAATAAATCACCTGCAGATGTTGCGCTTGTAGGGTCTGTAAGAGACTCTGTGTCAGAAAACATAAAATAAGCTGCTTCTTTTACATCAGCGTCAATTGTTAAAGTTTCTGGTCGACCGTAATCTACTTCAAGCCAGTTAGAAGGTTGTTTAAGTTGTTGATAAGGGTTAAAATATCTAAAAAATATGTTATAAGCAGAT
>TARA_R110000765_G_scaffold9042_4_pt1 | contig 14015 bp, 14 predicted proteins | sample TARA_R110000765 | Tara Oceans TARA_R110000765 (sample SAMEA4398168) | marine metagenome | biome: Polar Biome; feature: [MES] marine water layer (ENVO:01000295) within the mesopelagic zone...; material: water (ENVO:00002006), including particulate matter (ENVO:01000060) such as...... | reverse complement strand
CCTCGGTGTCGGTAAAGCCGACAAGTGGCCAGGAGAAGGTACAGTCAACGAAGCTATTACTGCACCTTCTACTGACGCTAAAGCATCGTTAGAAGCAAAAGGGAATCTATTAGCACTCAAAAAGATTGATACTACAGGCTCAGCCCGTATGATTCCAAAGGTCGAGCTTAAGGCCGGTCGTAAGTACAAAGCCTACGATTCCAACGACGAGACTGTATTTTATCCAACACTTGCCGGTGATACTACCACTGAATATCCATGCTTTGCGGTTTATAACGGAGGAGTATATCTTTGCATCCGTAATGGTACAGAATCTGGTGCAGCATGGGCTACATCGAGTAGTACATTAACCGATGAGAGTGGAGGTTACTTCTCTAGCACCGGCGGTTACGATTGGGTATTCATTTACGATCTGATCGTCGGATCAGTGCTGGACATCGAAGAATTTGTCGAAGTTGAAGAAGCAGCTGGAACTGCAGTAGCGCAAGGTGAAATTTGGCATGCTGTAGTAGTTAACGGCGGAACTGGCAACAGTGTTGATGGCAATGCGGTCACAGTACAAGGTGATGGAACTGGGTTCGCCGCAACGTACGTTGAGTCTGGTGGAATTGTCACTGGCATCACTATTACGAATGTTGGTGCTAACTACACTCAAGCTAAACTAGACTTGAGTGCACTGACTGATGTTGAAATTAACCTCTCAATTACACCATCTGAAGGCTTCGGTGTTAGCGCATTAAACGATCTACCATCATGGTACCTCGGCGTTGCAGTGCAATATACGAATGCCGAAGGTGGTGAAATTTCAACTAAGACAGAATACCGCCAGATCAGTCTTATTAAAGATCCAACAATCACGCCAGGCGACGGTGCAATCAACAGTCCAGAAGATGATATCACTGCTGACGCATTACGATACATCACGGTTGACGCGACGCTTTACACCGGATTAGTTGCACAATTGAGTGTTGATATTACAAGTGGTTCTTACCCCGTCATCAGAGATACTGCTACAAACGCCGTAGGATACGCAATCCGTGCTGAAGACCTTGGTGGTAATATTGCTAAAATTTACTACTACCAAAACTATACAGATAGCGTGACATTGATTCCATTCACTAATGGTGCTGGTACAGTTGATGTTCATACTGATGGGGACGTTGATGGTACACCGAATAGTGGCCTAGTTGCTTTTGCAGATGATGCAGGTGAATACGATGGAACGTCAGGAGAATTGATCTTCCTTGAAAACCGAGACGTAATTACCCGAGCACCTTCACAAATCGAAGACATCCGTCTTATCATCCAATACTAATACCTTATGGCACACGACGAAATAAATTATCCTGGCGAAAGCGCTAATCACCTTAGAAATGACTCGTTTGTCGAGGTGGAATTGGCTGATACATATAAGACTGTTGCAGACAAGATAAATGCACTAGGTCTAGAGGTGGATTCATTAGACCACGAAACGAAGGCATATGTTGACAGTCTAACTACGCCGAGTTCTAATTTATCTATAGGTACCTATGGTAAAAATACCGTATATGAAAATACATCAGCCAGAAAAATAATGATTGTTACCCGTATCAATGGCGGTAATGATATTGGTGGATTTAATGCTTATATAGGACCAACAACAGGAACAACAGAGTTGGTAGCATATATCGAGCAGTGGGGTGATGGCGGTAGTACAGATGCAGAAACATTTACTATTGTGGTGCCTTCAGGTTGGTATTTCAAGTTTTCAGGAGATGCTAACATACATAGGTCAGAAGGGTGGGAAATGTAACCTATTGGTCTGGTAATAAAAACACACATTTAAAATTATGGCTAAACCAACTTCAAGACAATCACTAGTAGACTACTCTCTGAGACAGCTCGGCGCACCAGTCATCAAAATTAATCTTGCTTCAGAGCAGATTGATGACTCAATGGATGACGCAATTCAATTGTACCAAGAATATAATTCAGAAGGTACAATCGAGGTGTTCAAAAAGCACGAGATTACGCAAACAGATATTGACAACAAGTACATTACTGTACCTGAGTCAATGATCGTCATCTCAAGGGTTCTCCCATTTGATACAAGTGGAGATCAGTTCTCTACAATGTGGCAGATCAAGTTCGATTCAGTAAATGAACTTAACCGCGGTACGTCTGACCTTAAGAATCACCACATCAACATGAGCCACATGGCGTTGATCGAGTATATGTTCAAGGTTGAGCAAGCTATCACTTTCTCGCGCAAGCAAGGCAAGGTATATTTTGAAGGCTTGGACTGGAACCTTGACGTGAAGGTTGGAGACTTTATAGTATTTGAAGGCCAAGAGACTCTTGACCCTGAAGCATATCCGCTGATTTATAACGACATTTTCCTGAAGAAGTATTTTACCTCTCTTCTCAAAAGACAATGGGGAGTTAATATCAAGAAATTCGACGGGATTCAAATGCCAGGTGGCGTTACGTTAGATGGTCAAAAGTTATATGATGAGGCAGTAGCTGAATTGAAAGAGATCGAAGAAACAATGAGAGATGAATTCGAAGAACCTCTATCACAAGTCTACATGGGATAAATAGCTTTATGGCTACAAATTCTTACCTTGATTGGAACGACTCAGATGAACAGAATCTCTATGAGAGTTTGGTTATCGAATCGCTTCAGTTCTACGGACAGGATGTTTATTACATTCCCCGTGACTTGATTTCAACTGATGAAATCTTAAACGAAGAGATTGAATCGAGATTCAACGACTTCATCGAGATTGAAATGTATCTTGAGACCGTTGACGCGTTTGAAGGAGACGGTTCTTTGTTCTCCAAGTTTGGGTTCGAGATGCGCAATCAGATTAAGCTGATAGTTTCCCAGATGCGATTTGAAGAGGAAATCAACTCTGCTGTTGGAGAAACACGAAACATCCTACGCCCGCGTGAAGGAGATTTGATCTATCATGCAATGACTAAGGGATTATATGAGATCAGATACGCTGATAGCAAAACTCCAAGCTTCTACAATCTTGGCAATCTTCCTGTACATAGATTAACTTGCGAGCTATTCGAATACTCAGGCGAATCACTTGACACTGGCATCGATGAGATTGATGATATCCAAGATGAGTTCACAGTATTGCCAATGCAAATCCAAACTTCAGTTTCATACAGTTCTGGATCAACTTTAACTATTACATCCAATGATTCTCCTACTTTTACTGCTACTGCGGAAGTATTATCTTCGACGATCAGCAATGATCTCCGCTTAGGTAATGTTACTTTCGACACCGAATTCTTTGTAATTGCAATTGGATTGTCTGTCTCAGATGGCACGACTGCTGGTACGATCACTGCAGTACATGATCTACTTGATCCAAATTCTCCAACCTTGCCTGAACTCACCAATGTAGCAGACAATGCCGAAGGTGAAGAACAAGGCAACTCATTGCTGGACGACAGTCGAGTTAACCCAATCGGACAAGTAACATAATGTTTAGTCAGAAACCATCATATCATTCTACCACAAGGAACATCATTACGGTGTTCAATACAATGTTTAACGACATACATGTGGCTAAGACGTCTAAAGGCAAACTCGTTGATTACAAGAGAGTACCGATCCAGTATGCTCCTCGCTCGAAGTGGCTAGAAAGAATTCAAGCTCGAGAAGAAACTGACAAAGAGAAGATTGCTATTCAGCTTCCACGTATCGTGTACGAAGTAACTTCTATCTCTCGTGACATGACTCGCAAGATTGGGAACTCTGTTAACCGATTCAGATTTGGCAATAATACTTCCCAATTCGTTGATGTTCCGTACGAAATGTCAATCACGATGAGCATCGTTACCAAAACTGAAGATGAGATGTTCAATATTGTTGAACAGATTCTGCCAGTCTTCTCGCCTGAATTGACATTACGTGTCCAAGGACTTAATGGTCCATCGGAAAAGAAGACTAACGTGCCAGTGATTCTTAATTCAGTCTCACCGAATGATGAATATCAAGGCGGCATGGAAGAACGCAGACAGATCATTTGGGACTTGGAATTTACTATCAAGTATTCGTATGCTGGACCAGTCACCGACACTGGCAGTGTTATTCGTGAAGTGGATGTTAACCCCTACGCGGATGACGGCGAAGGTGAGCAAGTCAATATTACAGTCGGTGCTGAAGATACAACCGAAGATTTTACAACTACAACTACAATAACGCCCATAGTAAATGAGTCCTAAACAACTAGAGAAAAAGCGCAAGATTGCTGAGGCATTAGAGAAAAATATGCCTTCGGATGTGTTAGCTCAAGAAGCTGTCGATGAAAAAGAAACAACTATTGCACTGAAAGAAGTAGAACTTGACACACGTCTAGCAAAAGTACAGGAGAATGATAGAGATATCATTGCTGATACTGAAGATGATGTTGAGTTTGCTCGAGCTAATATCAGGAATACGATCATGAAAGGCAATGAATCGTTGGATAGATTAGCAGAATTGGCTGACAGTTTAGAACATCCGCGTGCGTTTGAAGTATATGCTAATATGCTTAAGACGATGTCGAGTTTGAATCATGACTTAATTGATCTACAGAAGAAACGCAAAGACATTAGAAAGACAGAATCTGCACCAACTCGTGTGGATATTCCAAGCGGAGGCGGTAGCGGTCCAGTCAACGTATTCGTTGGAACTACAGCTGACTTACAAAAACAAATTGAAGGAGAGGTAATAGATGCAGAGACAAGCGAATGACGGTCTAGGATATAATGGCAATTCGAGAGTGAAGCGTGACGGAGTCGTTCAACGATACACTCAGCACCAATTAGACGAATACGTCAAGTGCCGAGACGATGCAGCGTACTTCTGTAAGAATTACTTAAAGGTTATCCACCTTGACAAAGGTTTAGTTCCGTTTGAACTGTATCCTTATCAGGAAGAAATGTTTGACCACTTTGAACAAAACAGATTCTCGATTGTGCTTGCATGTCGTCAGTCAGGTAAGTCAATCAGTTCAGTCGGTTGGCTCGCATGGTATTGCTTATTCCACTCCGACAAGGTTGTTTACGTCTTAGCTAATAAAGGCGCGACTGCCCGAGAAATGCTAGCACGTTTCACTTTGATGCTTGAGAACATTCCATTCTTCTTGCAACCTGGTTGTAAGCAATTGAATAAAGGTAATATCCACTTCAGTAACGAAACACGAATCTTCGCTGCTTCTACTTCTGCGTCGTCAATTCGTGGTCAATCAGCTAACGTCATCTACCTTGATGAGTTTGCCTTCGTCCATGATGCTAATACTTTCTACACTGCTACGTATCCTGTTATTACGTCTGGTAAAGATTCAAAGGTTATTATTACTTCGACCGCGAATGGCGTGGGGAATCTGTTCCATAAGATTTATGAAGGTGCTGTACAGAAGTCAAATGACTTCAAACCGTTCAAGGTTGACTGGTTCGACGTTCCAGGCAGAGATGAAGAATGGAAAAAGATGACAATTGCCAACACCTCTGAGAAGCAGTTTGCTCAGGAATTTGGTAATTGCCTAGGAACTAATTCGGAAATAACGATTCGTATAAATAGTACTAATGAGATTGTACGAATCACCATCGGAAGCTTATACAAGTGTATCAGAGGGCAAGGATCATGTGGTCTATCTGTTGAAGATGAAATTAGACTCGCAGCTATACGTGGGGATAACAAGCAAAAGACAATTCAAGCATAGAATGTCATGCCATTCTAGAAGATGGCCAGACGAGTTTTCTATTACGATACTGGAAGAAAACGATGATCGTTCAGTAATCGAACGTCAAGAAGAATATTACATCGGGCAGTTCGATTCATACGAGCAAGGTCTAAATAAGACGAAATCCGGTAAAGGTTGTGGGCATAATAGCACAAAATTTACGACTAGCGGGTATGTGTACAGCGAAGAATCAAGACAGAAGATGTCGGAATCGGCATTAGCCAGAGCAGAAAGAGAAAAACATACTAATGTCCGATCAGAATCTTCTAAAAAGGGGTGGGCTGTACCTGGAGTGCGCGAGCATCATTCGGCTATAAGAAAAGGGAAAAGGTTAAGAGCTCCCAAGCTGTCCGACGACAAAGTCGTCGAAATTAGATCAACGTGGGCTGATAAGAAAACAAAGTTTGACAACTCGACAAGAACTATCAATGATGAACGTCGCACGAAAAACAAATCACACAAATTGACCAATGGTGCCAGAGAATTCGCTAAAGCGTATGCCGATATATACGATGTCAGTGTACCGACAATTTACAACATAATAACAAACCGATGCAGAACAAAGATCATACCCTCGATATAGACATATTAACCCCATCTGGGTTTAAGCCGTTCGACGCGATTAGATTGTATTCTCACGACAAGTATATTCAGATCTTGCTCAGTGACGGCAATACTATTACGTGTTCATACAAACATAAATTCATCGTCGATAATTCTGTCCTATACGCTGAAGACGTAACTGTTGGGTTAAATTTAGGAGACCATCGAGTAACATTAATCGAAAAGGTCAATGAACCAATTGATTTATATGACCCAGTTAACGTAGACGATGGTAGTATATTTCTACATGATGATAACATCATCTCACATAACACATTTCTTGGTACCTCAGATTGTTTGGTCGATGCTGAGACATTACTTGGCTTGATTGCTAAACCATATCTCAGGGAAAAGGATGATGTAAAAATCTATGCTGAGCCGTTGCCTGGTCATCGTTACGTTATGACTGTCGATGTATGTCAAGGTCGTGGACAAGACTATCATACCTTTACTATCTTTGATTGTACTGGCACAGAATTCATACAAGTTGCGGCGTTCCGTGATAATATGATGTCTCCTTTGATATTCCCCAACCTCTTAGACAAGTTTGGTAAGTACTACAATGATTGCTTGATTGTCATCGAAAACAATGATGCTGGTCAAGTTGTATGCAATGGGCTTTATTACGATATCGAATATGACAATATGTTTGTTGAATCGTTCGTTAAAGCTGGTGGACTTGGTGTCCGTATGACTAAGAAAGTTAAGCGTTTAGGCTGTTCTAATCTGAAAGACCTCATGGAAAGCGGACGTATGCAGATAATTGATAAGGATACTATTGCAGAAATCGGTACTTTTTCCGCTAGAGGTACGTCTTATGAGGCTCAGAGCGGTTGTCATGATGATACTGTCATGAATCTTGTCTTATTTGCATGGTTCGTTTCAACTAGCGCGTTTGGTGACATCAGCGAAGTTGATCTAAAGGAGTTACTATATGCAGAAAAGATTGCATTCATGGAAGAAGATATTCTTACTAGTCAAGTCTACCACGAAGAAAGTGTAACGACAGGTGATCCATACATACAGTTGATCGAAGATAATAAAGCTTGGTCTATCGGTTAAGCCGATAGAAATGCCTCAATTGATAAATAGTATCTAGTGAATAAACTTCTTATTATGTCAATCTTATCAATGAAAGGAAAATAATCAAATGGGATTCCAAGTATCACCAGGCATCATTACCACCGAGACAGACGCAGCATCTGTCATCCCTGCAGTAAGTACGTCAATTGGCGCGACTGCAGGTGTATTCTCATGGGGACCTGTGAATGAAATCGTAACTGTAGGATCAGAAAAGGCTTTGGCTGAATCTTTTGGTACACCTACACCTGCTAACGCAGTCGACTTCCTCACAGCAGCTTCATTTCTACTTTACAGTAATTCTCTGCGAGTATCTAGAGCTATTGCGGTAGCAGCAACAAACGCAGGAGATGACGTTTTGTCATCACCAGTTGTACCAGTCAGAATCGACAACCAAGACGATTTTGAATCAACTACCGTATTCGGTGGACACCAATTCTTATCTAAGTTTCCAGGAGCTTATGGTAACTCCCTTGATGTTACAATCATCAAAGGTAAGACTGCATTCGATGCGGCGTTGGTTGCTGGATCAGCATCACCTGCAAATCCTGAGCTTGAAGCTATTGCAAAGTTGTTTGACTTTACGCCAGAGTACACTGATGGTGTTGCAGCAACACAAGGTTTGGAAGACGAGTTCCACATGGCGGTTATTGACCGTGGTGGTAAATTCTCAGGCGAAGTTGGTACAGTCTTGGAAACATTCACTGGCCTTTCATTAGCACCAGACGCTAAAGCAGCTGATGGTTCAACACTCTACTACAGAGAAGTACTCAAAGCTGGTTCAGCATACGTTTGGGGAGTTGACTTGTCAACCACATACGCAAATGCTGATACGTCACTTGAAGACATGGTCTCAGGTACATTATTATACGGCGCTTCTGCTACTGCAGAATTAGTGCTTACTGGTGGATCAGATGGTACAGCAGTTGCTGGAGATTATGCTACAGCACTTACACTATTTGATGATGCAGAAACAGTGGACGTTAGTCTCATGTTTATTGGTGACATCTCAGGTGAAACGTCATTCTCTGCGGGTGAACAATACATTGGTACACTGGCTGAACAGCGTAAGGACTTCGTTGGATTCGTCTCAGCACCAAATAGCATCAAGGGTATTGCTCTTGAATCTGGTAAGAAAGCCGCAGTAGTTACTAAGTTTACAGATCAAAGCGCGCTGAGTTCATCTTACCTCATGTATGATGCATCTCCGTTCTATGTCTATAATAAGTACCACGACAATTACGTTTACATTCCACAATGTGGTCATAACGCTGGCCTCTGTGCTGCGACTGACCTTGCAGCTGATCCTTGGTTCTCACCAGGTGGATTCAATCGTGGTCGTTTCCGTGGTGTCACTAAGTTAGCTTACAATCCTGGTAAGGCAGATCGTGATGATCTCTACAAGATCGGCGTTAACTTCGCTGTAGCATTTCCAGGTGAAGGCATTATCCTCTACGGAGATAAGACTGCACAGAAGAAGCCTTCTGCGTTTGATCGAATCAATGTTCGCCGTTTGTTCATTGTCCTTGAAAAGGCAATTGCACGTGCCGCAAAGTATCAACTCTTTGAATTGAATGATGAGTTTACTCGTGCGATGTTCAGAAATATGGTTGAGCCTTTCCTACGTGATGTTCAAGGCCGAAGAGGAATTACTGACTTCGCTGTTGTATGTGACGAAACTAATAACACTGGTGAAGTAATTGATGGAAACCGCTTTGTGGCTTCTATCTTTATTGCTCCAGCACGTTCAATTAACTTCATCCAATTGGACTTCATCGCAACTCGTACTGGAGTGGATTTCACAGAAATCGCTGGTCGTAGTAATGCATAATAAATAATCATAAGAAAGGAATAAACTATTATGACAATCAAAATCGACGATTTCAAAGCAAAACTTACTGGAGGCGGTGCAAGACCAAATCTATTCAAGGCTATTGTAAATTATCCTGCTTTCGCTAACGGTGATTCAGAATTAACCTCATTCATGATCAAAGGCGCGGCACTACCTTCTTCAGTTATAGCTGAAGTTGTAGTGCCATGGCGCGGCCGACAACTTAAGGTTGCTGGTGATCGTACATTCGAACCAATGTCCCTGACTATCATCAATGATACAGGCATGGAAGTTCGTAATGCATTCGAGCAATGGATGAATGAGATCAATACTCATGCAGGCAACGTTGGTCTAAACAACCCTTCGGACTATAAGTCAGACATCATCGTTCAGCAACTCGACAGAGCTGGTGAAGCGACTAAGACTTACAATATCCGTGGCGCGTTCCCAACTAACATCAGCCAGATTGAACTTGGCGCTGAAACTAACGATACAATCGAAGAATTCACTGTTGAGCTCACGTATGACTACTGGGAGGCTGGCACGACCAGCTAAGTAAGCATATAAAATTACCCAAGGAGGCACATTCATTTGTGCCTCCTTTTTTTGTATAAATACATTTATGGAAATATTTGGATTTGAATTAAGCAAAGCTAAGCCAACTGATACAAAGAAGTCAGACGCTACTATCGTAGAAAACATCATCCCAGCCGATGAAGGTGATGGTGCATATATCGTCGGAGATGGATCATGGCGTACTGTCTATGGTGCTGGTGATGATAAGTCAGGCACGCACCTTTCAGACAACGACCTAATTCTACGTTACCGCAGTGCTGCAGAATATCCTGAATGTGATACTGCAGTGAACATCATTGTTGATGAGGCTATCAATACCGGCAACGAGTTTGGAGCTCCTGTGAAATTATCTATCAAAGATGATAAGGCATTTGGAGAAAAGACTCGTAAAGCCATTACAGAAAAGTTTGAAGAGATTCTTGAAATCTCAGACTTCACCCACGAAGCTTACTCATTGTTCCGTAGATGGTATGTTGATGGTAGAATCTACTTACTAATGATCAAGCATGAGAATGATAAGAAGGGTTTAAAGGACATCCGCTTCATCGATCCACGCAAGATTCGTAAGATCAAAGAAATTAAGGAAGTCAAAGACGCAGCGACTGGCGTAACGTATCCAAAGACAATTGCTGAGTATTTCCTTTACATGTCAGACGATGCAACATTAGGCGCAGTTCATTCACTTGAAACTTCAAGAGGATCAGTACTGACTGGAGTCAAATTGCATACCGATTCTGTTATCTACGTACCGTCTGGTCACACAGATGTTACTGGAAAGAAGGTGTACTCTTATATGCAAAAGGCTTTAAAGCAAGTGAATCAGCTTCGTAAGCTCGAAGATGCTGTGGTAATTTACCGCCTTGCACGTGCACCTGAACGTCGTATCTTCTATGTCGATGTTGGTAATTTATCAAAAGGTAAGGCTGACTCGTTGATGAAAGACGTGATGGGCAAGTACAAGAACAAAATGATCTATGACGCATCGAGTGGTGAAGTCATGAATCAGCAAGATCACCTCTCAATGATGGAAGATTATTGGCTTCCACGTAGAGAAGGCGGACGAGGTACAGAAGTATCGACTCTTCCTGGTGGCGAAAACCTTGGACAGATTGATGATTTGATCTTCTTCCAACGTAAACTTTACCGCTCTCTGAATGTACCTCTAGCTCGACTAGAGCAAGAGAACACCTTCTCTATTGGACGATCAGCTGAAATCACTCGTGAAGAAGTTACGTTACAGAAGTTCATTATTAAGCTGCAGCGTCAATTCTCAAAGATTTTTATTAGGGCTATGAAAGCACACTTGGTCTTGACTAAGGTGATTACTGAAAAAGAGTGGGACACATTAGAACCACTATTGGCAATTGACTTTGAACAAGATAACTATTTTGCTGAGCTCAAAGAAGCTGAATTACTCGAGGGTCGTATGAATTCACTTCAGTCAATCGATGAGTTCAGAGGAGTTCACTTCTCTGACAAATGGATCAAGAACAACGTTTTACGTCAATCTGATACTGAAATCGATGAGATGAAGAAAGAAATTGAACAAGAAATTAAGGACGGCGTCTATCCTGACCCGAATGCCCCAGAAGAAGAGGAATAGACCTCATAGAAACCACCACAAATATAAATAGAATTATGGCTAATAACGCAAAAGATATACTTACTGCCGTTCGCTCAGGCGACGAAGACACTGCAGCTCCAGCTTTTAAAGAAGCTATGACTGCACTAACCCAAACTGCACTTGCTGCACGAAAGATCGAACTGTCTAGCACAGTATTCGATAAGAAAGACTAATCACATGTTACTTTATACCGAAAACATTGAAACACCGCTAACGGCTGTCACCGAAGATGTTGACGGCGTACCTCAGATGTATCTTGAAGGAATCTTCATGCAAGCTGATATTAAGAACAGAAACAATAGGGTTTATCCCTTACAAGTGCTGCAAGAAGCGGTATCTTTGTATGATACGAACTATGTTTCAAAGAATCGTGCAGTAGGTGAGTTAAATCATCCGACTGGTCCACGAGTCAATCTTGATAAAGTATCGCATATGATCACTAGCCTGATGTGGGAAGGTACTAACGTACGTGGTAAAGCACTCATTCTGGACAAAATGCCAATGGGCTTAATGGCCAGAAACCTCATGGAAGGTGGCGTACAGCTTGGTGTTTCTTCTCGTGGAGTCGGTGACATTGACAAATCAACAGGGGCTATGCGTAAATTCATCGCAACAGCTGTTGATATCGTACATGACCCATCTGCACCAGATACATTCATCAATGGTGTTATGGAAGGTGTTGAGTATGAAGTTGAAGGTGGAAACATTGTCCAGGCCCAGTTGATTGAACATATCAAGAAGACAATGCACAACGCACCAGCAAGGCTGATCAAAGAGACCCAAACCGCTTGTTTTGAGCATTATATGGCTTCTCTGAAGTTTTCCGATTTATAAATATAATCTAATTACACAATTTATTAAGTGAATAATGATGGGAATAATGATCAAGAGACTGATGCACGTAAGTGTCTCCTCTCAAATCTCTAAAATTAAAATATAGAAATATGTCAAAAACAATCAAAAAGGTTGTCGACAGTGAAGAGCTTGAGAACAAGGTAGTCACTGAAGGCACAGAAGTAAAAGGACTAGAAGCCTTTGAAGCACTCGTTGAAACAAACGAAGCTTTCGATGAGGATTTTAAGACTAAGTCTGCTGTGATTTTTGAATCTGCGCTTAATGCAAAGAAGAAAGAATTGGAAGAAGCAGCAAAGCTCAAGAAGGAAGAAGAAGATAAGGAAGACGAGGAAGAAAAAGGAAAAGAAGATGAAAAGCTTCAAGAAAGTATCAATGATTATCTCACTTACGCTGTTGAAGAATGGATTAAGGATAATGCAGTTGCTATCGATTCTTCTCTCAAGACTTCAATCTCCGAAGACTTTATGAGTGGTCTTAAAGGCCTATTCGAAGAACATTATGTTGAAGTACCTGAAGGGAAGATTGATCTTCTTGAAGAAGCTTCTGACAAAAATGCGCTTCTCGCGACTCAACTCGAAGACTCGAATACAGAATCTAAGCGCTTAGCTGATCTTGTTGAAGACTTCCAACGTAAAGAAATCGTAACTGAAGCAACAAAGGACATGACTGATTCCCAAAAGGAAAAATTCGGTGAACTTGTTGAATCTGTGGATTTCAATACCGCTGAGAAGTTCAAGAAGAAGGTAATCGTACTTAGTGAAAGCTTCGACACCTCAACCGACGACAAGACTGTAACAGAAGAACTTGGTGATGACGGAAAAGTCGTTGTCGAAGATACTACTGTTGGAGACGAAGTCGACAAACCAATTAGTGATGATCCAACGATCGCTGCCGCAGTTAAAGCTCTTGGCAACAAGAAAATGTGGTAGAAGCTAATTGCTTAATAAATCTCATCAATTAACACAACATAGGAAAATAAATCAAAAAATGTTTAATGTAACAGAAGCACTCACAAAGAAGTGGGCACCAATCATGGAAAGCGCGGACGCACCTGCGATTACCGACGCATATCGCCGTGATGTCACCATCTCTCTACTTGAGGCACAGTCTCAAGATAATAAAACTACCTTTACCGAAGACAGCAATACTGTTGCTAGCGGTAACGTTACTAACTGGGATCCAATCCTTATTGCACTTGTTCGTCGTGCTATGCCAAACAACATCGGTTTCGATATTGCAGGTGTTCAGCCAATGACATCACCAGTACAACAAATCTTCGCGATGCGCTCGCAGAAGTTTGATACTGTTGACGATGTATCTACCAAGTCTGAAGTATTCATGGACAAGCCAAACACGGCTTTCTCTGGTAAGTATGCTACTACAGCAGCAGAAGCACTCTCTGGGTCTCACTCAGCTGATGGTTCTCCTCCAGTATCTAATGGCGGATTCAAGAAGATGGGATTCACCATCGACAAAGCAACAGCTACTGCTAAATCTCGTGCTCTACGTGCAGATTATACTCAAGAGCTTGCACAAGACCTTAAGGCAGTACATGGTCTTGACGCTGAGTCAGAACTTGCTGGTATCCTTTCAACTGAAATCCTTTCAGAAATGAATCAGGAAGTCATTGACACTGTTAACGTTAAGGCGTTTGTCGGTGCACAAGATACTACAGTAGCAGGTACATTTGACCTCCTTGCGGATGCAGATGGCCGATGGG
>TARA_R110000765_G_scaffold21904_5_pt1 | contig 14039 bp, 12 predicted proteins | sample TARA_R110000765 | Tara Oceans TARA_R110000765 (sample SAMEA4398168) | marine metagenome | biome: Polar Biome; feature: [MES] marine water layer (ENVO:01000295) within the mesopelagic zone...; material: water (ENVO:00002006), including particulate matter (ENVO:01000060) such as...... | reverse complement strand
TGACAATGAATATTTTATCAATGGCCATCAAAATGGAGGGATGCAAGATTTAAAAGTCATTGTTACCGATGCCCATCTAACGCTTATAGATGGATCCCAAGAATTTAAGGGAAAATTAGTATCCGGTCGTCAATAAAGTATCTAGGGAATTAATTTTAGATCTTAAATATGTTAACTACAATCAAAAATCAATCACCCTTCGTCATAGCGATCGCCATGCTTGCGGTTATAGCTTTTATAATGCTTATACCCTCACAAGCAATATTCAGCAAAGTCATTACTGATGATTTTAAGTTGGAGTACGTAGATCGCATCTTTAAAATGGGCTTGCTTTTTCTCATAGGCTATAGCTTCATAAGAATGCTGAAGATTAGAACACTTGCAGGTTTAACAGTTCAATTCCCCTGGAGATTTAAATATTTGAATTTACTGCCATCATATTTAATCATAATTGCAATGGTTGGACTTTCAAATCTAGACTTATCAAAAATAGCGACCTCCAACTTGACCCTATTGTTTTTGGGATGCCTAATGGTTGGCTTTGCTGAAGAATATCTCTTTAGAGGTCTATTACAACCCCTCTTCTTAAAAAGATATGGTTCACGTAAAAACGGTATCTTTATGAGTATCCTTTTAACATCCGTGTTTTTTGGTGCTTTTCATCTACTAAATCTGACCAAGAATGATAATACCGGTCAAGTACTGGTTCAGGTGGTCTTTGCGATATTTATTGGATTCTTTTTTGGGGTATTGGTGCTTAAAACGAATAAACTTGTTCCAGTTGCGATTACGCACGCGCTCATCAATTTTTCCTTTTCACTGGCTTTTTTACCAAGCCTGAAACCCATGCAAGATGATGTTGTAGACACCTTATCTATAGCACCAGTAATCGTAACATTACCACTTTTCATTATTGGTCTGTTGATCTACAAAAAATTAAATAAAATAGAGATTATTGAAAAATTAAAGATTGAAAATTAAGGAACAATAAAATATGAGCTATTAAGGCCTATACCTCTATAAAAAAGTTATTAGTTGAATACTTAGAATGTTTCATTCCATTAACAAAAAAAATGAATTCAAAAATAAACATACCGATTTCTCTAAATGATATTCAGAATCATTTTTCTCCCCGAATCATTGGTGAGGTGAATGATGTTTATGTCAAGATTGTAAAGATCTTAGGTGAAAAAGTTCCATGGCACCATCATGAAAATGAAGATGAACTTTTTTATGTTGTTGAGGGTACCCTTCTTTTTGAGATTCAAGGGAAAGATAGTTTTACAATGGAGGCAGGGGATATTTTTATTGTAAAAAAAGGGATCAAACACCGAGTTTCATCTATTGAGGAGTGCAAAATTATATTAATAGAAAATAAAACTACTGCACACACAGGAGATGTAAAATCTGAAATAACAAAAAGTATAGACGATCAACTGCAAAGCTGACCTTAATGCTATGTTCAATTTAAAAAATCAAAAAAATGGTTTTAAAAACCAACACAATTCTCACACCAACCATTAGGCGTATTGTAACTATTTCACCACTCTTTCGTCATTTATAAAAGCAACCTAAAATGCTACAAAAAGTATCGGAACCTAAAGAAGCGTGGAAAACAATCTTTATTTTCTTAAGTATTGTTACAATTACCAGTAGCCTATTTCATTATGCAATAGTCAATTTGTATCCCTCTAGCATCTACATCGGAGGACTTATGTGGTGTCCAGCCTTAGCAGCGATCGTTACCTTAAAATTGAAAAGACGATCTGTTTCTACTTTGAAATGGGATTGGGGAAATTGGAAATATATTCGCTTATCGTATTTCGTTCCCGCCTTGTATGTCTTGATTACGTATCTATTCATCTGGTCTTTCAGTTTGGGAGGATTACCAAATGGGCAAATGATTTTAGATTGGGCCGAAGAGCTTGGTTTAGTTGGAATTGGGTCATTAAGTCCAACATTTTCAGTAATCGTGGCAGTTATCTTGTTAGGTACTGTTGGTGTTATTCGGGCAACGGCTACAAAACGGTTAAGGCTACATAACCTTATCACATTTTTAAAAAATAAATAAATGATTCACTTAATAGTTGGAAATACAGGCTCAGGAAAAACCACATATTCAAATGAATTGAAAGGGAAGACCAACGGAATTATTTTTTCAATAGATAAATGGAATAATACATTATTTATTGCTGACAAAAAACCGACTGATGGACTGGAATGGTTTCTCGAAAGAATTGAACGAGCCGAAAAATTGATTATGGATTTAGTTAGACAGTTGGAAAACTCGAAAACTGATTCCATTCTTGATTTGGGCCTTTCAAAATTTGAACATCGTGAAAAATTCAGAAAATTTGGCAATTTGAATAACTACCAATTAACAATACATTATTTAGATGTATCAAAAGATATTCGATGGAATAGAGTGATGAAAAGAAATGGAGAAAAAGGAGAAACTTTTGAGTTTGAAGTAAGTAAAGAAAACTTTGATTTTATGGAAAGCTGGTTTGAAAAACCAACTGAGGAAGAAATGATAGGAGGAATAATTATTAAAGAATAAATAACAAAGGCACAAGAATAACTGAAGCAGCCAAAGTTGAAATAAAGAACGAATTAAATACGAATCGTTCTGAATCGTTTTGGAATTCATTTAGTATTTTTAAGGTGCGAAAGCGTCAAAACGCTGATAGACATGTCCTTACACGTGTCCTGTTTTAGAAAAATATTGTAATAAACTGATTTTCAAACGAATGTGGATAGGGTTCTAACTCTGCCACCCCGACTAACACATTTTATTAATATTTAAACCTAGCTAATCAATTGATTAGCTAGGTTTTATTTTTAAGGGCTTTTTTTAAAAAGCACATTTTTTCTCTAAAATCGCCTTAAAAAGTCAAAAAATCGGTCAACATAATACTTTCAATTTTATTAACCTTTGATAAACAGCGGTCTTCGTAAATAGGATCATCGGGGAACAAGGATATTCGAACACAAAAGGTCAAATAAATTTTATCATGGTTATTAAAAAGCAAAATATAAATTCTAGTTCTTTCATAGGCTGTTCCTTCCGTTATATTATTAAAGCTTCTTAAGCTAGTCAACTTTAAAAGTAACGGAAAAGTTAAGGCAACATACAATTGACTTCATTGATACTGAAAAATACTGAATTTAGTAAAAATCGTGAGTTAGTTAATTCGATTGTACGAATGGTTTTATGAACTATGCGAAACACAAATCGTAGCATTTGAAGTAAAAAGATTTTATCTTAAGTTTTCTATTCCTAAAAAGGGTTTCATAAATGGACCGTTTTTAGGGACTAACTATTCTTTCATTGCCATTAGGGAAATCAATAGAAATATCTTTTAAATTCAAATATAGATTAAGGGTGGCTAAAATTAAATTGAACTACACACTAAAGCTACCTAATTTATATTAAGGTTATTATTTAAATCTTATTATTTGATTAAGGTCTTTAACCTTTCATTAATCTTTTTGATTTTTCCTTAATCCCTAGGTAAGATTAATGCCGTTACATTTGCTTTCAAGTTGAGTTTGTTAAGATGTTGTTTAAGTGGCATCGATAATACTAGTAAAATGACCGGCCAACTTTGGTCGGTCATTTACAATAAACAATCAATCTAAAAACCAATTCCTAAAATGACTGGAAAACTACTTTTACTCTTCCGTTATAAACGAAAGACACAGAAGGATTTAAACATCTTAATTTTATTATTATTTACCGTTGCCTTTGCCTTTGGACAGACTCCTACCGATGGCTTAATGATGCCATCCAAAAATATATGTATTCTTTTAAATTATGAAGCCGGTCATTTTGATCGTTATTGGGAAGGAGATGATTTACGAAGAAATGAGACCATAGCTATGGTAAATCGCACGACAATTTTGCCTATGGCCGCTGTTGGCATTTTTGATGAGCTCAATTTTTATATTGGGCTACCCTACGTTAAAACAAAATCATCCGAAACGAATGGGGGTAGATTTGAAGGAGCAAAAGGTTTTCAAGATATTATGATCGCCCTAAAATATAAAGCCCTGGAAAGATCACTTGGCTCCGGTCGGTTATCCTTGTTTACAACAGTTGGGTATTCAACACCTGCCACCAATTATTTATCCGATTATATGCCCTATAGTTTGGGTTTTGGAGCGCCCGAGTTTTCCCTACGTGGCATTACCCAATACCAGCTTAATAATGGTTTTTATGTACGCGGAATGGTAGCTCATTTATGGCGTGGTTATACTGAGGCAGAGCGTGACTATTACTATAACAGCGGTAGTTTTTATACCGCTTTGATGGACGTTCCAAATGCTTGGACCTTTGAGACAGTTATCGGTAAATGGTACATGAGCAATACATTAAAGTTAGAACTGAATTATACCGGACTAAAATCTACAAGCGGGGACAATATTAGGGCTTACAATGCGGCACAACCTACCAACAAGGTGAAATATGATAGGCTTGGGGTTTCTATCCAATATTATTCCCCTTCACTTAAAGGTCTTGGAGTAGTAGGATATTATAATAATGTGGTAAACGGTTTAAATACAGCAAAGATGGGTAATGTAGGTTTAGGTTTGACCTATCAATTCAATTTTATTAAAAACACAAACAATGATCAAGATGCGCAATAAAATATACAAATCAATCCTTTTCATTTGTAGTCTACTATGGTTCATTTCATGTGAAAAAGATCTGCCCACCTATCTGGAATATAAGGACTACTCTTATTCAAGTACTGATGAAAATGGAGGTACTTGGCAACCCATTTTAATCGATGAAGGTGCTGCTATAAACATTGGAGTACCAGAAGACATCTCGTCGCAAAGCTATCAGGCAGAAATTTCAGCAATAAAAGCATCTACAGATGAAATAAATGCCCCACAAAGAAAGGCATTGACCTACTGGGGCAATAATGCCGTTGTTCGATGGAACGAAATTGCTTTAGAGCTGATAGCTAAATATAACCTGATTCCAGGGCCCAATGATGATGGGTCCTATACCTTGCCCAACCCAAGTGACCCAAATGGTCCACCTGCTTTTCCTTTTGCACATCCACCCTATGCTTGTAGGGCATTGGCCTATCTTTCAGTTGCGCAGTTTGATGGATTGATTTCCGCATGGCATTATAAGTATTTGTATAATAGGGCCGCCCCTTATCAAATAGACGACTCCATCACCTATGCCTATGAACCGAACGATATACCTTCATACCCATCGGACGGTGCGGTTTTGGCTAGAGTGTCCAAAAAAGTGCTTTCAGCAATGTTTCCCTTGGAAAAGGAATATTTGCAAAAACTAGAGGATGAACATCTGGAAAGCCTTTTACTTTCCGGAGGAAATGTACCCAGTGATATTTCTGCTGGTATTACAATAGGCGATGAAATTTCTGAGATAGCATTGGCCAGGGCGGCCAATGATGGTATGAAAAATGCACAGGCACCTAAAGTCGTTTCCGATTCTATAAAAGCTGCAGCCTTCGAACGTTTTGGTTGGCAGTGGGAAAATCTTGAGATACCTGTGCGACCTGTGGGACTTACCCCGCTGTTCGGAAAAGTTAAGATGTGGAATGTTGCCAATGTAGAAAATGTGCGCCCCGTTCCGCCTCCTGCAATTGATTCTGATGCTTATTTGGCTGATGTATCAATTTTAAAGGACTATGCCGATAATATGACCGAAGAAAAAAGGAGCATTGCCAATTTCTGGCAAGATGGGTTGGGCACGTATACTCCTCCGGGGCACTGGAATCGTTTTGCAAATGAATTTATGGTAGAAGATAAAATGAACCCATTACGATCAGCCAGGACCTTGGCCTATATGAACATGGCCATTATGGACTCGGGCATCAGCTGCTGGGACGCCAAATATTACTACCACTATCCCAGGCCTATACAAACCATAGAAGGATTTAAGACCATTGCGGGTACGCCCAATTTCCCAAGTTATACTTCGGGCCATAGCGTATTCTCCGCAGCTGCATCAGAAGTTCTAGCCTATATCTTTCCTGAAAAGGCAACGTTAGTGCGTGGTTGGGCAGAGGAAGCAGCCATTTCAAGGGTATACGGTGGAATCCACTGGACATTTGACGCAACCGTGGGAACGGACCAAGGCAGGGAAGTCGCCAAATTTACCGTTGATATCGCTAAATTGGACGGAGCCAATTAGATATCATTTGAATTATTAGAAAATTATTTTGAGAAGGATATAATTGATATTGGAAACTGTATTCAGTATTTTTTAAATCAACTTAACATTTTATGAAATTAAGAAGAAGGATACCATTTTTATTTTTTGTTTTACTTTTTATCCAATTACAAGTAGTTGCCCAGATTACGGTTACTGGGAAAGTTATTGAAGAAGGGAATAACGAGCCACTTATGGGGGCACAAATTGTACTGGATAATGGAAGTGGGGCTATAACCGACAGGAATGGCAACTTTTCATTTAATTTAAAGGCCGGCAACTATGCTGGTACAGTTAATTATTTGGGCTATGAAAAAAAAACGATAACCATCACCATCAATACCCAAAATCTTGAACTAGGCGCTATCCCGCTCCAATTGAGCAATACGTCTTTAGATGAGGTCATTGTAAGTGCCTCTCCCAAAAGTTTTAAAGATGAATTCAAGGGAAGTAACTTCCGCATTACTCCAATTGCACTTAAAAATAGTAACCCTCTAAGTACGGAAGAAATGCTCAGAACCGTTCCGGGAGTTAATATCGTTGGGGATATGGGGCTGTCCAACCGTCCCAACATTAGTATCCGGGGTTCATGGGGCAGGCGTTCCAAAAAAGTTTTGCTTATGGAAGATGGCACTCCGTCCGCACCGGCGCCGTATATTGCCCCAGGCGCTTACTACAATCCAGTAAGCGACCGTATTACCGCCATAGAAGTATATAAAGGAGCGGATTTGCTCCGTTATGGCCCCAACAATATGTATGGCGCCATCAACTATATTACCGCTTTGCCTCCTCAGAAGCCTGAGTTGAGAGTAAAGTTGATCGGTGGACAAAGAAATTACAGAACAGGTTTGATTTCATATGGTGGTACCTGGAACAATCTCGGGGCATTGGTAGAAGGAGTATATAAGAAATTTGATGGGTTTACGGATAACTCATCGGTTGAAATATTGAACTTGAACGCTAAAGTATTTGCCAAACTCTCCGATAACCAATCGCTTTATTTTAAAGTTAGCGCTCAATCGGAAGACAATCAAGCCTCTTTAAGTTCGCAAACCCCTTTTACATTTGATACTGATCCTACCCAAAACCCTTTAGATGCAGACCAGTTTACCATGAGAAGGTATGGGTTGGATATTATCCACAAATGGTTGCCCGTAGAAAATTTAAGCTTTACTTCAAAAGTATATGCAAGTGACTTTGAACGTGATTGGTGGCGACAGACCACCGCCAAAATCAAAGCCTCCGAAGTGCAAAATTATGTTGGCGATGCCATTTTTAACGACCGGTACAGTTATTTGAACGGACGAAACTATGACGAGGAAGATTATGTGATCGTGGGTAGAGTTAACAATGGAAGGGAAAGCACTACGGACAGCCGTTGGACCTATACCGTATCAGGGGTCAAAGAAACCATGGACTACGAATGGAAAGCCTTTGAAAAAGGACAGCATTTGGAAGCTAGTTTTAATCTGCACCGCGAAACTTTTAAGGACCGTTTTCTGGTTGCAGACAGTAGCCGTTGGGCAAGAAGTGGTCGCTCCACTACTGATTTATGGTATCGACTTTGGTCTGCCAATGGGTTCATACGGAACGAATTCAATATTGGAAAATGGGGTATTACCCCAATTCTCCGCTTTGAGCATGTAGACATGTATCGCCAAGATTTGATTGCCGTAGCTCAAGATCCTAATATCAGTAGTGCCGAAAAAGGTCGGGAACCAAACGTGTATACCCAATTCCTGCCGGGAATTACGTTGGATTATCAAACAAACCATGGTGAATTCTACGGTAGCATTTACGAAGGAATGATTGCACCCTCCAAAGTTTTTGGATTTTTGGTGGAACAAGACGGTATTGTCACCAATCCGCTTGCCGGGGAAAGTATCAATATTGACCCAGAATTAAGTTGGAACAGGGAAATTGGGTGGCGCGGAGATGTATTCGATAATCGCGTCGATGGCCAATTCACCTACTTTAACAACACCAGCCGTAATTTCTATGCCGGCGGACGAAATGAAGTTTTTCAGGAATTGGGAAAAATAAATGTTCAAGGTCTGGAAGTGGCTTTGGGTGTTGAATTATTGAACAAAAACCAACATCAGCTCAGACTTGTAGGAAATCTTAATCTCATGCGTTCCAAAGTATCGGCCGGTAAATTAGAGGATAAAGACCTCTTTTCGCAGGTCATCCACAATTCGGCCACCCAAAATGAATATATCAATACCGTAAATGCCAATAGAAACGCTTATGAAATATATGTTTCGGACGGTTTAGGTGGTGAAACCTTGTTAACGGACCAGACCATTGAACCATCCACATTCCAAAATATCACTAAAAGTGTCATCCAATTTGGGAAGCAGGGACTAGTTGATGCAGAGGCTCCCTATACCCCTAGGAGAACAACAAATATTGGATTAAATTACGATTACAAGAAATTGTCGCTAGGAGTAAGCGGTAATTTTGTGAGTAGCCAATTTACTGAATTTCACAATTTCAGCAACGAATCTGCTGATGGGTCCATTGGAAAAATACCTGCCTACCGTACTTTTGATGCTTTTGTGAACTATGACTTTATTGTTGGTGATAATGTCCACATGAACGCTTTTATCAACGGTAAAAATATCACCAATGACATTTACAGGGCATCCCGTTTGAACCGTGCAACCTCAGGTATATTTGGTGGTGGTTTTCGTCAACTTATTTTTGGGGTTAACATAAGAATATAGCCATAAAGCCTTGTCTAGAGAAGATATTATAACCTATTGAACCAAAAATTAAATTTTGGGCGTTGGTTCCAATTTAGTAATTTCCAACTTAGCGGATTTGACCATTTGTTTAAGTTGTTGTTTCTTTTGTCTAAATCTAGCCGTCTTTAGTTCAAATTTGATTCTTTTGATCAATCACTGGCAGTACTCCCTTCTTGTTGTAAGTGGTAGTTGATAAATAGCATTGCCGCAGATATCGTCCAAATCACACAATGATCTACATTGGACGTTCTAAACCTAAAAAAAAATGTAATTTTTTAATCATATCTAAGGCTTCTATAGCTTTCGTACCTAAATGTAATTTAATGAGGCCTTTTCAGCACAAGCCTTGGCTTGTAAACGTGAACTAGGTTTGGCCGATGACGACCCTAGAATCAATCTAAATGGAGGTGCTATTGCTCTAGGGCACCCGTTGGGAATGTCCGGCACCAGAATCCTTCAAGCGGCTACCAATGAGTTGATTCGTTCTGGTGGAAAATATGCCTTAGCTACTATGTGTGTGGGTTATGCGACAATTATTGAGAATGTTTATTATTAGTGGTTTTAAAATAGTTAATTGGAATTTTAGGTGTTAGGATTAATTCGATTTGAATCGATTTGTCCTGTTTTGGTATAACCTTTCTATCTTTAAGGTACGAAGGCGTCAGAACGCCTTGCTAATAGACCTTTTCGGTCACCTATTTTGAAAAATTTATTGTAATATATTGGTTATTAATAGGATAGTGCAGGGATTTCTAACGCTGCCACCCCGACAAAAATCATGTAAATCTTATGATTTATTTGGTTTTTTTATTTTTTGGTATTATTGAGCAGAACTACCTATATAATGTAAAAGGTGCGTTATTTAGAGAACACCTTCAAATTTTCAGTTTATAAAAATAAAAAAGTGTTTTACAGTGATTAGACTTTATGAAAGCGGAATTAATTATGGTTGAAAATGAGAGTGACAGTACAATTAATCCTCCTCTATACGTAGACATTACGAAATAGTTAAATAGTAGTTTATCAATAATTTACAGTAAATTTAAACGAACTTCAGTGATTATTTCTTTCCATCATTGGCGATTTTTAATGAATAGAACGATATGAAAAAATTTTTAGTAATTGGATTTGGTTTATTGGCATTCTGCCAAAGTAATTATGCACAGGTAAACCTTGATAATCGTATTGAAGAGAAAATTGATTCCCTAATGGCCAAAATGACCTTAGAAGAAAAAGTTGGGCAAATGAATCAATATAACGGTTTTTGGAATGTTACTGGGCCAATACCGGAAGATGGTGATGCCTCAAATAAATACGAGCACCTTAAAAATGGTTGGGTAGGATCAATGTTAAATGTTACGGGTGCAGACGAAGTTCGTAAAGTACAAAAGATAGTGGTTGAAGAATCACGTTTAGGTATTCCATTAATAATAGGTTTTGATGTCATTCATGGTTATAAAACTCAGAGTCCTATACCCTTGGCAGAATCTGCTAGTTGGGATATGCAAGCCATAAAAGCTTCGGCCGCAATGGCAGCTGATGAAGCTGCTGCGAGTGGTATCAACTGGACCTTTGCTCCAATGGTAGATATTTCAAGAGACCCTCGTTGGGGAAGGGTAATGGAAGGAGCTGGTGAAGACCCTTATTTAGGTAGTCAAATAGCTAAGGCACGTATTACGGGGTTTCAAGGTGAAGATCTTTCTGCAGTAAATACTATTGCAGCTACAGCTAAACATTTTGCAGGTTATGGCTTTTCTGAAGCCGGTAGAGATTACAATACAGTAGATGTTGGTACCTCAACATTGTATAATATTATTTTTCCGCCGTTCATGGCTGCGATAGAAGCAGATGTAAAGACCTTTATGAATTCGTTCAACGTACTAAATGGAATACCCGCTACTGGAAATGCGTATTTACAACGAGATATTTTAAAAGGGGAATGGGGCTACCAAGGTTTTGTGGTTTCAGATTGGGGATCGATGGCAGAAATGATAGCTCATGGTTATTCTAAAGATGGAAAGGCAGCTGCTGAAAGCGCTGCAAATGCTGGTAGTGATATGGATATGGAATCCTATTTATATGTGAAACATTTGAAAAATTTAGTGGATGAAGGAAAAGTATCGTTGGATAAGATTGAAGATGCGGTTCGAAGAATTTTAAGGGTGAAATATGAATTAGGGCTTTTTGATGACCCTTATAAATATTGCAATGAAGAGCGAGAGAAATCTGTGATAGGAAGTGATAAAAATATGGAAATCGCTCTTGATATGGCCGAAAAATCTATAGTGCTTTTGAAAAACGAAAATCAATTATTGCCTTTAAAAAAAGAAGGAATGAAAATAGCGGTAATTGGTCCGTTAGCAGATGATAAGAACAGTCCGTTAGGAGGTTGGAGACTTGCAGCCGAAGATAATTCTGCAGTGTCGGTAATTGAAGGTTTAAGGAAATACAAAGGAAATAAGGTTTATCACGAAAAAGGAGTTGAGTTAATAAAAGGAACAGAAGCCTTTGTCTTTGAACTTGATATTAATACCACTGATAGAACTGGTATTTCTGAAGCTGTAGAAGTTGCTAAGAATAAGGATGTGGTAATCATGGTTCTAGGCGAGCATGGTTTTCAATCTGGGGAAGGTAGAAGTAGGGCGAGTTTAGATTTGCCTGGGCTACAACAAGAATTACTGGAAGCCGTATATGCCGTAAATAAAAACATAGTTTTAGTTTTAATGAACGGAAGACCCTTAACTATTAATTGGGCCGATGAGAATATACCTACTATCGTAGAAGCTTGGCAGTTAGGTTCTAAGAGCGGAGATGCCATCGCTAAAGTACTATATGGTGATTACAACCCAAGCGGAAAATTACCCATGACATTCCCTAGAAATGTTGGTCAAGTGCCATTATATTATAATTATTTAAGTACGGGAAGACCTAAGTATCCAGGTGATGATCTTGTATTTTGGACACATTATACCGATGAGGTCAATACACCTTTGTATGAATTTGGTTATGGTTTGAGCTATACTGAATTTAAGTACGATAATCTAAAGTTGAGTGCAAATTCACTCAACAAAACAGGGGAGTTAAGTGTACGTATAGATTTAACTAATACAGGCAAATATGAAGGTAAAGAAGTAGTGCAATTATACATTCAAGATCTGTTTGCAAGCAGAGCTAGGCCAGTAAAAGAGTTGAAAAATTTTAAAATGATTTCTTTGAAACCAGGGGAAACCAAAGAAGTAAGTTTTACTATTAATAGTAAGTCATTAGAGTTTTATTCTGCAAACAATACCTGGGAATCTGAAATAGGTGATTTTAAAGTATTTATTGGCGGAAGTTCTAACACCATTTTAGAATCAAAATTTACACTAAAAGACTAATTAAATTAGGACAAATTCTAAATATGTATAATTGATATTTAAATTTTGCGATATATCATTTCAACAAATACTATTGGTACTTATGATTGAAAACGATATTATGAAATTGTAAAATGTTGAAATAACGGATTTAAGATAACGATACAGATTCATAAAGGTCTAAGACGGATATTTATTAATTTTAAGATGAAGTACATTAACGCAAAATACCACCGGTATAGTTAAAAATTCTGGTTTTATAATCGTTAAATTCGGTATAGAATTTCTCAAAACGATTCTTCAAAGTCCTATGGTTCTCCAAATAGAATGTATCACAAGAAATATCCTGACATTCCAAAATACCCTTTAGCTCAACCCCATATTCATTGATTTCTTTTTTGAAATTCTTTAACTCCCTCGTTTTTGTTTTCATCTCGTGTAAATAGTTTTGTAAACGTTCAAAAAGATTGGGTACCTTATCCTTAAAAGCTTTGGAATTTAGTAATCTATTTATGAACTGTAAATCATTTTCCATATAGCCAAGCATTGATATCCAAAGCAGTGTATCATTATGGAGTTCTGTCAAAATCTCTTGATCACTATTTTTTAAATTCGCCATTTTATCTAAATTTTAATATCCTACCTGAAAGCTAGTTTAGCGAGAGCGACTTACAAATGATTTTAATCAGTATTGTCATTCATCTCTACTGTTTGGTTTGCTCTTTTTACTAATAATGGTATTCATTATTTTAAGTATTTACCCATGATGTAAATCATTTTATTCTTTGCCCAGCATACCTACTTTTAGATTTCAAATTTAAATTACAGTGCAAATGAGCGACTTTAGATATAGGCCAAAAGGCAAATACATTTACGATGCAGATTGGCAGGGAATTTACATATTAACAGAACATTGGAAGAACGATCTTGAATTTTATAGAGACGATTTAAGATTCTTACAACATCTTATTGACAAATATTTTATTTGGATGACCCAAAAGGAAAATTTGGATGAAGTAAGGGACATTGAAACAGATTTGATAGAGATCGATCGCAAATGTTATCAGTTACTGAAAAAAACCAACAAACACCTTACTAATCTTGCCGATTTAATTGATGACCCATTTAAATACGATTCACATAAATTTAGAACCGAGCATGAAGAATTGGAGGATAGTATTGCCGATTTCGTAAAATCATTCAGATCTAACCGCAAAAAGGTGTTCGCAATAACCGAACATGTAATGGACAGTGAAAAGTTGAACCGTTTGTTAAAAGCCTAAAAGAAAAAAATATGCCACAGATTATGGATGAACTTTCGAAGATATTTACGGAAATTACAGAATTGACCTATGAAATTGAAAAGGAATACCCGGAAATTTATAAGTTTTTGGAAGAGGATCCTATAACCATTCCCAATATGGCCCATCCAAATACCGATGAAAAAGTGATGCAAGCCTACCTAGATGATTTAAAGCAGTTGGTAAGACGGTATAAAGAAACCCATGAGAGCAATTGATTTTTCTATCATGAATGCTTTGATCTTATTTATAGATTTATGTAGAAAAAGGGCCGCCTTTTCACTGAATAAAATAAGAAAGCATATAGTGTTTAAAACTAATTTTATGATAATAAAAAATTTCACCTCACATGAAAGTCCTCAAGAGGCTATTGAAGATGCAAATAAAGGGATTTAAGAAATGAAGAAAGATAAGTATGGGATCAAGCAAATAACCC
>TARA_R110000765_G_scaffold51611_1_pt1 | contig 14046 bp, 10 predicted proteins | sample TARA_R110000765 | Tara Oceans TARA_R110000765 (sample SAMEA4398168) | marine metagenome | biome: Polar Biome; feature: [MES] marine water layer (ENVO:01000295) within the mesopelagic zone...; material: water (ENVO:00002006), including particulate matter (ENVO:01000060) such as...... | reverse complement strand
AGGTTCACAGCATCATTGGTGACTGTCGTGCCATTAATCGTTAAGTTCCCTGTGACGGTAAGGTTCCCACCGATTGTTGCGTTGTCAGTAGCCGTTACTGCATCTACAAAAATCTCACGCCATCTAACTCCAGTTGTTCCCAGATCGTCTGTACTGTCCGTGTCACTAACAACTACGCCGCCAGAAGTAAGCTGAGTGACTACCGCCGCCGCTGGTGTGCCACTTCCAAGACTACCGTCCAGTGTGCCAGTAAAGCCAGTAGCCGTGACCTCACCAGTAAATGCCGTAGTCGCTGCGCCAAAGTCTACCTTCTTAGCGCCACCTAGTGTCAGGCCGACATTATCTGCGCCGATCCTGTAGAAACCCGAATTTGGATCAGACGTAAAACTATAGAACGGGAGTGAAGCAGTACCATTCCCACCTAGATACTGGCTTGCTGAAGATGTAGATGTAACTAAAGCTGTACCGTCAGAATTATAAAGAAGATAAGAGTTAGCCACAGGCTCCGGCATTGTTGTTGACGCCGCCCCTGTGTAGGTATCTGCAAACTTAAATGACTTGCTTAAATCTGTCTCTTGTTCTTGGTTGACCATTGTTAAACGGTCTAAAGCTTCTTCGTGTGATTCAGCAGGGAAAGCGTCGTTCTCTACATAGTCAGTGCCTTGAGTTTGTGTAGTCTTTCTGCGAATGTGCCACTGTACTGTATCTGCTGGAGCAGAACCCGCTGTAACCGTACCTGTTGACCCATTGCCGCCAGTAACAGTGTAGTGCGTTGAATAGGTTTTAGTTGTCTCTGCGCCAGTAGCAATGACCCGTTCAATGACTTCTATCTCTGAACTTGTGCCAGTTCCGAAAAAAGAAAACGTGACAGGGAAAGCGGTCGTTGATCCGTTTCCTGTATAGCTTACTGCCGTTACTGTACTTGATATAGTCATGTCATTACCTTTATCACAAAAATGCGGGTTTTCCTATTGAAATTCAGGCGCTCTGTCAGGTTCCATTTTACCATAACGCCAATATTCTGATTTCTCTTTTGATTTTAAATATTTTTTTCGCCGACGCCTCATTTTATTGTGTCCTACTGGATCAAAAGTCTCTATTGCATTTTCTAATATTCTATCGGTTACTAAATCTAACTGCCACGAATTTACTACTGGAAGGTTGTCTTTAGTAAATTTTAAAAATTCCGCTAACAACCCAGCGTCCCTTCCATCGGCTAATTTTTGCATCCCCAATTTACCAAGACGCCCCGACTGTTTAGCAAAACTATGCAAAGGCCCGTCAATAATGTCAGCACCATTTGCAATGATGTCTGCAATTATAGCTCCAGCCCCACCTTTAAAAGCAGAACGCATCCAAAAATTTATATTGTCCATTTTTTCGACATCTCTGCCTTGAAGAATATTTTGTATTTGTATAGAAACAGCTCCAGCAATAGTTAAACTTGTGCCTAATGTAGTTAAGTAGCTTCCTGCCTTTACTCCTCCGCGCCTCCAGCCATTTCTTAAATGTAAATAATACATTGTTGTGGGCCACGCTTTAAACTGCATCGTTGCTCTTGTCGCTGCGCCTACCACGGTAGCCTCTCGTATGTATTCACCTTTGGCTTGCCTTGCTCGTAGAGTTACAGATGGGATAGCTCTTTCCATTTCTGCATTAACAGCAAGCGAAAATTTCTCAAATAACCTAAACGCCTCACTATATGGAATGTCTGCTCTGTCTAATAAAGATATTGGAGCAATTAAAGCTCCTGAAAAATCTGACGTTTTTTTTGTTGCTCTAAATACGTCCCATTCGTTTGATGTAATATTATATCTTTTCAGCCATGTTCCCATTGAGTCCGGCAAATCTGCAAATTTAGTTTTTGAAAAATCGCCAAACTGACCAAACGTGTCTAGTGTAAAGGCATGACGCCCAGAAGTTGTAATTTGCGCTAATCTAGTAAACCTTACCGTTGCTTCTGCAAAACTTTTTGTAAGTTTATCTCCAAACAATTCTCCCATAAATCTTTCTGCTGCAACAGTTTGTTTTACTAAAGTATGAACTCCAGCCCCTAAACGCACTGCTTGTATACGTTGGTTTTTATTTGTTAAAGAAGACGCGAATCTAACAATTTCTGGCGCTGCTCCTGCTCCCATTTCACGGCGAGTAATATGACGAAGTGTTGAGTCTGTTAAAATAGCAGGAATTGAGGTAAAGCCCAATTTTCCTGCTGCCATTAAATTTACTCCCCCACCTATTAACCCAGAAAAAAACCCTTTGCTTTCTGCTTTTTGCCCAAAAGTTGCAATTGTATGCATTTCTTCAGCAGCTCTCCCCATTTCTTTTACTTTGCCACCAAGTTTTCCCTTTTTACCTTGTTTTTCAAGCGCAACGTCCAGTTTAGCAGCCCGGTTAGCAGTCATTGAATTGATGTTTTTTATCATAGAAAGTGGCTGATTGCCAAATTCTCTAGCAAGGGCTATATCCATTCCAACACTTTTTAAATGACCGACTACAGTGCCAAGTATATCATTTTCTCCATATTTTTTATGCGCCTCTATCCAAGCGTCTGCGCTTGCATACCGCAAAAATCTTCTATGTGCGTATTTTGCAGCAACAGAGTTTACAATCACTCCTTTTTTGTCTTTAATGTTTCCATTTGTAATGATCGTATCAAATATCCTACCAAGTAATTCTGCTTTTCCTTCAACAGTTGTTGGTATTGGTCTTCCTTCGGAAAAATCTTTCATGTTGTTCCAATCAAGAAAACCTTCTTTATTGTGCGTCTTGACCCATTGATCTCTTTTTCCTGTCATGCGTTCAACTAAATGGTTTTGCGGCAAACGATACAAGGGGTCTTTTTGTATTTTAATTCCTGCTTCTGCCATCATGTCAATTGACATATCATTTGCTCGCTGGATTCCTTTTGCTATATCTGAAGATGGGCCTGATGCAGTTTCATCAAATGCTGCACGAACAATTTGCTCCATGTCTTTTTGTGAATTATAAAAAGGCAACCTATATTGCCCGGTGACCCTTCTTGTTGCTTTGTCTACCATATCTGCAATAGGGGCCATCAAAGCATCAGTTACTCCGTTGCTGCCAAGTGTGTACGCACGTTCTACTGCGTTAACTGAATATTCGATTAATTCGCTATCTGACAAATTTTTAATTGCATCTTGATGCCGCGCTGCGGTGCGAATGTTGTATAAATAAGCGCCTTTCTCGTCTACGTTCTTTTGCACAACTTTATCAAAAGTTTCTTTTGCTGCGTCTAATTCTGCCTTTACAGGGTCAGAGCCATTACGAATATGAGCGTCAAATTGCGCTTGGTAGTCATTCATAATGTTGCTTTTTTGTTTGGCACTTAATGTTGTGCCGTTTATGCAATCTGTAAATTTACTCATGTTCTGCAAAACCTTATTGCGTCTTCAAGAAGTTTTGTTTCTTTCATGTCTTGTATAGCTTCTCTAACAGTAATAAGACCGTTCCCGTCAACTCTTGAGACTTCCATATTTTTATTGATAAATGCTCCTGCGACCTCAAATGGCTCTTTATCCTTAACGGACTCTACAGCATCGTCAAATAATGTTTGCGTTTCTTTTCTTGCAGTGCCTTCTGCCAACTCTTTCTCTAATCGAAGCCCAGCGACAAGCGCTCCTTCGCCACCATAGTAACTTGAGGAGAGGTAATCGGTATAAGTAAGTTTAGCAGCAAATGGCGAAACAGATTGCGGCGGCGGCGGCAAGTCTTCTTGTTTATTTTTCTTTGCTTGTTTTGCTAAATACTCCTTAGTAATTTTTTTGCCCAATCGCTCTCTGTCTTTTATTAATTTGTTTTGCCTCACCTTTAATTTGTTTATTTTTTTATTTTGTATATTTTTTTGTTTATTAAAAGATGTCGCGTCTTTGCTCTGATTGGCCTTTGCTACATTAGCCTCATCTGAATTTCTAATAGCTGTGTATTCGTCAGCCAAAGCTCTACGTTGGGCTTTGTTTAAATTTGTTTTATCTATAGCGTCAATTTCGCGTAATCGAGCTGCACTTTTAGGATTAACCTCTGCTAAATAATCTATAGATAATTTTTGAGTAGTTTCAGCAGCTTTACTTGTCGTTTTTGCAATGTCCGCATCTAACGCAGTTATCTTGCGAAGTATATTGTCTAACTCCCAATCAATCCTCCCAGCAGCAGCAGAGGTAGCCGCATTAATTTCAGAAAGAGGCACTCCCCGAAATTCTGGTACAGGAATAGAACTAGGCGGCATTTTGCCAGTTAAAGAATATTCTCTTGTCCGTGCTAATGCGTCAGCACTAATGGTTTGCCGAAACCCAGCTCCGACCAAATCTGATCCTGTCAATTTTATTGTAGAAGAAGCTGATCTGCGAAGCATCTCGTAGACAACCTCGTTTAATGCTTCTGGCGCTCCTTGTCTTCTTGCCTTATCAAATACTTTAATAACAGCATTAGGGTCAAGGTTGCCTGTCACTTCATCAAGATCGTTAAGCAACTCACGCCCTAATGCTCTTCGAGGAGCTACTTGGCCTTCTATAATCCTGCCGCCTTTTCCTACTAATTTTGCCGCTGGCGGAGCAAGGTGAATAAGCCCTCCTAAACTAGCAAATCCAGCCATTTGTGCAGATCGTTTCCAATCTTGATCTAACCCTAATAATCTGCGGTTTTCAGCAACACCAGTAATTTGGTTTATAAGTTCGATTGTCCCCTGCAAACCCATTTCTCCCGCTATCTTTAAAGCAAGACCTTTAAATGGAGAAGCTAAAAACAAAGTAGCTAAATTTACAGGGTCTCGCGTAGTAAAAGACCCGGCTACCGCGCCGGCCATTTGGCCTAAAAATCCAAATGTGTCTTGCCGCCTTGCTATTTCTGCTGCATTTATTTCTGAGGCTTTAGCTTTGTCTTGAACAGATCGCCAAATTTCGTCAAGCGTTTGCACAGCCATGCCGTTATCTTTAGCATTTTGTAACTTTGTTTTTATTTCATGGTACATTGCTGCTTGGTCTTGAACTGCATTTACTTCCCACTTAGGGTCTTCTCCTTCTAAATCTCGCACTATAGACATATACGGCGAATACCCAAGATATTGAGGTAAGTCTTCTCCTGTAGCTTCTTTATAACCAACAAAACTTTCAGCCATGCCTTCACGCATTTCAGCTTCGACTGCATAAATTGCATCGCCTGTTTGCATTTTTTCAAACATTGCATCAAAATTTTGCACTAAACCTGTTTGAGGAGTAGGATTCCCCGGTTGCAATATTTTTGGCTGCTTGTCTGCTGGTTGAGAAAAAAACATTTTAATTTAATCTTTAACTTTTCGGAGCATAAGCTCATCAATTGTTTCGGCGCTTAGAATTAGATGAAATATTTTTCCTGTATCGTCTTGAACTAAGTTCCCTTCTGAGTCTCTAAACGCATACGCAATCTCGCCCGGCTCTAACTGTGACAAGGGGCTGTCGACTACAGGAACAGCGCCCTCAATTAAATTTTCCGCTGTTATTCTAGCTCCTTTGTATACAGGTACACCTCCCGTTTCTGAAAGAAGCAACAGATCGTCATCGTCCATAAACCCAATAGCGTTGTCATATTCTTCGCCCGTCACATCAAAAGGCAACACAATTCCGCTACTCAAATCTCCTGCTTCTACTTTGTGAAAAGCCTCTCCTTTAATGTCATTAGTTGTAGGATGACCAAGTACAGAGCTAGCTGCTTCTTCTACAAGGTCTCCGTCAAAGTCTAAGGTTCTTCCGCCATCACTGTGCACTGCCATTCCTCCTTTCCCCAGATAAAAAGCCATCGCCGCTTTAGTATATGCCGCTAAATTATCACCTCCCGTTTCTATTAAAACTGGCTGTAATTTATTTCTTATTTCAATCATTACTTCTTGATAAGCTGAACCTGTCATTAGGTCATTCTTTTTGGAAAGGTCTGCGCCTCTTGCAATAATCTGCACTGTTTTGTTAAAAGCAGTAGGGTGCGTCCCTAACAGCGCCCCCATAACTGCTAGGCTTGGGTTAATCTTTTTAAATTCTGCCATAACAGGAATAGCATCTGATCCAGCAGCATCGACAATTCTATCAGCAAGTTGTGCTTGTTCTATTGGACTCATGCTTTCAAATTGGTTTGTTACAGATATTAATTCTTCTTCAGAAAAAAATTTAAATTGAACATCATGACTTACCGCAATTGCCCTTGCTTCTTCTCCTCTCTTTTTTAAAGATTCTGGATGCCTTATATCTACGGGTTCTATTTCTCCAGCTCTTGTTGCCATTGCAATTGGGTCTTTTGCGTCGGCTTGCATCCTTTTAACTGTGTTTCTTGCCGCAATCGCTATTTCACGGTCTAAATCGCTAGAACCTTGTTCTCTTGCTGTTGCTTCTAACCCATTAGCAGCGGCTGTAGCTACTGGAACTGTTAATTTTTGTATATTTTGCACCGTTTCTGTTGTTGCTGTAAGCGTTAATAACTTCTGAACAGCAATAACTTTTTTTGGATCGTCTTCCATCCCATCTATATAAGTGCTTAGTCGGTTTATTGTTTCGGCGCTTACTGGATACCCTTTAGCAACGTGTTGAGTTGCAGTGCCAAATGAATTGTTAAACATAGTATTATTATGCTCGTTCATTTTAGTGGTAGCAGAAGCGCGGGTTTTTGCGTAACGAGCCATATTGTTTACTTCGTTGCCGTCAATTTTCGTAAGCCAATCGCTTTGCCCGTTTAACAATTCATTGTGCAAGTCGTTAGCTTCTTTTGGCGTCATCCTGTCAATGATGCCCGTTAAAGTCATTTTGCCTAATTCATCGCCAACAGACTTAACGTGGGATTCTAACGACGGGCCAGACATTCCTAACCGTTCTGCCGTCTCTCTAATCCCTTCAATAGAGGGGTCTAAATTATCTGGGTTAGTATAAACCTCTGGCATATAAGACGCTTGAGCCGTCTTTAAAGTTTGCACTTTAAACATACCAGATTCTCTAGCTTGGTATCTAGCAGATGGGCCTAACAACCCTGCTTGCATCTGTATAAGTTTAGTGCGCCTGTATCTGTTATCTTCGTCAGACCCAGAGCTTGAGTTGTTCTCTACATAATCATCAAAAGAAGTCATAAGGTTTTCTGTAAATCCAGAAGCTCCATCTCCCCTTAAAGACGCCTGTTCCATATCAGTCGCCATTTTTTGCGTCCAATTTAGGCGAGTCTCTGCTAAAAACTTCTCTGTTCCGTTTCTTTCGTCTTGTATAGCTTTTTTGTCAACAATTTGCTTTACATCAAAAACTTGCTTTATAGATTTTCCTAACGCCTCACTAGAAAAATCAGCAGCAGTAAAACGCACTCTGCTTGTAACCGCGCCGCGAGCGCCGGGCGCTCTTGCTTGACTTTGGTATAGTTTTATTCGTGCCATTTTAGTGACCTTGATATAATTTGTTCTATTACGTTATTAAGGGGCCGTAGTTAGGAGCTGCTGTTGAGCTAAATCCGTTAGAAAACGACGTAGAAGCAAACGGATTACTAACTGGCGGGATTGCCCCTGAAGTAAATCCTGCCCCAATTAATGACACTCCTGCTCCAACAAAAGCACTTGTTTGCTGTGACTTTCCTCTTTGCCTAGCTATCCTGCCTTCATATTCAGACATATTGGCTTGATTAAGCATTGTCTGCGAATTTATCTGCCCTCCGTATATTGTCGTTAAAGCATCAAATTCTATTTCCGCAGCCATGTCCCCAAGGACTTCAACAGGTGACCCAGCTATTTCAACGCCGCCTTTAGCGTAACTAGTACGGCCTTCGCTTAATATTCGTTTGCCTTTTTCTCGTTGACGTTGTGCATTAAAATCTGCGTTCTGCGTAGCTATTCCTGCTTGCTGTCTTTGAATTGCGGCGTTGGCATTTGCAATCATCTGATTAGCTTTGCCAGCTTTATTGGCAGCTATACCCGACATTACTGTTTCCACGCCTTTAGCAATTAAAAGCATTGTTACCGGATCGCCACTCATAAAATCACCCGTTTGTTTTCAAATGTGCAAAAATACCACGCACACTCAATGGTAGAGGTTGTTGTTGTCTAATATACACCGTTCCCTCACGATTGTAACCTTCTGCAAAGTCTACTCTTTTGTCGCCTGTAAATAATTCTGGAGCGCTCCCCATTTCGTCTGAGCTGTCTCTAAATGGAATCGCGTCTATATTGCCGTCTGTCCTGCCAACTTCAACTCCTAAAGACTTATACAATCTAAGAATTACTTCGTGTATTCTTTTGACCTTGCCTTGTGCCGTGCCGTCCTGTGAGCCAGCTTCTATACGTTGAGTCTCCATCTGCGAGGTAAAGCCTAACCCTGCGTGAACAATAGACGCTGCTGTGTCTAGTGCTATAGCACCGCTTGCAACCGTTTTAGGAGCCTGTACAGCCCCGTTCCCTAAAACATTAACCGTTTGCCCTTCAAGATGGGCAAGACCTGATATAGCTGTCTCTGCCGTTCTTGCAGTGCCTCCAGAGATGTATGTTGTAAACCCTGTCCCGTCTACTGCCAAATGTGCAGTCCCACCAGATGTAAACGTCGTAAAAGACGAACTGTTTACACCTATGGTAAACGTGTTTGCATCAACTACAGTTATGGTAAAACCGTTTGCTTCTAGCTCTGTCATTCCTCCAACATCGAAAAATGCTATCTCATCTCCTGATGTAAATCCATGCGACGGACAAGTTACGGAACCGGGGTTTGCTTCCGTTACCGCAGTTATATTTTTGCCAGCGACATCAGCTATTTCAAAAGTATTAGTTGCTTTCTCGTATGCCCGGTATCTTTCTCCGTTAAGTTCAGTAGTCCCTGCTATGCCTCGAAAGTCTACTAAATCTCCATCATCTATAGTATGACTTGACGAAGTTACCACTACAGGGTCAGCTTTCGTTATAGCTGTGATTACTTGTGGGGAATTTAAAGTAAGGCCACTGTCAACGTAGAAACAATCTTCTTGCGTTTCTGTTTCTAGCAATCCGGGAGAGAGCAACTCTACATATCTTTTTGTAGCGCCGTTTACAAGCCTTTGCACGACTACATAAACTTCGTCTCTGTTAGAGCCGGGAATACTAGCTACCGATTCAACCTTGGCTTGCGTTCCAGCAGCATCAGACGCACCACCAATTATATGCTTGTGCCAAGCTAAAACTTTTTGGTCTCGTTGGTATGTAAACCCTACTAAAGTTCCGTTTGTTAAGACGCACCAAACTATATTGTCTGGTTCTTGTTGATAAGAAATTTGTGTAATACCTGTTTCGGTTATATGTTCTGCTAACAAAGTTAAATCAGGGCTAACATAAGCATCTGTTTCAAATTGATACACAAACTCTCTTAACTTCCGTGCGGCTCTTTGCACAAACAATGCAACGTGAGCAATACGCAATGGCATCTGATACGAAGACCCATAATTAGTTTCTCGAACAACCCTGACATTTGTAGGAGTCAAGGCTTCTTGGTTTGTTGAGGCGCTTACCTTAAACTCACCTCCTGCTGTTCCGACAGCTAAAACTTTACCGGGGGACAACCAGTAAATAGCATTTACTTGGTCTGAAGCTATGGTATAGACAATTGCATCATCGTCTAGCGCCCCCGGCGTATGCGTGTAGTAGTCTCCACTTTTACTTCCCCAGATAGTTTGAGGTTGATATAGAGAACCCGCATACATTAATCTTTGCTCGTAAAACGCTACTGCCCGTGGATAATTGCCTTCATACCAAGCGCCTAATCTCCATGAAGTTTCAGCAGACGTTCCTCCAAATGCTTTTTGCACTGCACAAGCCACTATTGTAGTAGACGTTATTGAAGATACTGTTGCGTATCCTGATTGTATTCCACCTTCAGAAATATATTTCCAAGTTACATTATTATCAGCAATTGAATCGCCCGTAGAGGTTGGCCCCCCAGAACCAGCGGAAGTTCCTGCCCGTATACATTCGTAAACTCTGTCACTATTTCTAGCTACTGCGCCGACTGCGTAAGACGTAGACGCCGCCCATGCTGTTGCAATATGCCCTATGCGTATAAGCCTTCCAACATCTGCTGCAACAAACCCAGTGCCACCGTTAATACCTGTTACAGCCGATGCCGTGATGTTTATGCTGCCTGTTGTGCCAGAAGGAGTTAGCGTGGTAGCAGTTATATTCTCGTCTAAATAAGGTCCATCTTCAAATACTGTTCCAGCCAAAGTCCATGCTACGTGCGACGTTCTTGAAAGTTGTGCAGGGTCATGGTTGTAATGCGTAATATAAAGAATGTCAGCAGATTGGGCAAACTGCAACTCAAACAATTCAGCTTCCGAATAAGTAGTTGTTATTTCAACTGGAGCAGAAGGCGAACCCGTTTCAATTTGGCCTCCATCTTTGTAGACTCGTATATAGTTTTCTCCAAACTCTAGCATATACGCTTGCGTCGTTGAAAATTCAAAAGGCACTAAACGTGTTGCTTTTGCTGCTGTTTTTACAGCGGCTATGTATTTTGTGCCGCCCCGTCTGTATATCCCACCTTGAGGATGGACAAGAAAATTTTCTAAAGTTTTGCAGCCGTTGGCGTACTGAGCTAAATCTACTCTTGCTTCCAGTAGCGGAGAAATTTCACCAGCAGTAAAATTAGTAATAGGGAAAGCAGCGGTAGCCACATTAAACCCCCGTACCTACAAAACTGATACGGGAATTAAGCCAAGTGTCTGCTGTTATATCGTCTGGAGTGCCTTCTGTTGCATCAACAGTCCTAGCTTCGGACAGTTTTGTTCCATATAAGTTGAACAAATCTACCGACATAGTTCGACTGTCTGCCAAAGAGATAGCTAGTTCAGCCGCTATTCGAGCAGCTAAAGTTTCAATAAACAAAAAATCAAATGCTTCCGGGTCTGTCTCTTGACGAATATATTTAATAATTAAAGTGTCTGCATCACACAGAATATACTTTCCCTCTAGCACAAATTTTGCAGTGTCAACCATATCAGTTTTTAAAAGACGTAAAAAATCAACTGGAAGTGCAAATTGTGAAGTAAATTCGTATGCTGGAGCAGTGGAGTCTAAAGCTAGAGCTTGTCGTGCAACTGCAAAATTCCAAGGGTGAGAACGCAACACAGCGTCCCGCATGGACGCATAGACAAGATTACATAAACGTCCTGCTTTGCTGTTTTCGGTTAGCGAAATTATTTGTTGATCGCCTATTTTAGCTAAAGCTAAGTTGCATACCTGCACTTCAGAAGCCATCGTTTCCTCCTATAGAAAAGAAGGGAGAGGCGTTTGCCCCTCCCAGCTTTTTTAATCAGTCGAGAACATACAACATTGTAAGCTCGATTGTGCCAGCACCGTTAGCGCCAGCAAGAGAAACAGTAACAGGTATGCCGTCTTCATTGGCATCAACGACACTGTTTTTTCCAAGTGCAGATGTCACCGCAACCGCTACTGTTGTAGTAGAAGTAGATGCAGCAGCAGCTTTATACTCGTCCACATCAAGTGCTACAGCGCTACCACTACTGTCGGTATAAGCCGCATGGCCTACTGACAAAGTAGTGCTAGAGTTTAAAGCATCGTGAACAAGCTCACCAGAAAGAATACGAGCGCCGTTTGGAAGGTTAAACATGTGAATGTCTGACTGTTCCGTTGCGGCTTCGTAAAGGCCGTAAGCTACTCGGACACGACCACTTAGCTCATTAGGCTTAATCATGTCCTTTGGGACGTTTTGATCCCATTTAGTTTTTTGGACTGAATATACAGTACCCATAATTTAGTCTCCTTTCAGACTAGAGATCAAGAAGGATCACATTCAATATAACCAACTTGCTTTTCTTCCATGCGGGTTGCCCCAATGCTCATGGAATAAAAAACCTGTGTGGCGTGATTCTTGTCTGCTCGTTCAGAAATACGGGCTACTGGATTAGAGCCGATAGCAAGTTTCATTCCGGGCTGTGAAAAATACAAAACCTTGTGGTCTGAGTTTCCATCAACACCAATCAATTCTGTGCGAACAAAATTAAAACCAAGAAATTCATTCACCTCGCCTTGAACTAAGGCTTTTACAGTATTGAAGTCTGAACTAGTAACTTCTGTCTCAGCAAGCAAATTGCTTAGTTGTTTTGCATTAAGAACAACATATCTTTTTGCGTCTGGATCAACTTCATTCGCATCAAGATTTTCTTTAGCTGCTCGTAGCTTGCCAACATTCAACCCTGTGTCAGCAGCAGGGGCAATCCCTACTTGGACATCAACGGTCATTGCCGCAAGATAAGAAGTAGAAGTGCTACCTGAAACGCCTGTGAAAGCAGTGCCATCAGCAGCACTTATAATAGCTGAGTCAATAGCACGTCCCATTGCGTTTGCTGCCGCATTGACATACGGGGAAGTAGGATCAATTAACATCCTAATTCTGTCCTCATTGTCTATAAGGTCAGCAAAATCAAAGTCCACAAGAGAAACCCGACGCCTAGCGTGAGGGGTGTCCATTTGCGGAGTATCGGCGTGACGTGTAGTACGTTCTCTAGCACTTACGCTTCCAATTTGCTCAAAGAAAGCATTTTTACCAGTAACAGTTTCGCTATCTACGCAACTACGCAGACGTGACCCTTTCTGTTGTGAAAGGTGCATAACATTTGCGGAATACTGTTCCACAAAGGCAGTAGTAATTTGAGTGGACATAGCCGTCCCTCCATTAAAAGTTACACCAAGAATTAAACCCACTTTTCTAGGGTATCGGTTTCCCGGCCTATCTTAATTGGGACGCAATGCCAAGGCAGCTTACGCTGGTATCTTGGGCTTATGTTTTAAATCAGGCTCACGCATCCCTGTTTTTTTCAAAGTAGAAATGCTTCTTTGATCTAAAACAAAATCTGCTAATATTCTAACCTTCTCTGCTAAGATGTCAACATTGTTCCATTCCCTAGCAGAGCAATGGTGAGCTACCGCCTCAAGTATTCGTAATCTAATTTCTACCTTATCCAACTGAATAGCCTCCTACTGGCTCGTTGCCGTGTAGCTCTTCCATTAATACTTGCATCTTACGAACCAAAGCTGGCCTTTCAAGATTATTCGAGTCATAGAAGCTAGGGTCATTTTGTATTGTAGCTATTTCTTCTTTAATTTGTTGAGGAGTCATTATGTTGCTTCCTTCTCCTTCAAGCTGTTGGTCGCCCATAATCTTCTCTCCTGCTAGAGCAAACGCTTTAATTAAATTAGGGTTATTGCCTAATCCTGTTGCGTTCAATTCTTCTACTAGTGGTTCCCCGCCAAACTGTCTAACTGCTCTTAGGGCTTGCTCCATTTTTTGATCGTAGGCTTTTCCCCATTCTTTTCGCATAGCGGCTTCTGATTCAGTTAAAGAAGTCTCCGCATTAGAAACAGCTTGCTCAAATTGCTCTGCGTTATTAGCGGTGTACCATTCGTAAAGTTGTTCAGCTTGTTTTCCAGAAAGTCCTGCTTCGTGTGCAACAGATCGAAACTTATTAACCATTTCTGCATCTACTTCAAACCCGCTGTCTGCTTCTGCTGCTGGAAACTCATATCCTGCTGGGTCTTCTGGACGGCCCATCTCGTTATAAAATGCGCCCCACTCATCGTCACTGTTTGGTTTTATTAGTTTATCTTTACCAAGCATAGAAGAAGCATTTAGATAACCTTTTGCTAACGACTCAACGGAAGTGTATTTCTCTAACGTCGCATTGCTACGCAACTCTTCAGGCAAAGAACTACGCCAATCTGCTTCTGTTGTTTCGCTTGTTGTTGTTGGAGTAGCTTCAGGCAACCCCTCTACAGGCACTTCAGTTACAACTTCTTCGGTTACGTTAGTATTCATTTGCTTCTACTCCTTGAGGTAGGTTTAAAAAGTCTACAGGTTTGTAATGAAGTATAGAAAGTATGCGTAATGCAGTATTTCTCATGCCTTCATTAAATACAGTTGCGTGAGGGTCAGGGTCAAAAGTTGTATCCAAGACAAACGAATTGGCAACGATGTCTTTTAAAACTCGTTGTCCTTCGCTTGTGCCAAAAACAATTTCGTACTCTGTACGTCGTTGCTCAAGTTTTGTTTTGCTCATTAT
>TARA_R110000765_G_scaffold114210_2_pt1 | contig 14048 bp, 15 predicted proteins | sample TARA_R110000765 | Tara Oceans TARA_R110000765 (sample SAMEA4398168) | marine metagenome | biome: Polar Biome; feature: [MES] marine water layer (ENVO:01000295) within the mesopelagic zone...; material: water (ENVO:00002006), including particulate matter (ENVO:01000060) such... | reverse complement strand
CCCCCCAACCAACCGCCAATTTGGACCCCATTTCCAGACCTCAACGCCGGAATACCCCTACAATGTGCGAATCGGCCAAGAGATCTGCGCGATCCCTTCGGACCGAGTCAAACTGGGCACCCAAACGACCGATATTTCCGAGGTCGTGCAAGCCGGTGTCCGGAGCGTAAGTCGGGACACTTCAAGCAGATCGGTTGGGGCTCCCAAGCCGGGAACCACCAGTCGAACAGAGATGAGCAACGCATGACACCAGCCACCACCTCCCATTCCGAATCCAAGGCAGCCAAATCCATGACCAGCCAGCCCAAATCATTCGAGATCACCACCGAGATGAAGCTCGAATGGCTCCGTCAGATGCAGCTCATCCGTGAGTTTGAGAACCGCACGATGCAGGCGTACCAGCAGGCGAAGATCGGTGGGTTCTGTCATATCTACACCGGTCAGGAAGCGTGTGCTGTGGGGACCATCGCTGCCGTGAATGCAGACGATCCGGTTGTCACGGCGTACCGCGATCACGGGCACGCACTCGCGCGGGGAATGACCCCTGAAGCGTGTATGGCGGAGATGTTCGGCAAAATCCATGGCTGTGCAAAGGGCAAAGGCGGCTCCATGCACATGTTCGACAAACCGAACTGGCTCTTTGGTGGGCACGGCATTGTCGGCGCACAGACACCACTGGGCGCGGGGCTCGCGTTCGCTGAAAAATACAAACTCGAAGTCATGGGCGAAGGCAAAAAGAAAGTTTCCCTCACCTACCTCGGAGACGGCGCGATCGACCAAGGCGCGTTCCACGAAGCGCTCAACTATTCCTCCGTCCACGACATCCCCGTCATCTTCATCATCGAAAACAACGGGTACTCGATGGGCACCTCCATCCACCGACACTCGGCAAACGCGGACAACCTGATCTCACGCGGTCAGTCCTACGGCATCAACTCCGTCGAGATCGACGGACTCGACATCTGCGACCTCTACACCGAGTTCAAACCCTTCGTCGAGCAATGCCGGGAGAACTCGCGACCCGGATTTGTGGACCTCAAGACCTACCGCTACCAGGGACACTCGATGTCCGACCCCCAAAAATACCGCACCAAAGACGAGGTCGAAGAGTACAAAGAAAAAGACTCCATCGCACGGCTGCTGGGTCAGCTCATGGACTCGGGGGACATGACGGAAGATTCGTGGAAAGCGATGCAGAAGGAGATCAAAGAGCAGGTCCGCGCGGCGATGAAGTTCGCGGAGGAATCGCCGGCTCCGGAATCGAGCGAACTCTTTACCGATGTGTACGCGAATCCTGAAAAGAACCTCTCCCCCACCGCGACCTACACGCATGGGCTGAACAACCCGCTGCTGAAATGAATAGAAAATCGTTCAAAGCTGTTCTCTACGTGGTATTCGCATCCCTGCTGGCGGGGTGCGTTTCTCAATCCAAATCCAATGAACAGGTTGCTCACATGACTACAACACACTCCATCGAGTTTCTCTACTTTGACGGATGCCCAAATACGCCGAGGCTGCGCGAAACGCTTGAGCTCGCCCTAAACACAACAGACCAACACTTCACCCCGATCGACATGACCACACTCGACGAGAATGACCTCCGTAGAGGATACGGATCACCCACAATTCTTGTAGACAACCAAGACCTGTTTGGCGCTCCAGCACCCAAGAGCGGGATGATGAGTTGCCGTATCTACCCAGAAGGTCTCCCTGACGATTCACAAATCATCGCAAAGCTCAACGAGGTCACGCAATGATCACTCTCTCGACCATTGAGCCCATTAACGGCCCACTCATTGCATTAGCAATCGTCTTCGCGTTGCTGCTGACGGGCCAAGTCCTTATCACTCTCGTCTTTGGACGAGATCAAATAACGCCGGGCACAGCAACCCCGGGAAGAACGAAGCCGGGAACACCAACGAACGACGCACAACCGATTGTCATCACCCTTGATCCGATCGACGAATACGAGAACCCATCATGACCACCCTCCCCACTATTGAACCAGTCACTTCCGACATCCATCCCGCGATCGAGCACAACCTTGATATACCTGCGATGCTGCCCAACGATCAGCTCCCAGCATTCGAAGGCGACCGGATCATCCAATACCGCGAGGCGCTCCGCGAAGCGATGAGCGAAGAGATGCGGCGCGATAAGCGTGTGTTCCTGCTCGGCGAAGAGGTCGCGCAGTACAACGGCGCGTACAAAATCTCCCAAGGCATGCTCGATGAGTTCGGACCCCAACGCATCATCGACACCCCGATCTCCGAGAACGGCTTCGCGGGCATGGCGATCGCCGCCGCGATGTCGGGATTGCGCCCGATCGTCGAGTTCATGTCGTGGTCGTTCAGCTTTGTCGCCGCGGATCCGATCCTGAACAACGCGCCCAAGATGCTCTACATGTCGGGTGGTCAGTTCGGTTGCCCAATCGTGTTCCGAGGCAACGACGGCGCGGGTGGTCAGCTTGCATCCACGCACTCATGGTGCGTCGAAGCGCTCTACGCGAATGTGCCTGGTTTGAAAATGGCGATCCCATCCAACCCCTACGACGCGAAGGGTCTGCTCAAAACAGCGATCCGCGACCCGGACCCCGTCTTCTTCATGGAGTCTGAGCGGATGCTCGGAGACAAAGCGCATGTCCCGGAAGAAGAGTACTACATCCCGTTCGGTCAGGCGCGGCTTGCACGCGAGGGCGATGCAGTGACGCTTGTGAGTTTCGGTCGTCCGGTGCATTTCTGTCTTGAAGCCGCCGAGCGTCTTGCTGCTGAAGGCATCGAGGTCGATGTGCTCGACATGCGGACCATCCGGCCGCTGGATATTGATTCGATCATCGAGCGCGTGAAGATCACCAACAAGGTGCTGGTTGTGGATCAGTCTTGGCCGTTCGCGTCGATCGCGAGTGAGGTGATTACGCAGATCTGCGAGCGTTGTTTCGATTGGCTTGATGCTCCGCCATCGCGTCTCAACACCGAGGATGTCCCCACTCCGTACGCGAAGGATCTTGAATACGACTACCTCCCGAACCCAGACCGCATCGTCGAAGCGGTCAAAAGTATGCTGTAAGGACATAATGTCATATGATCTCATGATATTACCGAAGATCGATGGCTTGACCGCTGAGTCAATTGCCATAGGGTTCGACCGGTTTGAAAAAGGCGACCCGTACCCATTCGGCGAGCCCTCGAAAGAACTCGAAGCCTGTGCACGCGAGATCTGGGATCAATACCCACCATTAAACGAGCTCACCGACGACCAAATAGAAGAATCCGTGTGGTCATGTGATCACGACACTCTGAATGGATTTATTCACATGGCTATGTTCTTAAGGGTTCAGCCATCCACACTGAACTTCATCACAAATGTCGCACACAAACACGGGCTCGCCGTGTTCGATCCTCAATTCAACTCCTTCCAAGACACCTACAACTCCTACACATTTAACACCAACCTCGTCCCATCGGTCATCCTACAAATTGCAAGCTTCCTGAATAACTTGTTTAAGATTAAATCGAAACACAATGAGGGTAATCCAACCGAATGACGATCCACACCGACCCATCCACTGCACCCAAGGGTGTCTTGCTTGCGCTCAACAGTCGCGGGGAGGACCTTGTTGATCCCTATGGATCAACCCCGTCGAACACATGGACCTGGTTGCACCTCGCGCAGAAAGACACCAACGCGCGCGAATGGATCCTCAACAAGTCCGGCATCCCAACCACCGAAGCGCAGGCACTCATCGCGGACCACGCGCGTCCGCGTTGTATCCAGACCGAGACCGGGCTGCTCTTCGTCGGACGAGGCATCAACCTCGACAAGGGATCGGTCCCGGAAGATATGAAATCCATCCGCGTGTGGATCGAGAAGGACCGCATCATCACGGTCATCAAACGGCGCATGCGATCCGCGGAAGCGATCGCCGAGCAGTTCAATACCGACCATCCGCCCTCCTCTCCTGCGAGCGTGCTCGTGCAGTTGTTCTCGCAGATGATCCAGTACATCGCGCCGTTGGTTCAGGAGATCGGCGACGCGCTCGAAGACATCCAGTTCAGCGTGATCGACGACGAGATCCCCACACCCGAAGTCACCGAGCTCTCCCGCATCCGATTGCGGACGGTTGCCCTCCACCGCTACCTCCTTCCGCTCTACGAAGCCGCGGTCACCCTCAGCACCGCAAAGCAGCTCACCGGATCGGGCAGCGCGCTGACCCAAGCAACCCTCACGCGGGATCAGCTCGGGCGCATCGTTGAAGAACTCGCCGCGATCGAAGCCAAGGCGGCGGTCACGCGGGACGAGATGGTGTCCCAGCGATCCGAGCAGCTCAACAACCGCGTCTACCGCTTGACGGTGATGGCGGCGATTTTCTTGCCTTTGACGGTGTTTACCGGGATGCTCGGGATGAATGTCGGGGGCATCCCGCTGGCAAGCAACACGATCGGGTTCCTTGTCACCACCCTGATCATGCTGGCATGTATGGGGCTCACCATTGTTGTGTTACGATTGATACGCTGGTTATAGACCAGCCGATAGAAGTAGTTCAGACCACGCGAAGGGCACTATGATTGCCCACTTGAAGCGAACGGAGACCCGATATGCCCATCAACATCACCATGCCCCGCCTGTCTGACACCATGGAACAAGGCACCGTCGTCAAATGGCATGTCAAGCAAGGCGACAGCGTCTCCTCTGGTGATGTCATCGCGGACATCGAAACCGACAAAGCCACGATGGAACTCGAATCCTTCGACGACGGCACCGTCGCGTCGCTCGCGATCGAAGAGGGTCAGAAAATCAATGTCGGGGAAACCATCATCATCCTCGCTGAAGACGGCGAATCCGCTGAAGACGCGATCGCATCCGTGGGTGCCGCTGGATCATCTGGCTCATCCGCTTCCGCTGAATCGAGTGCTACCGCATCCGCAGGCGGTTCGGACACCTCAACTTCTTCACCCTCTGCAACCGCAGTCGCTGAACCACCTGCAACCAGTGAAGAAGATCGCGTCTTCGCCTCTCCGCTCGCACGCAAAATCGCACAAGAACACAACATCCCCATCGGGTCTATTCATGGCTCAGGACCCTCAGGACGCATCCTCAAGAAGGATGTCGAGCAGGCCATCTCAGGAGGCACCGCAGCGGCGGCCGCTCCTGCACCAAGCTCGTCATCACCCGCGCCGATGCCTGCACCGCTCCCCGCACCGGGCGCGGCTCTGGAATCACGAAGTGTCGCGCTGAACACCATGCGTGAGGTCATCGCCAAACGACTCATCGAATCCAAGACCACCATCCCCCACTACCAGGTCACCATGTCCGCACGCATGGACTCGCTTAACGCGCTCCGCGCCGAACTCAACGACCAACTCGCAACCCAAGGCGTGAAACTTTCGGTCAACGACTTCATCGTCCGAGCATGCGCCATCGCGATGCACCAACACCCCTTCATCAACTCGTCATGGAATCCGCAAGGCCCCGCGATCACCCTGCATGGGCATGTAAACATCGGGGTCGCCGTGTCCCTTCCAGAAGAAAAAGGCGGCGGGCTCGTCGTCGCGACGATCAACAACGCGGACCAGATCGGTCTCCGTCAGATCTCTGCAGAAACCAAGCGGCTCGCATCCAAAGCACGCGACAAGGGGCTCGCGCCTGCGGAACTCTCGGGATCAACCTTCACCATCTCCAACCTCGGGATGTTCGGGGTGGACCACTTCACCGCGATCATTAATCCACCGAACGCCGCGATTCTTGCGGTTGGTCGAGCGATCGAGAAACCATTCGTCGAGTATGACGACAACGGGGACGCGGAGCTGGTCATTGGTTCTGAAATGTCGATGACGATCTCCTCCGACCACCGCATCATCGACGGCGCGATGGCCGCGGCGTATCTCAAGACCGTGAAAGAACTTCTCGAATCGCCTGCTTCGCTGCTGGTCTAAGGGTGATTGAATGACCGCATTTCACACATACCTCGCTCGCCAAAGCACCGCAAAGATCGGGATTTGGGCGCTGGTTCTGATCCTGATCGCGGTTCTGATCGCGGTCTTGCCAACCGTTGGATTCGTGCGTGGTTTCACCGTCGGCGCGGTCCACCCGATCGCCGAGTTTGATACCGCGGAAGTTTACGAGCTGGTCGATCCGACGCCGTTCTCTGGGTACTACCTGTCCATGCCTGTCAACAGTCGAGACGACGAGGTCCCACCGATGGAGATCTCGATCACCAATGCGCAAGGAGAGGTCCCGACCCAACCAATCAAACGCTGGAACTCGATGATGGGACGCGAGTACAAGCAGTTCCTCAAAATCCCAAAGCAGGACGACACCAAGCTGACCATCTCCATCCAGACCGAACGCAACGAATCCATGCTGATCTTCCGCAGTCTCGAGGATGTTGTTGAACACGAGATCGCGCGAGCACGCATCCTCTGGTTCGCCGCACTCGTCCCCCTGGCGATGGGACTGTGCCTGCTCATGGTCATCCTCATCCGAGCGGTCAACGACTCGAGCAAAATCGATCTGCATGTGAGTTCGTGATGAGCAGTGACCCGAACACACCCAACCCACCACAGTTCTTCATCGGACCCGACTCGTCCAACACCCCACCAGAGGACCCGGACCGTTTGCTCGATGAAGCGCGTGAACGGATCCGGCTTCAAGACCAACAGAACAAAGAGGGCGTCAAGCTCGCGCGGAGACTGATCGTTGCGTTTGTCCTGATCCTTATTCTCGGGATCGTCTTCTATGTCGTCCTGCCGATCTACGGCCTCAAGCTTAATCCGATGGTCCCGGTTCTGAGCTTTCTTGCAATCTTGGTCGGCGCGATCATGACCGCCGTCGAAGAACAGAAAGACCAAGACGACCATTGGGACGACCCCGATGACCCCAGAGGTCCAAATGGTGGGAATCAATCCGGATGCAACAACGATGGCTGTGCCGTGGGAATGTGCCCCGGACCGAGACCCCTGCGGATGTTCCGTCATCCCAAAAAGAAGAAGTAGAACCGAGTTCGTCCATGCCATCGCTTAAGAATCATCGGTTTGAGTTTGCCGTCGTCCTGATGGGCGGGCTCGGCCTCGCGGGAATCGCGGGGTACATCAACACGCTCGTCATCGCGCTTGGTGCACCGCCGGTCACCCACCTGACGGGCACGATCTCGCGATGGAGTTCAGATGTCGGACGCGGCGACATGATCGACGCGCAGCTCATCGCTGGTCTTGTTGTAGCGTTCTTGCTTGGAGCGATCTTTTCCGGGATGATCATCGGGTCTTCGACGCTCCACATCGGGCGGCGGTACGGGCTCGCGATCCTCATCGAAGCGGGTCTGCTGAGTCTCGCCGCGTTCTTCATTGATCAATCGTTGATTACTGGTGCGATGTTCGCAGCGGGTGCGGCGGGGCTGCAGAACGCGATGGCGGCGTCGTATCGGTCGCTCATCATCCGCACGACGCACTTGACCGGGGTCATCACCGACCTCGGATTCCAGATCGGGCAGTTCCTCACCGGTCACCAACGGCTCGGATGGGAGTTCGTTCTCCTCGCTTCCATCCTCTTCGCGTTCGTCACCGGCGGCGTACTCGGGGTGATCAGCGCCCAGCGACTGGGTTCTAATGGTCTCTGGCTTCCTGCCGCACTCTTGGGAATCGCAGGGACTGGGTACTTCCTCACCCGAACGGTCCTGAGACTACGCGGCTAGCACGCGATTTAAACTGCTCACAAGATATAAGTCTGCGCCACCCAGTGCGTCGCGTAGGTTGACGCACTACACAGGAACAACCAGCACATCATGACCATTTCTGCCCAGTAATCTTCCGCCCACTCGCCTCGGAATGCAGAGATCAGATCAGGCGTGAGCCAGAATCGGACCGATTCAAAGAATCGTCCCCAGTTGTTGAAGATGACCCATCCGAAGCCGAAGTAGAGTGGGATATTGCAGATGGTGATGATCGACCAGTACAGAATCATGAGCCCCACTCCTCACCCGGATCAGCAAGACCGGTTCCGGTCAAGAATCGAAACAGATTCAATACCCCAACAAACGCGATGCTCGCGGTCAGCAACATCGTGATCCCGTACACCCCATACGCGAGAACCGCGTACTGGGTGTACTCTCGCTGAGTTCGTGCGCTATCGATTTCTCCGATGCTTTGGCGAGCGGCGCCTGCGAAACCCAGCAGCCAATCCCCGACAAAGTAGCCGATCGTCGCGAGCGTCAGCGCGATCACGACGAGGATGAATTGCTCCGATCGCGTCTTGCACTTGGTGAACAATGCATCGATCCATGTGCTGATATGAAACACTGCATCACCCCCGAGCCGCACGCCTGCGCTTGAGCTCCGCATCAATGAACGGCTGGATATCACCACGATCGAGCACGGTCGATGGGTTCGCTTCGAGTCCGGTGCGGTGGTCCTTGACGCGGTTGTCGTAGAGCACATAACTACGGATCTGTGCGCCCCAGCCTCGGTGTTCGAGCTTGCCGCCGCCTGCTTCGTCGATCTCTGCTTGGCGTTTGTCTTCGGCGATCTGCTCGAGCTTTGCGGTCAGGATCGTCATCGCTTGCCTGCGGTTCTGCTGCTGCTCGCGGTGGGTGGATGCGAGGATCATGATCCCGGTTGGTTTGTGAATCAGACGGATCGCGGACGCGACCTTGTTCACATTCTGACCACCGGGACCCGACGAACGCGCAAAGGCGTGGATCTCAAGATCGGTGTCGGGGATGTTCACTTCCGCTTCGGCAAACTCGGGAACAACATCGACGGTCGCGAAGCTCGTCTGACGCTTTCCTTGTGCGTTGAAGGGGGAGACGCGTGCGAGTCGGTGGGTGCCTTTTTCGCATCCGAGGTATCCGAATGCGAATGGGCCTTTGACATGGAGGGTGACGGAGTCGAGCCCGACTTCTGAGCCGTGGGATTTTTCGACTTCTTCGATGTCGAATCCGTGGTTCTCGAAGTAGTAGAGGTACATGCGGAAGAGCATTTCGCACCAGTCGTTTGCTTCGGTGCCGCCGTCTCCTGCGGAGATGGTGAAGAAGCAGTTGCGTGTGTCGTGCTTCCCGGAGAGGAGTGACTGGACCTCGATTTTGTCCATTCGGCTGATGAGCTTATAGAGCTGCTCGTCGGCTTCTTTGAGGAGGTCCTGGTCGCCGTCTTCGCGTGACATCTCGAACGCGAGTTTGGCGTTCTCGAAATCCTCGGTGACATCTTTGATGGGATCGGTCTGTGCTTTGATGAGCTTGAGTTCGGTGACGACCTCGTTGGCTTTGTCCTGGTTGTCCCAGAAGTCCATCGCGCCCATTTTCTCTTCGAGTTCGGTCAATCGGTTTCGTTTGTTTTCATAGTCAAAGAGAGTCACGGATCGTTACAATCCGCGCCTCTAAGTCGTTAATCACATTCTGATGTGCTTCCAGGTGCATGCTCAAAGTCCTTTCTGAGAACTCATCCGTTGAGAGTCCATCCTTTTTGGGGACTCATCACCGTTTTGATTGCAACTGTAGCATCCGAAGCGAGGGTTTGTCCGTAGAATAGCCCGTGAACCTTGTCGCAACCCAACTCGCCCAGTCTGGCCCGACCCCGCGCCCTACCCGCGAGGATGCGATGAAAGAAGGCTTCTCCCTCCTCATCATGGTCTCCCTGCTCGGGGTGCTGGTCGTGACCATGCTCTCGATGTGGATGGTCTTGCGGAGCAGCAGACGCAAACGCGCCCGCCCTGAACCCGTCGCGACCGATATCAGCGTGGACGCTTGGGCTGAGTCCGCTCGACGGATGGACGAAACCCCCTCCGAATATGACGAAGATTTGTAATCCCAGCCCTCGGTATTAATCTTGCTTTGGAAGCGAATCGAGCCAGCTCTGCGCCTGCTTGTGACCAAGGTCCCGCGCCCGACGCCCCCACAAGATCGCGTCCTCCCGCTGCTTTGCACGCTCCAACCATACCGCGGCATCAAACGCGGCTTGGGGAGCGAACTCGTCCTTACTGTGCAGCATCGCAAAGTCCACCATCCGCGAAGCGGCGTCACCGGGACGACCGATCATCCCGAAACTCTCGGCGAGCAGCCGCATGGTTTCGGGATCTTCCATCGCTGATTGAGGCAACGCGGTCAGCAGCTCGATCGCTCGTTCTGGGTTCCCGTCCCGCTTCTGGATGCTCGCTTCGATGATCGTCCACGCGGGCACATGGGGCTCGAGCTTCCTCGCCTTCTCGATCTGCTGCTGGGCGATCGTCAACTTGTTCTGGCGGAGCGCGATCTTTGCCCATGTCGCGTAGATCATCGCCCGGTCCGGCGCGAGACGCGCCGCGATGGCGAGCGACGCTTTGGCCTTGTCCAGCTTGTTGAGCTTGAACTGGATGTTGGCGAGGTACAGCGGGTAGTCCGCGTTGTTTGGGGACGCTTCCATCGCCGTACGGTAATGGGATTCGGCGAGTTCGGGCTCGCCGATGGTGTTGGCGAGCGTGCCCGCTTTGAACTGGGCGGCTGCGTCGACCCCCTGGGTGCGGTCGATCGCTGCAACGATCTGTTCGTATGCGTTTGGGAAGTCCTGCATCATCATGTACAGTTCCACCATCGCGAAGCGAAGGTCCGCATCCGCTGGGTACTGCGCGATCGCGCCCTTGAGGATGGTGACCGCGGGACCGAACTCCTCGGACGACACATAGACCTGCACAGATTCGAGCACCTGCTCGATGGTCTGGGTCGGTGCGGATTGTCCCGCGGCCGCTTGGTTGGCCGAGCTGCTTAGAGCGTCTGATTTGGGAGCATTTGGATCATCGGGATCGACCAGCAAGGATTTGGCCGCAAAGAAGATCAGCACTAACGAGAGCGTCGCCGCGACGACCAGCACCAGCATCCCCGGTTCCACGGCTCCGATTCGAGACGCTGGGATTGGCGGGAATTTGGTGCGAGAGTTTGGTGTGGATTGGGGGGAGGTCATCACACTCATTATCGTCGCCGCGTACACTGTTGGCACAGAGAATCCCCAACGAACTTGCCCCAGCTTGCCTGAATATGCCCGGAATGGACGAGATATGACCACCCCACCATCGACACCCCTCGAACCAATGTCCAAAGCGTACGACCCCGCGGCAACTGAACCCGCGATGTGGTCCAAATGGATGGATTCGGGAGCGTTCCATGCGGACCCAGGCCGTGTTCTCAATGACGGTGCTCAGCCTTACACCATCCTCATCCCCCCACCCAATGTCACCGCCGCCCTGCACCTCGGTCACGCGCTCAACAACTCGATCCAGGACATTCTGATCCGTGCGCATCGGATGAAGGGATTTGAGACGCTCTGGATGCCGGGGACAGACCACGCGGGGATCGCGACGCAGACGATGGTCGATCGCAAGCTCAAGGAAGCGGGCAAGCCTGGGATTGCGGATTACAAGAAGAAGGAACTCTCCGGAGAGAATGGCCGCGAGGAGTTCCTCAAACTTGTCTACGACTTCAAAGACGAATACGAGGCACGCATCACCGACCAACTCCAGAAGATGGGCTGCTCGTGCGACTGGGAACGCCAACGCTTCACGATGGATGACATCTGCGCACGCGCCGTACGCGAAGCGTTCTTCCAGTTGTTCCGCGATGGGCTCATCTATCGCGGCAAGCGCCTCGTCAACTGGGACCCCGTCACGCAGACCGCGCTGGCGGACGACGAGGTCGAGATGGAAGATGTCGAAGGGTTCTTCTGGTACATGCGCTATCCCGTTGTGGATGATGCGGGCAATGAGACGGGCGAGCATGTCACCGTCGCGACGACGCGTCCGGAGACCTACCTTGGTGATACAGGCGTTGCGGTCAATCCGAAAGACCCGAAGCATGCGAAGTTTATTGGCAAGCGTGTCAAGCTGCCGTTTGTTGGTCGCATCATCCCGGTGATCGGGGACGATTATGTGGTCATGGCGGACCCGGAAAGCTCGGACACCAAAGCGAAATACGCCTCCGGGTTCTTGAAGGTCACCCCAGCGCATGATCAAAATGACTGGGCGATCGGCCTCCGCCACGATCTCAAGGTCATCAACATCATGGCCCCCGACGCGTCGATCTCCGACCAGCACGGATGGGAACGCGCCGAGAACAACGAGGGCGGCGAGCAGTTTGTTGGCATGTCCCGCGAAGACGCGCGCGTCGCAATCGAACAAGCGTTCCGCGATGCGAACCTGCTGGAAGCGAAGAAGCCGTACACGCACGCGGTCGGGCATTCGTACCGGAGTCACGCCGCGATTGAGCCGTACCTGAGCGACCAGTGGTACTGCAAAGTCACCGATGACAAACTGCGTGGCAATGCACAACGCGCCCTCAATCCCAACCAACGCACCGAAGCCAGTCTCAAAGCATGGCCCGAATCCACACCAAGAACCCGTGGCACAGGCGTCCCGCCTGTGATGACTTCGGACACCAGTCACCCCACCCTCAGCAAGTCAAGCAGAAACCTCCCCCACTGGCATCAAGACGGCAAATCCTACTTTGTCACCTTTCGATCCGCACAAGGCGAGTTCTCAGAAAATGAACAGAGCCTGATCCTCAATGCATGCTTTCATTTCCATGGCGATCGCCACCATACCTATATCGCAACCGTGATGCCTGACCATGTCCATGTGATCCTGCGCCCGCTGGAATCATCTCCAAACGATTGGCACGGACTCCCTGACATCCTGCACTCAATCAAGAGCTACACAGCACATGCGATCAACACACTCCGGAATACCACCGGCCCTGTGTGGCAGGATGAGTCCTACGACCGGATTATCCGGGATGCTGATGAGTTTGATGAGAAGGCAAACTATGTCTTCGAGAATCCGGCTCGGGCTGGGCTGTGCTCTGAAGCGTGTACCTATCCATTTACTTTGAGGGACTTTCAGTGGGAAGAACACAGGCGGGACGCCTGTGCCACGGATTCCAGTTCAACCGACGGCTCCATGAACTTCTTCCCCGCTCGCTACGCGAAGACATACGAGACCTGGCACGACAACCTGCGAGACTGGTGTATCTCGCGCCAGCTCTGGTGGGGGCATCGGATTCCGGTGTGGCATTGCAGAGTTGATTTCACAGACGAAAACGCGCCTGGTGGACTATGTATGGAAAGCTTAGATGATGTCTTGGAGGGACATCACATGGGCAATGGTCGTTTCGCAGTAGCGATCGACTCAGCCACAGGCGAATCACTAAGCTATGACCAAATTTTCCCTAAAAACGAAGATGGCACACGAGGTTTCTGTTGGGACGGTGTAGTTGACATCTATGTGTGTGACATCTCTGATCAAGCACAAGAAAATTGGGGCAAAGACACTGGCTCTGGTTTAGTCTTTACCCAAGACCCCGATGTCCTCGACACTTGGTTCTCCTCCGCGCTCTGGCCGTTGTCGACGATGGGATGGCCAAACGCATCCGCAGCGAAAGACTCATCGGGGATCGCTGATTTTGAGTCCATGCTCGGCGCGTTCAACCCGACCTCCGTCCTGACCACCGCACGCGAGATCATCACCCTCTGGGTTTCGCGGATGACGATGTTCAACCGGTACTTCCTGCAAACAACAGAACCCCGTGGCACAGGCGTCCCGCCTGTGTCTTCATCCTCAATATCGTCAGACAAAGAACACAGGCGGGACGCCTGTGCCACGGCGACTGGTATGCCTGGTCCCGCACCGTTCAAAGATGTCTTCATCCACGCGATGATCCAGGATGGCGAAGGACGCAAGATGTCCAAATCGCTTGGCAACGGTGTCGACCCCCTCGACATCATCCACTCCCACGGCGCCGACGCGATGCGGTTCACGCTCTGCCAGATGACCACGCAGACCCAAGATGTCCGCATGCCCGTCGAGCACGACGCAAAGACCGGCAAGAACACCTCCCCCAAGTTCGACATCGGTCGCAACCTCTGCAACAAACTCTGGAACGCATCCAAGTTCGCAATGATGATGCTCGAAAAGAACCCGGTTCGTGCAGGCCTGCCGATCGATCCGCAAGAGTTGTCCCTCGTCGACCGCTGGATGCTCTCGCGTGTCGTTCACGCGACGGGGGCGATCAACGCCGCACTCAAGAACTACATGTTCAA
>TARA_R110000765_G_scaffold35036_15_pt1 | contig 14049 bp, 9 predicted proteins | sample TARA_R110000765 | Tara Oceans TARA_R110000765 (sample SAMEA4398168) | marine metagenome | biome: Polar Biome; feature: [MES] marine water layer (ENVO:01000295) within the mesopelagic zone...; material: water (ENVO:00002006), including particulate matter (ENVO:01000060) such as...... | reverse complement strand
GCGGCTGGATGGGGGCCGCACGCGCCTCTCAGGCCTGCTGGACTAAGCGATCTCAGGCCTTGCTGAGGTTCGATACCCCACCGTCCTCTGGCACAGCTGTAAAAGTGGCCACACGGTCTATTGTGTAGTCAGCTTCCACGATCGTCGAGACTTTCACGAACTCACCGCTGACCCGTTCAGGTGTCAGTGTCACGATTGTGTAGCCATGCCCGGTCGGGTCAAACCAGTCGACTTCTGTATTGGCGGCGGCGAACTGCTCGCCCAGGTCCGGAATTCCGGTGATATAGTCTCCCATGCCGGGTGAGGTGATAGACGTGCAACCAAATTCCACGCCGATGCGCCTGCCGTCACTATCGGCCAGTGTGTTCGCCCAGGCCGTATGCGTATCACCTGCCAGCGTTACCAGCCGCGCACCCGCCGCTTCGACACTGTCATACAGCCGCTCCCGCGCCGCCGGATAACCATCCCATGCATCAAGGTTCCACGGCAGGCCAAGGGCCGAAAAGCCGATCATCTGCTGAACCTGCGGGATCGTCTGGGCGGCGACCTGTTCCGGAGTGAGAGATTTTGTGAAGTCCGGCATCGCAACGCGGGCCATCACCACCTGATTGGCCAGCACCTGCCATGTCTTGCCCGCCTTTACCGATGCGGCCAGCGCGTCGCCGAGCCAGGCTTCCTGTGCCGCGCCCATCATCGTGCGAGCCGGATCGCTGATCACTTTCATATGGGCGGCCGCCTGCGCTGCAATCTCCGCCGGGTCGTCCGTCGCGCTGATCGCCTCGGACCATCCGATCGTCGGTGAGCGGCCGGTAAGGCGCGTCTCGGTGGCATAGATCGTCGCGACATCGCCAAAGCTGAAGCTGCGCCAGACAGCGGATGTGATGTCACCCGAGGCGGGATTACGCATCGGCATCCATTCGAAATAGGCCTGAAGCGCGGCCTGCTTGCGATCAGACCAGTCACCTTCGCCTTCTTCCGGATTGTGATTCTGGGCGCCCGTCCGATAGCTGTCATTGGTGCTCTCATGGTCATCCCATGTGCAGATCCAAGGTGCCGCCGCATGCGCGGCCTGAAGATTGGGGTCCGATTTGTACTGGGCATGGCGCATCCGGTAGTCGCCCAGTGTGACGATCTCGGTAATCGGGTTATGCAGGCGGTCCAGCGCCTGCGCCGCTTCAGCGCCATACCCGTCGATGCCGTATTCATAAAGATAATCGCCAAGGAACACGATCGCATCGAGGTCCGGTTCTGCGGCGAGGGCCTTGTAGGCGTTGAAAACGCCGAACTGCCAGTTTGCGCAGGATGCCACGCCTATCTTCACTGGTGCACTGCCGCTAGCGGCAGTGGTACGTGTCCGGCCGTCCGGCGAGGCAATCTCGCCTGCGCTGGTCAGCGCAGTGAAACGGTAGAGATAGGCAGTGGCCGGGCTGAGGCCCGCCACGTCCACCTTCACGCAATAATCGTGCGCTTCATCGGCGGATACCAGGCCGGACACCAGGGGCCTCGCACCATCGCTCTCGCCAAAGATATCATACCGCACCGGGATCGGGCCTGTGCCCGTCTTTGGCGTTACGCGCGTCCAGAGAACAACCCGTGTTGGTAGCGGGTCGCCTGAGGCAACACCGTGGCCGAATGCCACCTCGCCATCATAGGCGGGCGCTGCTGGCGCCAGTGTGCTGGCGGCTGGCTTTGCACACGCTGCGAGGCTAAGGGCTCCGGTGGCCGCGGCGCCGAGGAGGCCGCGTCTGGTAACTGCGCTCATGATATTCTCCCAGGATTCGCGCCGCATATAGATCGCGACTACGACAGCACCATGACGCGCAGGCTCGTTCGCGTCTATAAGGCCGAATAATGGAAAAGATCACATTCACCGCTCAGGGTGCCGACGCCGGCCTCCGCCTCGACAGTTTCATCGCCGAAAAGGCTGATGCTTTATCGCGCTCGCGGGCCAAGACCCTCATCAAGGAGGGCGCGGTCACGATTGACGGGGTTGTCACCGATGATCCGCGCAAAGCGGTTGTCGTTGGCAGTGCCTACACGTTGGCCCTGCCAGCCCCGGTGGCCGCCGTGCCGCAACCGGAAGACATTCCGCTCGATATCCTTTTCGAGGACGAGCATCTCATCATCATCAACAAGCCGTCCGGAATGGCTGCCCACCCGGCACCCGGCAGCTGGGATGGCACTTTGGTCAACGCCTTGCTGTACCATTGCGAGGGACAATTGCCGGGCATTGGCGGCGTGGAGCGGCCCGGCATTGTCCACCGGCTCGACAAGCTGACAACTGGCGTCATGGTCGCCGCCAAGACAGAACCTGCCCATGTCGGCCTCTCCGGTCTTTTTGCCGAACACGATATCGAGCGGGCCTATCTCGCGCTGACACGCGGCGCGCCCCGCCCACTCGCCGGCACGATTGACGAGCCGATTGCGCGTTCATCAGGCGACCGCAAGAAAATGGCCGTGGTGCGTAATCCCGAAGGCCGGCACGGACGCGAGGCCATTACCCATTACAAGGCGCTGGAAACATTCGGCGTTCGCGACAAGGGCACAGGTCTTCCGGCCGCGGCGCTGATCCGCTGCACGCTTGAGACGGGCCGCACCCACCAGATCCGGGTTCACATGAGCCATGTCGGCGCCAGCCTGATCGGCGATCCGGTCTACGGACGCTCCAAGGGCATCACGGCCTGGGGATCAGGCGCCAATTATGATGAAGCAAAGCGTGTTGCGCGGGCGTTCGAGCGTCAGGCGCTACACGCGGCAGTTCTGGGTTTCGTTCACCCTATCACCGGCGAAGACCTGCGATTTGAGGCGCCGATTCCAGACGATATGATGGGACTGCTCGAGGCGCTGCGCCTGCTGCCGGGTGATACGCGCGACTAGATCAGCCGCCACCTGGTGTGACAGCCGCTTCTTCGGTCACGATGGGTTCAAATCGAAGCTTTTTGGCCTGCAGCGTGACTTTGCCGATCTTGTCGGTATCCGCCTGGATCTTTACCGGCACGGTTGCGCCGTTTTCCAGCGGAGCCAGCCACATGCGCAACGGACCGTCGATACCGGACAGATTGTCCTTGTTGGACTCGCCCTTTTTGTAGCCGGCCACTTTTTCCATTGTGACATGGCACTCGATGGCCTGACCTGACCAGGCATCGGTCTTGATCGGCTTCATGCCGGCATTCTTCAGGTGCAAATAGGTCAGCTGTCGCCCGTCAAAGATGCGGATCGGGCCGCCGCAAGGGTCAGCGCCGGGTGCGCGTGGCTCCAGCGCAAACGTGATCAGCGCCGTGATCGGGTCATTTGTCTTCAGCACTTGCGCGGTTGTCGCGGCTGGGTCGCCCAGATTGCCGAATTCCGGAATCGCCTTCATCTTGAAGCTGTCCGGCCCGATCGTCAGGTTCACCCTGCGGTTTTTCTTCCCGTCGCGGTTCTGCGAGACATAGGAATAGGTCTTCAATTCCGTGTCGCGTGTATAGCCCGATGCCTGCAACACCATGTCGTAATTCACGAACCAGTCGGCGATGCCTGTCACCTTGACCCGTGAGTTGATCACGTAATTGTCCGGTTGCATCTCGACCTCAAAGCTTGCGCGGCCTGTCGCAGGAATGAACAGGACATAGGCTTTCGCTTCCAGTTCATAGATCATGCGCGTCGGCGTGCCGGCTTTTACATTCGTCAGGATGGCAGGCGTGGCGGTGCTGGGTCCTGTTGCCGTGTCGGCAACGGCAAGGCCCGTCGCGGCGAGCGCGAGACCGGAAGCAAGCAAGATAGCGCGTTTCATATGGTCGTATCCTTCGGAACTGGTCCCCAGTGCACCTTCATATAAGGGTGCAACACCAACGGCGTCTGAACAAGATTGCCCCTATAATGCCCCAATCAACCAAGCGGTTGCAGTCAATAATCATGACAGGCCATGACACGAGGCTGTAAAACTCTCATCCGGCATGCCGCTTCGCAGTTGACATAGGGCCCCTCTGCCTTGTAACGACGCGCCTTCGAGATAACCCTGAACATGCAATCGGAGCGAGGCCCATGTCCCGCGAATGTGAACTTACCGGCACCAAGCCGATCGTTGGCCACCTGGTCAGCCACTCCCAGCACAAAACCAAGCGCCGGTTCCTGCCGAACCTGATCGACGTGACGCTTCATTCCGAAGCGCTTGAGCAAAAGTTCAAGATGCGTATCGCGGCCAAGGCCCTGCGCACCGTGGACAAGCTCGGCGGCCTCGACGGCTTCCTGGCCAAGGCCAAGGACGACAAGCTGTCGTCCAAGGCCCTCAAGATCAAGCGCAGCATCGCCAAGAAAGCGGTCGCTGCCGAAGCCTGATCGCCTGCGGGCATCGGCAAACGTAAAAACGCGCTCCCTCGGGGGCGCGTTTTTGTTTGTGCTTTCCTCTTGCCTTGACAGTGTGCCCGCTGGCCGTTCTGGTCTGACTATTCACAGACCTCACGGAAGCTCCGCCCATGCGAACACCCTGCCTCGCCCTCGCAGCACTCTTCCTTGTCGCCTGCAGCGCTCCTGATGCACCCACCCCTGAAGCTGCAACCGCCACACCGGTCACGGTCATCACGGGCGGCACAATCTACACCGGCAACCCGGACCAGCCGACGGTTGAGGCTGTGGTCATTGGCGCTGACGGGCGCATCCAGGCTGTGGTTCCCCCCACTTCAGCCGACTGGAGTGAGGATGAAGTCAATCTGATCGACCTCGAAGGCGCGGTCATGTTTCCCGGCTTCACGGATGCCCATGTCCACCTGCTTGGCGTCGGCGAGCGCGAGCTGACACTCAATCTCGAAGGCACGGCATCTGTTGCCGATCTCGTCGCGCGGCTTGAGGCAGAGCTGCAGGGCAAGGCACCGGGATCGGTCGTGTACGGTCGCGGCTGGATCGAAACCGGCTGGCCAGAGGGTCGCATGCCCACGGCAGCAGACCTTGATGCCGTCAGCGTCGACCACAAGATTATCCTCGTGCGTGCGGACGGGCACGCCATGGTGGTCAATTCTGCGACGCTGGCGGCGGCCGGCATTACAAAGGATACGCCTGACCCAGACGGCGGGCGCATTGAGCGCAACGCCGACGGCACGCCCGACGGCCTGATCATTGACAATGCGATGGGCCTCGTCGCGCCGCTGATTGCTGTGCCTGATGCGGAGGGCCTCAAGACCGCACTTGAAACAGGCGCGAAAGTCTATGCCTCGCGTGGCTGGACGGGTGGCCACAATATGAGCGTTGGGCCCGAGGAAATACCCCTCATGGCAGAGCTCGACGCGCAGGGCCGCCTGCCGATCCGTCTTTACAACGCGCTCGGCGCAGACGGTTTTGACATTGCCGCTGGCCGCCAGATGGAAACGGACACAATCACAAATCGCGCCGTGAAAATCTACATGGACGGCGCCCTAGGCAGTCGCGGCGCGCTGTTGATCGCGCCCTATAGCGACCGCCCTGACACGTCCGGCCTGGCCCTGATGGAACCGGACGACTTATCAGCCATGATGGCCCGCGCCGATGCGGCGGGCGTTCAGCTGGCGATCCATGCGATTGGCGATCTGGCCAATCGCCGCATCCTGGAAGCCGTGGAGGCAGGCGGCTATGACGCCGCTCATCGCTGGCGCATCGAGCATGCCCAGATCTTCGCAGTCGACGACCTGATGCGCGCCAGCAAGGATGGCCTTATCGCCTCCATGCAGCCCTCGCACGCCATCGGCGACCTGTTCTTTGCGCCTGCGCGTCTCGGTATGGACCGTCTCGGCGGCGCCTATGCCTGGAATACACTGCTGGAAAACGGAACAATCATCGCAGGTGGCTCAGACGCGCCTGTGGAAGTCGGCTCGCCCTTGATTGAGTTTTATGCAGCCGTTGCCCGCAAAAGCCTCAAAGGCGAATCCGGTGAAGGCTGGCATCCCGAACAGGCGCTCAGCCGTGAACAGGCGCTGGCGCTGTTCACATCCGCTGCTGCCTTTGCAAGCTTTCAGGAAGATGATCTTGGCACGATCGAACCCGGAAAGCTCGCCGACTTCACGGTGTTTGACCGCGACCTGATGACCGTGCCCGAAGCGGAAATCCTCGAAGCCAAGCCGGTCATGACCATGATTGGCGGAGAAATTGTCTGGCGACGCGCCGACTGACGGCGCTCATATCCGCCGCAGTTTTACCCTACGTCGCACTAGGCGGCGGCGCTTCGCGTGCTAGAACCTATGTTGAAACGACACATCCTCCCCGACGAGACTGATATTCATGACTGTAATGAGCGATACCGATGCCCTTGAGGGCATGAAGCCGACCGAAAAGATCAACGTGAAGAAGGTCTTCGGCCTCGACACGACCATGACGGTGCATGGCTTCAAGACGCGCACCGAATACGTGCCGGAGATCGATCCGTCCTACCGGTTCGATCCACAGACCACGATGGCTGTTCTGGCCGGCTTCGAGCACAATCGCCGCGTCATGGTCCAAGGCTATCACGGTACAGGCAAGTCGACGCATATCGAGCAGATCGCCGCGCGCCTCAACTGGCCGATGATCCGCGTCAACCTCGACAGCCACGTCAGCCGGATCGACATGGTCGGCAAGGATGCGATTGTCCTGAAAGACGGCAAGCAGATCACCGAGTTCCGTGAAGGCATCCTGCCCTGGGCCCTTCAGCGCCCGGTCGCCATCTGTTTTGATGAATATGACGCCGGCCGCCCGGACGTGATGTTCGTCATCCAGCGCGTACTTGAGGCCAGCGGCAAGCTGACCCTGCTCGATCAGAACCGCGTCATTGCGCCGAACCCGTATTTCCGCCTCTTCGCCACCACCAACACTGTGGGCCTCGGCGACACGACCGGCCTCTATCACGGCACGCAACAGCTCAACCAGGGCCAGATGGACCGCTGGAGCATCGTCACAACACTGAACTATCTCGAACACGACGCCGAAGTCGAGATCGTGAAAACCAAGGCCACCGGTGTCGATGACGACACATTGTCCAAGATGGTGACGCTGGCTGACCTGACCCGGAACGCTTTTATGGCAGGCGACCTGTCGACCGTGATGAGTCCGCGGACCGTCATCACATGGGCCGAAAACTACGCCATCTTCAATAATCTCGGCCATGCCTTCCGCATGACCTTCCTGAACAAGTGCGACGAGCTGGAAAGGCCCCTGGTAGCTGAAATGTACCAGCGCTGCTTCGCTGAGGAGTTGCCGGAGAGCGCCCTCATGGTGAAAGTCGCCTAGACGCGGAAACATCAGATAAAAAGGGGCGCCCGAAGTGATTCAGGCGCCCCTTTTTTATGTCTGACTCCCTAGAACTGCGCAGTCAGCGTCACTTTCGCTAAGGTTGGTGCGCCGGGCGTGATGTTGTTGTCATTGTGCGCATTGGTCCAATAGGTTTCGCCTAGCAGGTTCTCGACATTTAACTGAAGGCCCAGCGTGTCGGTCAGGTCATAGTAGAGCGCCGCATCAACACGCGTGAACGATGGCAGCGTCACCGTGTTGGTGATCGATGCATATTGCGCGTCCTGCCAGATCACGCCCAGACCGGTGCCAAGGCGCGATGTCACGGCGAACTTGTTCCAGACCGACAGGCTTTGCTCCGGCACGAGCGGCACCTTGCGGCCCTCCGGTGCGCTGCTGGTCGTCTTGGTGATCTCGGCTGATTGCAGCGCATAAGCCGCTGCAACGTCCCAGCCGTCGCGGATCTCGCCCTGCAACGAGATCTCCAGCCCTTCGGAACGCTGCGACCCCGTCAGCACGGTCGTGCCAGCCACCGCGCCGGGCGCCCGTGTATTGTCCCGGTCCAGTCGATAGATGGCCGCCGTCAGCAAAAACTCTGGCATCGGCTGGTACTTCGCACCAATCTCGAAATTCTCGAACGATTCCGGTTCCAGTGCCGCAGTCGACGCATCGAGGGACGAAAACTGGTCGCCCGATTGCGGCAGGTAGGACTGGCTCCACCCGGCATATAGTGTCACGGCGTCGGTAGCCGAATAGACGGCCCCTACGCGCGGCGATACGAAATCATCCGTCCGTGAGAAATCGGTGCCGAGACGATCCTGATAGTCGAGATCGAACTGGTCATAGCGCACCCCGGCAATCACCTGCAGGCGCTCGGTCAGTTCAATCTGGTCCTGTGCGTAGATCGCAAACAGCGACAGGTCATTGGTGTTGTCACGCGAGAGATCGGTAAAGACCGGCGTTGAGGTCTGCCCGCGATCGGCCACGCTCGTCACAAGCCGCGACGCACCGCCCGCTTCGGGGAAGCTGCCTGAAAAGCGCGTATTGTCCGTCACCTGCTGGCCGAATTCGATTCCTGCCAACAATGTGTGGGCAATGTCGCCGCTCGAAGTCTTCCAAACCAGGTCGGTCTGGCTGAAGATGTTTTCTCGCTTCGTGCCGGAATTATAAGCGGCAATCTCAACCGTGCCTACCGCGCTGAGCGGTGTCGCGGCATAGGTATTCTGGTAGAATTTGTCATAGTCGCCATACGAGAGAGATGAGCGCAGCGTCAGCGTGTCGGTGAAGGCGTGATCCAGCACCGCGGTCAGCGTGTTCACCTCGATGTCGCTCTCATTGATATCCGGGTTGCCGAAGAAGGCTTTCTCCGAACCGCTGAAGGGTGTGCCGCCGTCTGATGGCACGCCCCGGTCCACGGTACGCTCGTCTTCGAAATGCTCGGCGACAAGCGACAGGCTGGTCGTGGGCGCGAGTTCGAATGTCGCCGTGGGCGCAAAGCCCAGCCGCTCAACGCTGACCCCGTCACGATAGCTGCCGGAATTTTCGTACATCGCGTTTGCGCGCAATCCGACTGTGTCAGACACGCTGTCGCCGATATCCAGGGCGCCGCGTGCATGATCGAAACTGCCGACGCTGACGGTCAGGTCGCGCACGCGCTCGCCGTCAGCCTTCTTGGTAACGCGGTTGATCGTTCCGCCGCCCGCACCGCGCCCGAATGCCAGAGCAGATGGCCCCTTCAAAACGTCGACGCGATCCACAGTGTACAGGTCACGCAGGTATTGCAGGTCATCGCGCACGCCATCGACGAAGAAGTTCGCTGTGGTCGAATTTCCGCGGAACGTCGGTGCATCGCGGTGGCCTTCGCCCTGCCCCATCGTCACGCCGGGAATGTAGCGGACCAGGTCGCCCATGCTGGACATGCTCTGATCGTCAATCAGGTCGCGTGTGATCACGGTGACGGATTGAGGAATGTCCACCAGCGGCGTGTCTGTCTTCGTCGAAGACCGGCTGTCATTCTCGGCATAGGCGCCCGCCGTTCCATAGACATAGACGGTGTCCTGCCGCGCGGCAGTCTCGGCGGCAACCGGGGCAGCGACGACCAGGCCGATGGCTGAACTCAACAGAAGTAGGCGGGAGGGCATGGTATATCCTTGCTTGAGAATGCTTCGCAGGCGCATAGGCGATAGATCTTGATTGTGCAAGTCATTCTCAGATATGGCATGAGTACCGCTGGTGACTGTTGCCTTATTGCCGCGTGTCGATGTGATGTTTTTCCAGCCATCGCGACGGAATGGCTTCGCAAGTTGCCATCTGCGGATTAGGTAAGGAACATGGCCAAGGACATCTCGCCCCAGGAACTCTTCAAACAAGCGCTCGCCGCCACGACCAAGGCGATGAGTGCGGACCGCGATGTGGAGGTCGGGTTTGGCAATGATGTCGGCGCAGATGGCGATCGTATCGTGCTGCGCCCACCGCCGGTCGATCTGCCGGCTCCCGTGGCCGCGCGCATACGTGGCGAAGCCGATGCTGTCGCGCTGCGCCTCGCTCACCATGACGCAGGTGCCCACCTCAAGCACCGGCCACAGGGCGATTTGCCTCGCCGTGTTTACGATGCTGCCGAACATGCCCGGATCGAGAGTCTCGGTGCCAACGCGATGCGCGGCACGGCGATCAATCTTGAGGCCGTGCTGGAATTTCGCAGCGCGTCCGGTGAATTTGCCATGGGCGCCGAAGAGCCGGAGGCCGTCCTGGCGCCGGCTCTGGAATTCCTGCTGCGTGAAAAGCTGACGGGTCGCCCATTACCCGAATCCGCCAAGCGCGTCGCTGATGTTTGGCGTGATCGCGTCGAAGCTGACACAGGCGGTGCGCTCGACAAACTAATCGCCCAGCTTCACGACCAGCCCGGATTCGCCAAGACCATTCGCGAGATGATCCGCGACCTTACTGCGGGCGACCAGTCGGGCGATGAAACGCAATCGGAAGAAGACCAGCAGGAACAGGAATCCGAAGACGAACAGTCCCAGCAGGGTGAACAGGATCAAGAGACCGAAGAGCCCATGGGCGCCTCGTCCGAGGAAATGGAAGCCGGCGACAGCGAAGAAATCGATGGCGAGGAAACCAATGTCAGCGTCGATCAGGACGTTGACATGGAAGCCGACGAAGACGCCGACGACAGTGATGACGGCTCCAAGCCGCTGCGTCCGAACTTCCGTGATGGCGAAGACCGTGACCGCTTCAACTATAACGTATTCACCCGGGCCCATGATGAAGTGGCCCAGGCGCCAGACCTTTGCGATCCGGAAGAACTGACACGCCTGCGTGCCTATCTCGACCACCAGCTGCAGGGCCTGCAGGGCGCCGTCTCAAAGCTGGCCAACAAGCTGCAGCGCCGCCTGATGGCCCAGCAGAACCGCTCGTGGAGTTTCGATCTGGAAGAAGGCGTCCTCGATACCGCCCGCCTCACCCGCGTGATTACAGACCCTACCGTCCCGCTCAGTTTCAAGCAGGAAGATGACAGCAATTTCCGCGATACGGTCGTCACGCTCCTGCTCGACAATTCCGGTTCCATGCGTGGCCGGCCGATCATGGTCGCGGCGCTGTGCGCGGATATTCTCGCCCGAACGTTGGAACGCTGCGGCGTCAAAACCGAAATCCTCGGCTTCACCACCAAGGCGTGGAAGGGCGGCCTGTCGCGCGAAGACTGGGTCCGCGCTGGCAAGCCGAACGGCCCCGGTCGCCTGAACGATATCCGCCACATCGTCTACAAGCAGGCCGACGCACCGTGGCGTCGCGCTCGCAAGAATCTCGGCCTGATGATGCGCGAAGGCCTGTTGAAGGAAAACATTGATGGCGAGGCCCTGCTCTGGGCGCATGATCGCCTGCTCGCGCGGTCTGAACAGCGCAAGATCCTGATGGTCATTTCAGATGGCGCGCCGGTCGACGATTCCACGCTCAACGTGAATATCGGCAACTATCTGGAGCGTCACCTGCGTCAGGTGATCGAGGAAATCGAAACGCGCAGCCCGATCGAACTGATCGCCATCGGCATTGGCCATGACGTGACGCGCTATTACAAGCGCGCCGTCACGATTGTCGATGCCGAACAGCTTGGCGGCGCGATGACCGAGCAACTCGCCAGCCTGTTCGACGAGAACGGCCCGACACCGCAGGCCATGTCCATCCCGCCCCTCACGGACCGAACCGTGCGCGGCGCCGTTTCGGGCGCGGCCAGTGGTGCGCCCAGTTATGGTAGCCGCAAGCCTGTCGGGCTGGGCCGGGACGTGAAGAAAACCACGCTGCAGGCCGTTAAAGGGCCGAAATCCTAGGCAGAGCCCTGTCCCATATTTTCGCCTTCATGCTAGGGTTTGATGGCACAGCAAGGGGACAACACAATGCCAGACCATTTCATCCGTACGCCAGTATTCCGGCTTGTTATGGCGGGCCTGTTCGTCCTGCTGGCCGCCTGTGCCTCAAAACCCGAACTTGACCGTCTCGTCCTGCTGGGCGACGCACAGGCTGAAGGGAATGTGGAACAAGAAGTGGCCCTCGCCCGCGCGCTACTGGCAGACCCTGATGTGAAAGGCGACCTGCGCACAGACCTTGCCGACATCCTCGCCGAGGCAGGCCAGACCGAAGCCGCCCTGTCGGCCTATCACCGGGTGCTGACCGCCGCGAGCGCCGAAACGCCGCCCAATTATGCCTACCAGATAGACCTGCGCGCCCGCATGGCCGACATCGCGCTTGATGCCGGTGACACCGCCCGCGCCACCGAGGAGATCGGCGCCGCCGCCCGCCTCGCCCGCATCCATCTCGGGTCGGACCATCCCCGCCTTGCCCCGCTGCTCGCCTACGCCACAGAGAACGGCCTCGACACCGCACGCGTTGCCGAGATTACCGGCCTGCCCGTCGAGGCTACCCTTGCTGGCAGTGTAGAGCGCGCGCGCGAGCGCCCGGTCGGCGTTGCCAGCGCGCCAACCCGCTCCCTCGGCGGCGTCGAGCCTGACTTCGATCTCGTCCGCGTCTTCTTCGGCACCAACCGCGCGCCCCAGGGCGGCAAGCTGAAAGTCGTCGACGGCCGCCCCGTGCTCGATCCCAACAAGTATTTCAGCGGCAAGTCTGCCGCGCTCAAGACCGGCAGTGTCATGGTTTCAGTCCCCCGCAACCGCGCGTTGGGCGATATTCCCAAGCCCGGCATGTTCACGTTCGATCGCCGCCCCAACCCGGCCAAATATGTCATCCTCGGCGACATGAAGCTCGACGCGACCATGGCGGAATTCCTCGCCAATGTCCGTATCGAGCTTGCCCGCTCCCAGCGCCGCGAGATTTTCATCTTCATCCACGGCTACAATAATGATTTCCCCACCGCGGTGGAGCGCACCGCCCAGCTCGCAGTCGATCTGGAGATTGACGGCGCGCCCGTGCTCTATTCCTGGCCCTCCGCCGGCAGCGTGTTTGGCTACAAGACGGATCGCAAACAGATCACGCAATCCACAGTCGACGATCTTGAATTCTTCCTCCACGTCCTCACCGAGCAGACCGGCGCCGAACGCGTCAACATTGTCGCCCACTCGATGGGCAATGAATTCCTCGTCCGTGCGCTGCAGGAAATGGCTGACGATGAACGCGCCGTGCCAACGCCGTTCGATCAGGTCGTTTTCGCCTCGCCGGATGTCGATGCCGAGGAGTTCATCACGCTCATGAGCCGCGTTGATGGCCTCGCCAACAACATGACCCTGTATGCCAGCTCGAAAGACCGTGCGCTTCAGGCCTCGCGCCGCTTCAATAAATCCGGCCGCCGCGCCGGCGATTCAACCGAGCCTGTCCTGCTGGCGGGCCTCAACACGATTGACACGACGCGCGGCTCCACAGGCGGCCTCGCGCTGGGCCATTCGGATATTTTCGGCGCCGCCTTTTCAGATTTCCAGGCCGTCACATGGCTCAGCCTGGAGCCGGAACAGCGCTGCATCCTCGGCAAGCAGGAAATCAAATCCGGCACAGCGTGGATATTCGGCACGCCCCGGTCAGACTATTGCGACGCAGACGGTTTCGCCACCGCGATTACCACCGTCCGCCGCCTCGGTCTCGCCACCGCGTCCACTGAACTCGCCACCCGCGCCAGCGCCAAAACGCCGGACGCCCCCCGCTGGCAATCCGCCCTGAAAATCGTCGAAAGTCTGCAATAGGTTCAGTCCGGAGCTATCCGGTAATCTCGAACCATTGGTCTTTCCAGTCCGAGTTCTTCGCCGTGATCAGGTTGATCTTGTTCTGCCGCCGGTAGGATTCGAGAGACTTCTCGCGCGCAATCGCCGCCTCGATCCATTCGTGCACCTCGTACCAGACGAGCCTCTTGCAGCCATGCTTCCTGGTAAGCCCCGCCTGCCTGACACATCCTACAGCAAAATGACAATACAAGGGTGGGTTCGCGAAGCGTAACCCACCGGGCTATCCGCTGTGCTTTCCGTCAGCCCTCATGGAAGAAGGTGAGGACCGCTGAAGGGGCATCTTCAGATACAGTCTCGGGCTTGGAAAGTAACAGCGAAATTCCGTGGTCGGCTTTCTGCTGATAGCGGCGGGTTTCAATTGAAACCCTGAATTCGCTGTTGATAAAACGGAAGTCAAGGGGCGCAGGGCCGTCAGGACGTATTGAGCCGTTCACAGCCGCGAGCACGTCGTTAGACGGAACCGACCAGACAGAGAGGGAGCAGGCTTGCGATCCATCATTGTGCTGGCGTACCTGTATGCGACCGCTCGGCAACGTTCTGTTCCATAATAGATCGGTTAGGGCGCGGTCTGATGTATCCTGCGAAAGCTTGCCTTCATCGGCCAGTTCAGAAATTGGCG
>TARA_R110000765_G_scaffold30592_5_pt1 | contig 14064 bp, 9 predicted proteins | sample TARA_R110000765 | Tara Oceans TARA_R110000765 (sample SAMEA4398168) | marine metagenome | biome: Polar Biome; feature: [MES] marine water layer (ENVO:01000295) within the mesopelagic zone...; material: water (ENVO:00002006), including particulate matter (ENVO:01000060) such as...... | reverse complement strand
ATTCAGAAGGTAGAGCGACTCAGGAGACAAAGCCGAGAATAACTATACGCAAAAAAATTAAACTTGTTCTCAAACCTCTGGCAAGCTCTGAGTGGGAACTAACTTAATGGATTTGGTATTACATTAATAACAGCAGTTTCGATAAGCTTGACCTTAGAAGTGTATTATTTAAATATCATGACTATAATCAGTTCGCAAAAATAGGTGTCATTCAAAAGTACCCGTTTACACCCTTTACCTTTCTTGCAGGAAAAGGGGGTAGTTATATTGTAAGGGTCCAATGAAACTGTAGAGGTTATTTAAGACAAATTTTCATTTGATTACAAATCACAGCTACATTTCAATTTAACATTGCTAGTCTTTGCTGCACTCCTTGTTCCCGTTCAACATAGCTATACCATTGTTTAGCTGTTTTTTCAGACTCTGGTAGTTTTTGTGCTTGTGTAAAAGCTGACAAAGATTCATCAAAACGTGCCAGATTAAAAAGTGCCATGCCTTTTACTAGGTACATATTTCCTAGCCTTTCTATACTACCTCGTTTAATTGCCAGGTCTGCCGAATCAGAAGCTAACTTCCACTGTTCAAGATTCAAGTAAGCCTGAGCTAAAGAAGCGTCAAACTTACCTGTGTCGGCAATAGTCGATGCTTTGATGAGAACAGGAATAGCATTGTCGTCATTTTTTGCTGCGATATAGGCTTGTGCCAACATATCTAAATTTCGTTCGTCAGCGTATATAGTTCCGTTATCTATAGCCTCAGAAAGTAATGTCGCTGCTTTATAAGGAACATTATGATATCTATACAATTGAGCTAAGCTAATAATGCTAGCTGATTCTGTTATGTAACCTGCATGCCACGCACTTTCCATAACAGCGAGTTGTTTGCTTTCTTCGCCTATTTCACCGTACATGCCGCCAAGTTGTATCCAATATTTAGGTTTATCATAATAGCGAACCAAATTTTCTAGCACTTTGGTAACTTTTTTGGGCTGTTTTAATTCAAAGTAATTAGCGCGTTGTAAAATAAACCAATTTTCTTTAGGTATTTCATTCGCACTTTCCGCCAATTCGATTGCGTTTGATACATGCGTTAGCGACTGTTGATATTGTTTATTTTGATAATACGCCTGTGCAAACATCACATGTTGATTACCCGTCAATGATTTAGTGTTGAGGGCCTTCCATTGAGCCAAATAATCTAGTGTTTGCGCATAATTTTGTTGTTGCATAAATAACTGAGACATTGAATAGAGTGTTGATACTCGCAGTGAAAGTGGGATCGCTTTTTCGTTAACAACACTTTTGAAACTGTCAATGGCTGAGTCTATATCGTCGTTGCCATAATACATAAAACCATAAAAGTTCCACAACATTGCGCGTTCGTAACTGTTTAAAGTGTCAATTCTGTCTTGTACTTCATCAAGTACATCAAACCCCTCTAAACCGTTACCTTCATCAGCTAATTTTTGAGCTCTAGCAAGTTGAGCATAAACTCGATTTCGCATGGCAGGCACTTTAATAGATTGGACCGGCTGTTGATTTTGTTCGGCGGCGTGTGCTACCTGGCCGCCTAGGCTAGCGGAAAGTATACTAGGTGAACAATACAAAACCGCTATTGAGACCAGAGAGAGTGTTAAATTTTTAATCATCACTTACACCTTATCCATCAATTTGAAATGAAATTTTATTTTGTACACCAACAACTTCCATAGCGACACCGTCTACGACTCTTGGTTTGTACTTGAATTTTAATGCTGCATCTATAGCGGCTCTGTCAAATACGCCTTCAGGTTCAGCTTTGATCACCACGGGGGCACGTACCGAGCCATTTTTGGTTACAATAAACTCAACTACAACATAACCTTCAATGCCTCGTGATTGAGCACGACGAGGATAAATAGGCGCTACTTTCACTATGGGTAAATAATCACCGTCGCCACTATCTAAACTTAAACCACCCGATAATCCAATGTCAGAAACAATATCAGCGGAAAAGCTTGTATTTACCGCATTAACATTAGGATTAGCCTGTTGTACCTGTGGCGGTTGCATTGCTGGTGGTGGCTGTTTAGGTTTTGCTGGTTTTTGAGGCTTACGTTCTTTTTTTGTTAGACTTTGTTCTTTTTTAAGACGAATAAATTCAAGCACATTGCCGCGAGGCGCTTCAGTTAACGCATTATTACCACCACTAATTAAAGACTGCATGCTCCATAATAATAAAAAAGTCATGACAACGGCAAAACCTAACCCCATTAAGTAGCGTGTACTTTTGTTAACCATGGTTAGGCCTCTTGCGCCGCAATTGAAACATCATAAACACCTGCAGCGCGCGCAGAGTCCATTACTTTTATCAACACATCAGTAGTGGCCTTTTTATCAGCTTGTATAACTACTGTACCTTGAGGGTTTTCAGCTTTTAGGCGTTCAATATTAGCTTGAACCGCGCGCACATCTACACGACGTTTATTGATCCAAATTTCGCCTTTATCGCTTATCGCTACTAAAATGTTGGCTCGCTCTTTTTTCACGGCCGTAGCTGCTTCAGGTCGGTTAACTTCAATACCCGCTTCTTTGACAAATGAAGCGGTAACAATAAAGAAAATTAACAGAATGAAAACAACATCTAACATTGGGGTCATGTTAATTTCTTCGGCTTCTTCTTGCTCTTGTAAAATTTTTGATAGTTGTGAACGCATGTTCGTTATCCTAGTTCTTTACGAAATTGGTTGTGAATAAGTTGAATCAATTACTTGTGTTAGTCCGTTGCATTAGTGTGCCATGGGAAGGCTATCTTCCAGCTGCTCAGTTCGGCGCTTTGCTTTACGTTGTAACCAAGTCACCACAAACACACCTGATAATGAGCCCACCATGCCAGCCATTGTTGGTATGGTGGCACGCGATACACCCGAGGCCATTGAACGAGCATTACCACTACCTGAAATGGCCATAACGTCAAACACTTCAATCATGCCTGTAACGGTTCCCATCAGCCCCAGTAGTGGGCATAGCACAACTAAACATTGGATAAGCTTAACGTTTTCATTAAGCATTTCTGTGGCGCGAGAAACGTGTGCTGTACGAATTTGTTCAGCATTCCAAGAGTGCCGTTCATTTCGGTTAAGCCAATTTTCTATAATATTTTTCTTTACTGTGTTGTAGCTACGTAAGTAAAAAAATAGCCGTTCGAAAATAAGTAACCACATTAAACAAATAACACCAGCGATGACGACCAATACTTGGCCGCCAGTATCGAGAAATTCACGAATGCTATTCATCATTTCGATGAACATGATCATGATTTATGCTCCTTGCTCGGCGTTTGTTTTTAAATCAGTTCTTTCTGCTCTTTCAGCAACTATGCCAGCACTTTGTTGCTGAAGAATATTAATGATGCCACGGCTTCGGGTATTCAAAATAGTTGAAATAAACACCATAGGAATAGCAACAACCAAACCAAGAACCGTTGTTACCAACGCTTGTGAAATGCCACCTGCCATGAGTTTAGGGTCACCAGTACCGAATAAGGTAATAGCCTGAAAGGTATTGATCATGCCGGTAACCGTACCCAATAAACCGATTAGGGGAGCGACTACCGATATGATTTTGATAAAGGTTAAACGCGTGGTTAATATGGGCACTTCTTTTAAAATACGTTCCGAAAGTTTTAATTCTAAGGTTTCCGTATCTGCGTTGCTGTTTTTGTCTTTTACCAACATAACGCGGCCTAATGGATTGTTTTGTGATGCAACGTCGTTTTTAAGTTGACGATTCACTTTATTACCGATTAAGAACAAGGTAATAAAACGCTCAATAGCGATTAACAGGCCGATTAATCCGATGGCTAAAATAACGTAGCCAACGGTACCACCTTGGTCAATACGTTCTTGTAAATCAGGTGCTTGTACTAATAAGCCAAGAATAGAACCGCCGGTAGGGTCTAGTGCAAAAGGAACGACACCTGTATTGGTTGATGTTAATTCGTTTGCGCTAGACAAGTAGCGTGACGAAGGTTGTCTAATGAGTTCTGCTACTGATCCCGTTTCGTCTATATATTCTAAGTACTTACCGTTTGAGACTAAGTTAAATCCACCAACACGTATAACATCAGCTTGGCTTTTTTCACCGTTGGCTAAAACAATTTCACGACTAAATTTGTGTACTTTGCCGCTTTGCGTCATTTCACGTTGTAGTTCAAACCACAAACGTTCAATTTCTTCAATTGACGCTAATTTTGATGTAGAGCCCATGCTTTGCGCAAATTCATCTAAAAATTGACCACGTCCATCAATTTGAGCTGAAACTACCGAGGTTTGAAATTTACTTTTAGTATCACCAGCAACTTGCTGTAATACACCAAAAAGCTCTTTCAGCTCACCCATACGTTTGTTTAACGCGTCGGTTTTGTTGGCTAAGTCAATTTCATTATTTTGAAAAGTGCTTTCAAGCTTTGCACTTAACTTAATGGCATCATCACGGGTATTGATGGATTCTTGTAGTAGTCGATCTTGTTGCGCTTTTTTACTGTTAAATTCTCTTTCGCGCGTTTCGTTTTGTTTGCTTTGTGCAATTTTACCTTGTTGTAATTGAGACAGAAGTTCGTCTAAATTGGCAGCTTGCTGCGCAAATACAGTGTTGGAAGTTAAAGCGGTAACCGTTACTAAAACAAGCGATGAAATGAGCTTGGTTAATTTGTTCATTTTATTATTCCTTAGAAGCACAAAAGGCTTAAATTATTCAGCAGAGTTTTGTGCAACAGGCACAACAATCAAATCAGGGGCGAGTTGCTTGCGGGCGATACGCAATCCTTTATTGATGTCTAAACGGTACTCAGGAGGAAGTTCTTGCCATGATTTAGTTTCATTATTCCATAGGCCTAATTTTTGACCGTCACGTGTTTGATACACAAAACTTACGCGGCCAATTCTCAAAAAATCAACGTTTCTTTCACTGCCGTCAACGTTAAGTAATCCACTGTAGGCTTCGATAGTTCGTCCGTAATCCACTTCAACTTGATAGGCTTCTAATACTCGACGAAATTTCTCAGAAATTGCAATGTCGGCACGTTCCATCATTTCTTTTAAGCCGTTAAGGCGTTGGCTACGTTCTTCTTGTAAAAACTGAATATCTAAAGATATAAAGGTTTCTAATGTGTCTATCATGCGGGCCATTAATGGTGATATTTGGCGTTCGATAATACTCACTTGTTCCATAGAAACGGCGAGTTGATTGATTTCATTTAACTGATTGTCTATTTGAGTGTTCATTTGCTGGTTGTATACATTTAAACCGTCTACTTCTTTGTTAACGGTTTTAAATTGTTGTAATTTAGTTTGAATTTGCTCACTTATAGTATTTACGCGCTGCTGAGATTTATTTGCTGATTGATTGATTTGTTGGCCTGCTTCAACAACTTTAGATAACGCTTTATCTGCTGTAGGAGAAGCATGTACTAGTGCTGAAAAAACCAATGCACTTGTACTAATTAATAAACTAGCTAGAGCCAATTTTGACAAATTCATAATAAAACCTTTAGTTCTGAGTAGTTCTGAGTAGTTATTATTAGTAACACCCAAAATATTTAAGTGGCCGCTATACAAAATGTAAAAAGCCGCTTTCATTTTTATTTTTGATTGTGGCTATTTTAGTGAGGCTTTGTGACACTTATGTTTCACAAATATTGCAGGTTTATTAAATAACAGAAAAACGATTTTTTTCTGTCACTTACGTCTGTAAGAATGGATCATGACAGGCACTAAAAAGGTCACCGAAGTGACCTTTTTTATCTCGATAGATGAATAACCAGTCGTCACTTATTATTCAATTATTTATTGAGGCCATGTGTTTCAACGTTACTCAAAGTCCCACTTGAATGAAATGTCGAAACCTATCCCTTTTGTTTCATTGCGAAACAGTGTGTCAGAGAAATGTATTTCTTTTTGTTCATCCAATAAATTTTGCACCTTAAACTTCATGGTTGAAGAATAAGTTGGATAATACGTATAAACCAAATCAAGTGAATGAAAGGGTTGCTCATACTTATCATCCTGCTCTTCAATGCCAGGAATGATAATGCGCTCGCCAAAAACGTTGTAGGCTAAATTGATAGAATGATTACCATTAGGCGCGTCGTAACCTAAATTGAGGTTAACTACGTATTGTGAGTGTCCGGTCATACGTCTGGTAGGATTTGTGATAGCGGCCGATACTTTGGTTTGTTCAACAACACGTTGAGTATCAATGTTAATTTCTGAATCGCTCAATGTTACATTGCCAGACATAAAGAAGTCTTGCCCACTTAATCCCCAAAAGTCCCCCAAGAAATTAAAGTCTTTCATAAACTCAACTTCTACACCGACTACTTCACCGTCATCAGCATTAGCAATAACTATAAGCGGCGGACCATCTTGTCCGGGTGATTGTACCGATTCAATGGGGTTAGTCATGTCTTTATAGAATAGCCCAACAGACAAACTTTCACCTGTTGCCATATACCACTCCCAGCGCAGGTCATAGTTTTTGATATCGGTGGTTTCAATACCCGCAGTACCACGAATGGGGTAACCCGTTAGTGGGTCTAAATACGTTGAAGGCGCAACTTCGCGAATATCCGGACGTACCGTTGTCTCACCATAAGAGAGGCGAAATTGTACTTCATCACTCATGACATAGGTAAGTGCTAACGCAGAATACCACTCGTCTTCTTGGAACGTTAATTTTTCAAGATCAGCGGCTGTGGGCTCTGATGGTAAATCAAATTGGCCTGTCGCAGGGTCAAGTGGAGCAACAACTTGACGATAGTCTTCCCAACGAAAGCCACCACTAATACGCCATGTATTGTCGATAAACCAGTCAACTTCAAGATAATAAGCATCTATTAGTTGAGCCGAAAGATAATCGTCACCCATAACCGAAGTATCGCGAATGATGGTTTCATTACCGTTTAGCGGGTGATTTAAAATAACATCGTCGGTTAATATGTTATTAAGTTGATGTCCCGTTAAATCAATATCTTTAAAGGCTAACGTATTCACATCGATTCTACGCGCAAAGGCGTTACGAGATTTTTCTATAAAATCACCACCGGTTTTTATTTCTAGCTCAGATCTGTCGAACATTAGTGGCAATGAAATGTTAAAACCGTAGTTTTCAACATTGTCTTCTAAATCTTGAAAACTATAGCGAGCCGCTGTTGTGGCTTTACGTAAACTACTTTCGTTAACAAGATCAAACTGACCATTTTCATCCGAGTCACTAAGAATGTAACGCGTTGAAATATTGCCAGGAGCATAACGGCTTGAACGTGCGTCTGAATATTTCCAATCAAGACCAATATTCCATAACTTAGGGAAATTGTGCGTGCCGCGAAACTGGTTTGCGATCATTTCTCGCTCTTCGTAAGTTACTTCGGTGTCACGAACGCGTAAACCATCACTCAGTAACACGTTGTTGGTGTTACCCAGTTTGTTTTTAATTTTGTCAGCGGTATCACGCAGTGCGATTAAGCTATAATCGAAACGGTGGTTTCTATCATATTCAAGCCCTAGGTTTAACATGCCTGAAAATTTCACCGAGTGTTCTGTAGTATCTACTTGGTCAAAGCCTCGAACTAGGCTCCATGATTCATCGGTGTTTATACGAAAATCTTGTCCTTCGTACTGTTCACTGACTTGCCATTCGTTGTCATAAGATAATGATGCCAGGTAGCCCCATTGATATTTACCACTATCGAAACGATCGCCAAGGGCAAGATCAACACCAAAATCTGGCGCAATGCTTTCAATAACTGGATCGTAGTCACGATTAAGTTGTGCAGCTATTTCTGAATTTTGCGTTTGGCTTAAATCTGACAGAGGAGAGTGGCTATTCCAAAGTGACATTAATGCTTTTGGCGCAGCGCGTGTTCCGTCGTCTTGTCCACGCCAATCATCACTACCACCATTGTAGGTATAGCCGTCGTCAAAATTATTTGAATTTCCGCCAATATTGCCTGACATATTAAACATAAAGTCAGTAGGGATTGATTTAAGGCGAATATCGACATTACCACCACCAAAATGCGCGGGCATAGAGGGTGAGTATGATTTTTGCACTGATAACGATTCAATAATAGATGCCGGAAATAAATCTAATGGAATAACGGTACGTGTTGGATCTGGGCTCGGTACCGAGGCACCGTTAAGTTGCGTACTTGAGTATCGCTCACCGAGTCCACGGACATAAATAAACTTACCGTCGACAAGTGTTACACCTGTTACTCGACGTAAAGCTGCGGCAGCATCGCTGTCGCCTGTGCGTGAAATTTGTTCGGCACCTAAAATATCAGCAACAAATGCTTGGTTTCTGCGTTCTTCAATAATGGCGCTTGCGGTACCTTTTAGGCGACTCGCTTTTACCACAACTTCTTCTATTGCAGTGTCTTGTACTGCTAAAGCGTCAGTTGACTCTTCTGCAGTTGCCGTTAGTGATGATACGCTGGCTAATACGGCAATAGCTAAGCTGCTTAACGTAAAACGCTTTTGGCTATAACTGTTTAGTTGTGTGTTCATAGTTAACCTCTAGAGAATGGCTAATCCGATTCTTGTCTTATACAAGCTGGATTAGTAGTCAGGTATTAAATAACGTGAAATCTTTATGATTAAGTGATGGTTGCAAAAATGTGCAACCATCACTATGTAGTTAAAGAGTTTTACTGATTATTATTCAAGACCAACTGTCCAACCTGCAGTCCAGTCGTTTTCAGCACTCACTGCGCCAATGTGATTAGCATTGTCAAAGAAGCTATTTCCTGTGAAGTCTTTAGGTGTTGTGGTATCAATAGTGAATACACCATTTAATACCGCTGGCATATCTGCAGCTTCACTGTTGTTGGTATCTATTGTTGCGAACCAATTGGCTAGGTCAAATTCCGCGTCGCTTGAATCTTGACTATTTTTGAAGCTTTCACTACAAGCAACTACCGAGTTGGTCATTACCGTTTCAGCCAATTTAGCTTGATCTACCGTTAAGCCAGCTTCCATTTCGAAACACTCACCCATGCCTGTTGGACCCGTGATTACAAAATTGTGAAGTTGAGCTTTTGTTCCTTCTCGAAGGTAAACACCTTCAGAGTCGGCATCAGCAGTATCAAACGTATTACCTATAACGGTCATGTTAGCAATTGTTGGGTTTGACTGTGGTTGTTTGTTCGGTGTTGAACCATCGTTATCAGCTTCAATTGCACGGTTAGCAGGGCCATTTTCTGGATCATGCTTCACTAATACATATTGTAAGTTACCGCGGAAACCATTGTCCCAATCAACACTGTCGTCTTGGTTTGAGGTAAGCACAACATACTTAAGGTTCACTGTACCACCGAAGAATTCGATACCGTCATCAGCATTTTCATGTACTTGGATATATTCAACCGTTGTACCTGAACCTACACCGCCAAAAGTAATTCCGTTTAATTCATTGTCTGGGGCAATCTCATAGCCGGCGTGTTTAACCACTACGTAGCGTAATGTACCTGAGCTGTCTGAATCATTCGTTCCACCAAATACTGCACCGTCTGCTGCACCTTCAATTTGAAGAGCACAGTCACTACCATCGCTTGGACATTTGTTAGATTGTGCATTACCCAATAAAACGATACCGCCCCATTGACCGGCACCCGTCTCTTCGCCGAGCATATCTTGGCTTGACGTGAAAGTAACAGGTTGTGATGCTGTACCGTTGGCATGGATTTCTGAGTCGCGACTTACGACTAAGTAATCACCACCTGAACGACCAAATATTGTCGTTCCCGCTTCAATAGTTAACGTAGCGGAATTTGCTTTATCTTCACCAACAAATACCGGACCGCTTAATGCGTAAGCGTTATTGGCTGTTAAGGTTAAATCACTGGTAATAGTACCGCTGATTTCACAGGTAATGGTTGTGCCATTAAATGATGATATTGCTGTTGTGCCAGTTGGGCAGCCCTGCGCTTCTGCTTGTGCGGTAACTACACCACCACCAAAACCAAATGCCCATCCTTGACGCCAGTCTGTGCTGCCGTCAAATGCACCGATATAGTCAACAGAATCAAAGAATGCGTTTTGTGTATTCGCAACGTCTTGGCCTGCATCTGCTGCTATCAATAATGAGTTGGCATCTGGAATGCCGTTTTCATCTAATAATATTGAGGTGCTAATAGTGTTTGACGTTTCTGCGGTAAACCAAGCTTCTAAATCTAGTAAGGTAGAACCATCAGACGCTTTGGCATTTTTGAAGTTTTCGCCGTTTGAGCAAGCCATAACCACATTTTGCATCACAATTTCACCGCTATTTGCATTGTCAACGGTTACAGAAGAAGTATCACCACCTTCAAATTCCATACACTCGCCCATTTCGCTAGGACCAGTGACTACAGTATTGAAAATTTTAGCCGCAGTACCTTCACGCAAGTAAATGCCTTCTGAGTCTGTGTCAGCGGTATTAAAATTGTTCCCAATTATAGTCATATTGGCTAAGGTAGGGTTCGATTGAGGTTCTTTGTCAGGCGAAGAACCATCGTTGTCTGCTTCGATAGCGCGGTTGGCAACACCAGCATTTTTAGCGTGTTCAACATAAACATGTTGCATCATGCCTTTAAAACCATTATCCCAATCAATGCTGTCGTCTTGGTTAGCTGTTAACACTAAATGCTTGACGTTTACCGCACCGCCAAAAAACTCTACACCGTCATCAGCATTTGAGTGCACTTGAATGTAATCAACCGTAGTACCTGAGCCTACACCGCCAAAAGTAATACCATTTAATTCATTGTCGGGTGCTATTTCATAACCTGCATATTTAACCACAACATATTTTAAAACACCTGAATCATCTTCCCAATCAGTACCACCAAATACAGCGCCTTCACCTACGCCTTCGATTTGAAGTGCACATTCGCTGCTATCTGAAGGACATTTGTTAGAAGGAGCATTACCTAATATTACCATGCCACCCCATTGGCCAGCTGACGTTTCTTCACCTTTAACATCTTGCAGTGAGGTCATGATGATAGGATTAGATTGAGTACCTTCTGCCATGATTTTTGCGTCGCGATGAACAACAACGTAGTCGTTACCTGATTGACCAAATAATACCGTACCAGGTTCTACGGTTAACGTAGCGCCTGCCATTACTTCCAAGCCACCATTTATTGCGTAGAAAACCGCTTTACTGTTTGCAGAAGCAACTAACGTTGTATCTGTGGTAATGGTGCCATCAAGTACTTGAACTGAAACGTCAAATCCTAAAGCGCTTGACACTTCCAACGCTAAACTTGAGCTTGCTTTACCTGGCAACTCTATAGAGCTATCTACAGGTGTGGTTGCTGGGTTGCTAATATTGGTATCGCCAACTGAGTTGTCTACAGTAGATGACAAATTGATGTCACTGCCACAACCAGCCAAAATTAGTGCACCTGCAATTGTTGTTACTTTAAAAAGAGATTTTATTTGCATTTCGATCTGCCCCGCAGAAATTATTGAAAGGTTTGAGTAAAGTTGCGGCTATGCTACGGAGGAAAAATGACAGAAATGTTTTAGAAATATGTATTTTTTGTTTAGGAAAGATGACAGATAAATGACAAAAGAACGAATCATCCTTTGTTTGTAACCTGTTGCTTTAATTTGTCACTTTGGAATACTTTAACGAAAAGTTCTTTGAAGAGTGGCTGATGTGCCATTGTGCTTTTGTTGCTACTGAGTAAGCTATTTAGTTGTTGAAAGAGTGTAGAGGTAATAACAGATAACTAAGTTTACTGAAAGTTTTGATGGCAGAAATAACCATCAAGCTAAATCTCATAATAGCTTCTTTAGTCATATTATAAAGCATATTATTAAGTATAGTCTCCAGTACTTTTACCCTAGTTGATATAACGCACATTCAAGTTAATGCATTTGGTTTGTCATATTTATGTCATCATTAATTCATTATTTTGCCATATAAATTGCCTAGTCTTTTTTCATTTTTAAATAACTATACTAAACCAAGGCGAAATGATGTTAAAAAATAAAAAGTATAAGGTAGAGCTACTCACAATAGCATTATTGGTGGGGTTAACTGGATGTAATCTCGACGGCGATAATGGTGAACAAGGTGTCGATGGCGCTCAAGGAATACAGGGTGCTGTTGGTACTAGTGGTACTGACGGTAAGAACTTACCCCGCGCATTAAATGTTGAAGTAGTTGGTCGATTTGCTACAGGTATATACGGTAAAAGTGCGGCAGAAATTGTACAGTTTCATAAAAATTCCAATTCTGCTTTTGCCATAAATAGCGCCTCTAATCAAATTGAAGTTATCAGCTTAACTAACCTTTCAACAACTGAAGTAGGTAATCCTATAGCTGATGAAAGTTTGAGTTCTAATGCTTTTACTTTTCCGTTTAGTGTGCTGGTAAAAAACAGTGATGGGGTAGAAAAAAACATGCTGTTAGGCGCTGTTAATTCAATTGCGATTAAAGGTGACTTGTTAGCAATTGCTATTGAAGGTGAAGTCAAACAAGCGCATGGCGCTATTTTATTTTATAGCTTAAATGAGAGCGGTGAAGGCACGTTTATTAAAGCAGTAGAAGCTGGCGCTTTACCTGATATGGTCACTTTTACGCCAGATGGTAAAAAGGTATTAGTCGCTAATGAAGGCGAACCAAATGCAGATTATTCAAATGACCCCGAAGGCTCCATTTCTGTCATTTCTGTTGTTGATTTGATGCCAGCTGATGTTTCTATGACTATTAATTTGGGATCAGATATTGTATTTAGTGATGATACCTTATCGCCTGAAGACTATAATACCGATGAAAAAAGACTCGCTATTTTATCTGAAGCGGGTGTTAAGTTCGCAGGACCAATAGGAAATACCGTCGCTAAAGATTTAGAGCCCGAATATATAACCACCTCAAGTAATAGTGAAATGGCTTATGTTTCACTTCAAGAAAATAATGCTATCGGTATTATTAATCTTAACGATTTAACCATTGAAGTAAAAGCGCTTGGTTATAAAGATTGGGGCAAGTATCAATTAGACTTTACTAATAAAGACGAAGTACCTGAGTTTAAGAGTATTCAAGGGCTATATGGCATGTATCAACCTGATACTATTGCTTCATATTCTTGGAATGGTTCAACATTTATTGTTTCTGCCAATGAAGGTGATGCAAGAGACTATGACGGTTATTCTGAAGAAGTTCGTGTTAAAGATATCATTGACCCAGATGAGCTCAATCAAACATTGTCAACAGAGTTACAAAGTCAGTATGACGAATCTGGCGGTGAAAACTATTTAGGACGTTTAAAAGTAACGACGGCTATAGGTGATAAAGACCAAAATGGTGAGTTTGAAAAATTATTTGCTTATGGCGCTCGTTCATTCTCCATTTGGGATAAAAATATTAATTTAGTCTTTGATTCTGGCGATGATTTCGGCAAAATTTCTTCCGCTATTCTTGGCAACAATTTTAATGCCGCACATACCGAAAATACAGGCGATAACCGCTCTGATGATAAAGGAGGTGAGCCTGAAGCGATTGATGTTGGAGAAATAGAAGGAAGAATTTACGCTTTTATCTCTCAAGAGCGAGCGGGTGATTTATTTGTTTACGACATTACAAACCCCTTTAATACCGCTTTTGTCACACATTACAATAACCGTGATTTTACTGTTGATTACGAAATGGATGATGATTTAGCTGATCCTTGTGATAGCAATGAAGGTATGGATTGTACTCAAGTAAATATGGCCGGAGACTTAGGTCCTGAAAGTATCAAATTTATAGCAGCATCAGACAGCCCTACCAATAACCCATTACTCATTATTGGTAATGAAGTCTCAGGAACCGTTACGGTTTATCAAGTTACTGAGCAATAGAAAATAGAACTATCGACAGAAATTTCAATTCATTGTTCATAAAAGCCTGCTAAGCAGGCTTTTATTGGCTGAGCGTTAGTAAATACGTAACCATTTACTGCGTAAATACAATCATAATGAAAGACGATTAAGTTGCACTATAAAAGTCCTATGCATCAAAATAAGCAACTTTAAGCTTCTTCACGAAGCAC
>TARA_R110000765_G_scaffold37747_3_pt1 | contig 14101 bp, 13 predicted proteins | sample TARA_R110000765 | Tara Oceans TARA_R110000765 (sample SAMEA4398168) | marine metagenome | biome: Polar Biome; feature: [MES] marine water layer (ENVO:01000295) within the mesopelagic zone...; material: water (ENVO:00002006), including particulate matter (ENVO:01000060) such as...... | reverse complement strand
AGCTGATATTCAGAGGGCGATGGCCCGTTTCAGACAAATCCGTTAGTGAAAATCGCGACTTGGGAAGAGCTGTTTCGCCTGATCACGGGGATGTATAGCACGAGGCTGCAGGCGTTTTCGTGGGGCATCATCGGCTTGTGGTTGGGTGATGCCTATCACATCTTCCATGGGGTGTCCGAGCCTACCGAGATGGTGCGAAATGTCTTCAACCGTTTGCGCAATCACATGCACGACAATGCCCTCGCGTTGGACGTGGCCAGTGACCCGAAGCAAGCGCCCGTTCATGACAGCGGGGCGAAACTGCTTATAGACCTTTTGCCAAACCACTACATTTGACACACCTGTTTCGTCCTCCAGCGTCAGAAATATCACGCCTGATGCGGTGCCCGGACGCTGCCGCGTAATCACCAAGCCACACACCGAAATACGCCCACGTTCAAGTGGCCCTAAAGGCACGTCTGGCAGGGCGGCATGCGGTGTCAGCCCCGTCATTTCTGGGCGTAAAAGCTCCATTGGGTGAGCTTTGAGAGACAGCCGCATAGCCACGTAATCTTCTACCACTTCTTCACCGAGATGCATCGCGGGTAAGGTCACGGGGTTTTCGTGAATGCCTTCGCCTTCAATCAGATCATTGAACAAGGGCAAAGGTGCGTTGCCTTTTATGGCCTTCACAGCCCAAAGCGCATCGCGCCGCCCCATTCCAAGACCCGTATAGGCATCCGCTTCGGCCAAGCGCTCCAGCACCGCAGGCGGCAGACCTGCCCGTAACCAAAGCGCTTCTGGATCAGGGTAGCCATTGCCCCGGGCGGCAACGACCCACGCGGCATCTTCCTCTCTAAAGCCTTTGATCTGACGAAATCCCAGTCGCAACGCCAGCGATCCATCACTGCGTTTTTCAAGCGTGTTATCCCAATCGCTGGTGTTCACACAGATGGGGCGCACTTCGATGTGATGCTCGCGGGCATCGCGCACAATCTGGGCTGGAGCGTAAAAGCCCATGGGCTGGGAATTGAGTAATGCACAGGCAAAAGCTGCGGGATGATGACATTTGAGCCAAGCTGATACATAGGCGAGCATGGCGAAGGCGGCCGCGTGACTTTCGGGGAATCCGTATTCGCCAAAGCCTTCAATCTGGGAAAAGCAGCTTTCGGCAAAGGTGTTTTCATAACCCCGTTCTAACATGCCACTGATGAATTTTTCACGTAACTGGCCAATGGTACCCATCCGTCGAAACGTCGCCATGGAGCGGCGTAACTTGTCGGCTTCACTGGGTGAAAACCCTGCCGCAACCACGGCAATTTGCATGGCTTGCTCTTGGAATAATGGCACGCCAAGCGTTTTGCCAAGCACCTCTTCCAGCGCTTTGGAGGGAAAGGCGATAGGTTCGTTTCCCTGTCTGCGATTGATATAGGGGTGTACCATACCCCCCTGAATAGGACCCGGACGCACGATGGCAACCTCGATCACCAAGTCGTATAATTTGCGCGGCTGCATACGCGGGAGAAAGTTCATCTGCGCGCGACTTTCTACCTGAAACACACCAATTGCGTCAGCGACACAGAGCATATCATAGGTCGGCGCGTCGTTTTGGGGCACGCTTGCAATGCTATAATTCCTGCCTCCGTGCTGTGCGATCAGGTCAAAGCTCTTGCGGATACAGGTGAGCATTCCAAGCGATAGAATATCAACCTTGAGAATGCCCAAAGCATCAATGTCATTCTTGTCCCATTCAATGATCGTGCGGTCATCCATGGCGGCGTTTTCAATAGGGCACAGTTCATCCAAACGCCCTTTGGTAATGATGAACCCGCCTACATGTTGGCTCAGGTGGCGCGGAAATCCGATGATCTCGCCAATGAGTTTGATGGTTTGCGCAAGACGCGGGTCAGAAATATCAAGGCCTAGCTGTTTCACACGCTCGGGGTCCGCGCCCCCATTGCTTGTGCCCCAGATTTGCCCTGACAAGTTGGCTGTAACATCCTTGGACAGGCCCATGACTTTGCCCACTTCAGAGATGGCCGCACGCGAGCGAAAATGGATCACGGTTGCGCAAAGCCCCGCACGGTGCCGCCCGTATTTGGTATAGATATGCTGAATGACTTCTTCGCGACGCTCATGTTCAAAATCGACATCTATATCCGGCGGCTCGCCGCGGTGCTCTGACACAAACCGTTCAACCACCATGGTAATAGTCTCGGGGCTGACATCGGTTATCCCCAGCAGGTAACACAAGATGGAATTGGCCGCGGACCCCCGTCCTTGGCACAGGATACCTTGGGACCGTGCGAACTGAACAATGTCATGAACCGTGAGAAAATAAGCGGGGAAATCAAGCACCTTGATCAGTGCCAGTTCTTTTTCCATCTGCGCTATGGCACGCGCAGGTGCGCCATTGGGATAGCGGGTTTTAAGGCCCTCAGCTGCCAGCCGCGCCAAGCGCTCTTGGGGCAGTTCATCGCTTGCGATCTCATCGGGGTATTCATAGCTCAGTTCAGACAGACAAAAGCTGGACTTGGCCGCGATCTGGGTCGTGCGGCGCAAAGCCGCGGGGTGGCGGACGAACAGGCGCTTCATATCGGCCTCGGGTTTGAGACGACGTTCAGCATTAGGCAGGGCACGTGTGCCTATTTGGTCGATAATGATTTGGTCGCGCAGGCAGGTTAAAACATCTGCCAATTGTCGACGTGATCCGTGATGCATCAATACATCACCCACCGCCACCATTGGCGCTGCGGTGCGATGCGCAAGCGTGGCGCAGGCATCGAAATATCTTTGATCGCTGCCATCATAACGCGGCGCGGCCCCAACAAATACATCTGCGGGAAAGTGTTTCTTAAGCGTGGCTATTTCGGCCTGACTGACGTTTAGCGCCTGTTGCGGCAAGGCAATCAAGCTCATACCTGAGCAGCCTTGGACCATATCGCGCTGGTCTAGATAACAGTCGCCTTTCGGCGCACGCCGTTTGCCAAGGGTCAACAACCGTGTCAGCCGCGCATAGGCGGCGCGGTCTTGGGGCAAAGCAATCCAATGAGTATCGCTATCGCGCAAAATCAGCCGCGCCCCGATGATCAGTTTTGGCAGCGGTGCATCATTTCCAAATTCGCGGCGCAATTCCTTTAGTGCAGAATAGGCCCGCACGACCCCTGCCAGTGAATTATGGTCTGTGATGGCTAAGGCATTCAAACCCAATGCCGCGGCACGTGTGACTAATTCCTCTGGGTGCGAAGCCCCGCGCAAAAAGGTGAAGTTGGACGTGCAGCACAGCTCAGCATAGCCAGGGTCCAAGGATGGGTTTCGCGCGTTCACGGGAATTCACCTTGCACAAACCAGTTGGGATTTTGCGGCGTGTAGAACAACCACAAGCGTCGGCCCTGCGTGGTGTCCACTTTCCAATAATCACGCACACCCGACCGCCAATTGTCATCGGGCAACCACCATTCCGGTGCAATACGCTCAGGCCCTGTCGCGCGTCCTGTGGTCAAAGACATACGCCGCCACCGAAACTGTGCAGGAGGCTGCGACCCAATGGCTGCAATGGGTTCTGGCTTGAAAAGGCGTAAAGGACGCGGGCGTAAATGGGACCAAGATCCCGTTGCATGACTATAGGCAGCGGGTGCAATCTGAAAACTGCGCTCAGGAATATGGCTATCCGCAGGAAGGTAGCGTTGGATGTTCTCAAGCCCGATCCTGTTACCAAGGCGCGTTATCAAATCCTCCAACCCATCAAGGCGCACAGGAGTGGCAGAGGTGATTTGCGCGTTCGAAAGGCGCTCAACCTGCGTGGCTTCAAGCCGTAACTGATCAATGCCAAAGCCCGCATCCACAGCAGCAATGCCACGTTCAAACAGGGGTAAAATACGGAAAGCATCACGCATCGGGGCTGCAAGACGCAGTTCGACCTGGTGGGCACCTTGATCCACGCGCCGCAAGGTCAATTGTAATCGCCGTGCGCCCATAGCTTGGTCTTTTAGTTTTTCGCAAAGCTGCTCCAGCAACCGTTTTGTGCCCGCCATCACATCCGCACTTAGACCTATCGGTTCGGGCAATGTCATGCGCACGGCATAGTGTGGGGTCTCGCCTATAGGTGTCACCATCTCGTCTTGCGCGCCCATTGCCTGATCAAGGCGCAGCATCACATTCGGCCCGAAACGGCGCGTAATGGTTGCACGGGGCAGAGCCAAAAGGTCTGAAATTCTGCGCAACCCAAGCCGCTGCAACGCAGTGTCGGCCTTGCCATCAAGACGCAAGGCCGCGACGGGTAAAGATGTAATGTCGGCACCGGGATGCGAAGCGTAATGCGTAAGCGCCCAAGCCGCACCGCGCGTGTCAGCAGCGGCAATGCGTCCATTTAGCCCAGCACGGGCGAACCGATGACGCATGTCGTCTAGCATCTGGGCCTCGCCACCAAAAAGATGTGTTGACCCCGTGGTGTTGAGTATCAGGCCGTCAGTGCCATCCAAGCCCACCCAAGGGCAGTATCGTTTGCCCCACCGGGCAAGCAGGTGCAAAAACCGTGCATCAGCAAGGGTATTGGCAGGTTCGCTGCGCAGGTCGGGGCAATAGGCGCGGGCATCTGAAAACCCCATGCCGCGATACAGGCCTTGCACCTCAGCCGCTTGGTTCAGGCAATAGATGCGGTCTGTGTTTTTCTCGTGATGGATCACTGCAAAAGGACGGTTAGCATTGGCGGTTTCCATCGCGCGTGCACGTAGAACCCTATCGCTGGATAGGCGGGGAAACCACACTGATACGACGCGTTTGCGCATTCCACTTCACAGTCCAAGCCGACAATGTTCCTGATTTGTTCTTTATAAGTTTCCAAGATTGCAGTGTCGAGTCCTCAGCCGCGTTGCTTTCATCAAAAACCGGCGCGCAGTGCCATCTGGTCTGAGCGGCGTTGTTGCCCATCCCCTCGGGCAAGATACAAAGACCCGTCGCGTTGCCTGCTTGAGCGGCCAGTTGCAAGCGCCGTCCCTCCGTCAGTCCGATAGGCTGAGTAATCTGGGCAATGACAAGTGCCACATGCCCTGAACGCAAAGCTTCCTCGGTTGAAGCTAGCACATCAATATGGCTGGGAGCCTGCGCAATCAGGAGATGCTTTGGATCAAGGTAAGAACTAAACCCGACCGGATTGATCTGATGCCCGTCCCATGCCTCGCGTACCCACAGCGCAGTTCTGCCATTCGCACTACAAAGCTGTCCCGCCAACGCGAATGCAAAGGCATGCGCAGAGGCCCCGCACACCTCATGGGTTCGGGTATTCTTGAGGGGGAAGTGAGATTCGAAATGGATCATGGTGGCGATCATACACGGTCACCTGCTCCCGTGAAATGTCCGGCATTTAGGGTTTCGCCCTGCGCTGAAAGGTGTACCGTTGAATCACCCCGGGTTTGTCGGAGACCGTCAGGCAGGTAAATCGCAGCGCATTCGCAGCCATGGCATTGCGGCTTGCCAAATCAGCATAAAAGGCGGGCACTTCCTGCCACGCCATCGCTTTGTGGGGTTTTACTTTTACCTTCACCTTGGGCAAAACCTGAGCCTCTTTGACAAAGGTTACAGGGTTCTCCCCCGACCGAAACCCTTTCGATCGCGCCACGTCCAGCACTACCTTTAGTCGTTGTGCTAAAGGCTTTGCCGTTTCGTGTTTTTCTGTCCAAATCGGCGCTATGCACATCGTCACTTCAGGCTGGTCGATGCTATCAATCGGCATCCGCCCGATCTTGGGAAAAGCATAGTCGCGTAGCGTGTTTATCCACTGCTGCCCATGCTTTGCGTTCTTCCAGGTCGGCATCCGGTTGATATGCACCTGTTGAGCGACCTCTTCGAACGTTGGGATATCGCGAGCGGCGTTGAAACGTGGGTTCAAACCTTGTTTGGCCATGCGGCGATATTCGAGCGCCCGCTCACGCGCCTGGTTGATCGTGACGATATCAGCGCCGCCTAGGCCGAAGTCAGTGCGCAAGGGCGCGCCCTTTTTATTCTTCTGACCCTTCACGATCACTCGAACGATCTAACGTCGCGCACCTGAGGGGTCGACCACCAGATAAAGCCCATTGCCGTCGCCATGCCGCCCAGTGCCGAGGTCCTCGACCAGATTCTTCGTCAATTTTCCAGATAGGGCCATCTACAAAATACCACATTCCATACCACTTAAGGAAATAATTTAGACACTATCGAAAGAAACTCAAGGCAATCGTGAAGTCACATCACGCCGATGAAAACATAAAAAAGGCCGCTCAAAGCGACCCATTGAAATCCAATAAACATGTATGGTGGCGGAGGAGGTGTCCGCCCAGCCGCATTCCAACAAATTCCAGTAACGTATCAAATTCAATAACTTAAAACCTATACAGGTCTTGATTGTTCCAGTGCTGCCCCCCATATTCCAGACAGAAATGGGGGACGGGATGGCGGACGCGAAAACAGCAATCGAACGAACTGAACCTAGCAAGCGGGCGGAAAAGGCGCTGTCCGCTGCTTTCGTGCGCACTGTGACTGTCCCCGGCAAATATACTGATGGCCACGGCCTGCTTCTCAAGGTCGATATGTCCGGTGCAAAACGTTGGGTGCAGCGCATCATGATACGCGGCAAGCGAACAGAGATAGGTATGGGCAGTGCATCGCTTGTCACTTTGGCAGAGGCGCGAGAAGCTGCCCTACAGAACCGCAAGCTTGCGCGGGCGGGTGGCGACCCCCTGCAATCTAAACGCGCCTCAGAGGCTTTGCTGACCTTTGAGGAGGCATCCCGCAAGGTTCACAAAATCCACGAACCGACATGGCGAAACAAGAAACACGCGGCGCAATTCATATCGACGCTGGAAACCTACACCTTCCCCCGCATCGGTAAGTTGAAAGTTTCAGAAGTGACCACTGCGGATGTGCTGGCCGTGCTGCAACCCATTTGGCTAGAAAAGCCCGAAACAGCGCGGCGTGTACGTTAACGCATCGGCACCGTGATGAAATGGGCTGTGGCGAACGGATGGCGACAAGACAACCCAGCGGAAGCTATCGCCCAAGCCCTGCCCAAACAGGACAAGACCCAAGCGCACCGCAAGGCGCTGCCCTATAACTTGGTGTCAGAATTTCTCGACGCCCTCAAAGAATCGAACGCGGGGGATGCCACCAAGCTGGCATTGGAACTGCTTATTCTAACAGCTTCTCGGTCTGGGGAGGTCCGTTTGGCAGAATGGTCCGAGATTGATTTAGACCAAGCCGTCTGGACACGCCCAGCGCACCGCATGAAAGCCAAGAAAGAGCATCGCGTCCCCCTATCGCCCCGCGCTGTTGAGTTGTTGCTACAGGCCCGCAAATATGGGTCTGGCGATGGTCTGGTGTTCCCCGGCACCAAACACGGCAAGCCGCTGTCTGACATGACGCTATCAAAGCTGACCAAGGCGCTGGGCTATGATGTGGACGTGCATGGGTTTCGCACCTCGTTCAAAACGTGGACCCAAGAACGCACCGCCCCGCGATGTATCAGAGGCCGCGCTGGCCCATACGGTGAAGGATAATGCAGAGGCGGCTTATGCGCGGTCTGATTTTTTTGAGAAACGGCGTTCCCTGATGGATAAGTGGGGCATATTCATTGCGGGTTCCTCAGCAAAAGTGGTCGCGCTATCGGCCTAGTCGCAACACGAAGCGCCCGCCGAAAACAAAGACACAACATCTGGTGCCAACTCTTGTGATGTGCAGAGCAATCTTGTAGTTTCCAAGCTATGCCAATGCTGAGTAAACACACTTGATCTGCCCGGAAGGGTACTTCACCCCAAAGATGCTAGAAACTCGCTTCGAAAAAGCGCTCTCTAGCGACCGGATTTCTCCGCAGGTTTTCGCCTCTGCGGGCGGCAACTTCGACCGAGTGCCACCAAATGACCGCGCCGCTGTGATGCGGATTTGCACTGTCCTTCTTGTTCAGCGCTTCTTGGAAATGAACCGGAGTGACCTTTTGGTGTACACTCCGAGCAGGCTTTCACCACTTAAAATCGACAGCTGGATATTGAGGACAGCAGGTAAATTGCCCAACGCTCTGCCCGAAAGCGCTCAACAAGCGGAGAAGTCGCTGGACGCAATATGCAACGTCTATCCCTTCCTCTCTGTAAACGAGTGGTCGATCTCCTCTTGTTCGACTGTCTTAACACCCATCGCATTGAGCAAGGCAGAAACAAAGTGTTTGGAAGTAATTGACGGATGGTCTTTGTGCCTATCGGACAACAACCTTCCCACTGATTTCGGAGCGAGTACTAAAAGCATAGCGGCGCAAATGGCGCGCGATGCTATCGTCAATGGCGATAAAAAAAGAGGACCGGGGAGAACGAGCAAGGCGGATGCCTTGGTTGATCGCCTAAAGAGGCTTTATCCGAAGGGCATTCCAAACAAAACGGCCAATGAAATTACTCGGGACTTGGGTAAGGATAAACCAATAGATTTTTCGGACACCACGTTGCGAAAAGCTTTGAGCCAAGTAAAAAATACCACACAAACAATATATTAGATCGTTTTTTTTTGCGGGAAATAATTTCTGCAATTTACTTATAGCGCGACCAACATTGTTTTCCTCTAACGTTCAGTAACAGCCACACTGAGCCGAAAGGAATTGATATGACCGAACACCACCTCAGACGCCCCGCCGTCGAAGCGGCAACTGGCCTTAGCCGATCCAGCCTATATGCGATGATGGACACAGGCGACTTCCCCCGCCCCGTCCGCATCGGCAAGCGCGCCGTAGCATGGCCCGAAAGCACCGTAACCGCTTGGCTGGCATCCCGTCCTACCGCTGACCGTTTTGGATAAATCAACGCCCACGCAGCAACGAAACTGACGCGGGCGCTGGGTCGTATAAGCAACTCCCACATAACCCGCTGAACCCCACCTCGTAAAGGATTCAGTAAGATGAAAATCCAACTAACACTCAATTTGAGTGAACAACCCCGCACGCTCAATCTCAAAGGCCGTTTAGGTTGGGCAACAGTGAAACTTGTCGAAGCTGGCGCGAAAGGCGTCACGCCCATTACACACCCCGCGCCAAGATGGAGTGGCTACGTGTTCGACTTAAGAGAACTCGGCATCCCTATCGAAACCATCATGGAGCCGCACGAAGGCAACTATCCCGGCCAGCATGCACGTTACGTTCTATCCTGTGACGCTCAGGTGCGGGCGTTAGGGTCTGAGGTGCTGACATGAGGCCCGAACGCACCTCGCCACCCCTGCTACCTCTCACGCCCCTTGAGCGTCACCTAATTCACAGGCACAACCTGCCAGACCATTGGGCACGCACCTATAACGAATTACGCGGGGGGCATCGCTAATGGGGAAAAGCAAACGCAAGCCGGATAAAGAGCAATACGTGAACCTGCCCTATGCGCAGTTAAAGTCCGACGCATGGCGGTCCCTTTCGGGGGCCGCTATCAAGGTCTGGCTGGAACTGCACACGCGCTTTCACGGCGGCAACAACGGAGATGTGAGGCTGTCTATGAATGAAGCAGTGAAGGCGCTTGGCATGTCGAAAGGCACGGTCCAACGCGCCTTTGTCGAACTTGAGGAAAAGGGATTCATTGCCCTCCAAAACCCTGGGAATTGGTATCACCGCAAGGCGCATGAATGGCGACTGACCACCAAGCGGATGCAGACCCCTAAAGGAGTCGACGTAGCAACGAACGATTGGCAGAAATGGCAGGCAAAAACAAAAGACGGTCCACCAGAGTACCCGTCACCATCACCCATCGGTCCACCTAGATACCCAAAGCCCGCTTATGGGTCCACCAGAGAACCCGTCAGGGCTATTTCAAAGGCGCGCTTGGGTACTCGGGTGGGACACTAATACTAACCACTCCCACTGAAGCGCAGTATGGCCCTTACCCCTACACCCCTTGGTGAAAAGGCTTTAGTGTGAACGCACCACCCTGTCCGGTCCCAATGCAAACAGGTTTTAGACTTTAATGGGGGGGGGTAGTATTAAACTATGGGCCGCATGAATTCATGACCGGAGTAAGCTCCAAAAAACGCTCAACCACAATTCAGGCAATGCAGATTTCAACGCATTGATTACCCTGAACTTGACTTATGATTTCGTAAAAATATCAGGAGGCACTGCATGGGCGGATATGGATCAGGACGCAGAGGCCACAAACAAAAGGCAGAACACATCAAGTCGCTGGACGTGAACCGCTTGCACCGCAAAGGCTGTCTTAGCCCCGGCAGGCGGGGGCATTGGATCTGGTCAAAGGAGGGCGCAGAAGTAGGACGTGTCGGCTATCATGCGACCGAACGCTATTTCGTCCTAGACTATAAAGTGCGCATCTATGGGGGCGATTGGGAAACCATCACGCAATCAATCCCCCTGACCTACGCAGATTGCCACTATGGCGGCACCCGCCCCTATTTCAGCTGCAACGGAATCGTCAACGGTCGGCATTGCACACGTCGCGTCGGCAAGGTGTTTGCCGGGGGCAAATACTTCCTTTGCCGCCATTGCTACAACGTCGCCTATTCCAGCCAGTCAGAACCGCGCTATGACCGCATGTTGCGCCGCGCCAAAAAGCTACGAACCGCGCTGGGCGGCGAACCCGGCAGCGCGCACTGGATAGCGGATAAGCCAAAGGGGATGTGGCAGCGGTCGTATCAAAGGAAGCGGTTTGAAATTGAGTGGTGCGAGGGCCAAGCAGACCGCCTTTTTCTCAGCAAATTCGCGCACCTTCTCAGCGCAGAGGAACGTGAGGTGTTTTTTGTGGAGTAAGCAACAAAGCCTTGTGCCGATACAATCTAAAGGGTTCTATCGGCCAACATTTTCTAAGGAAGAATTATGACACTCATTAGCGATTTTGTAGCGAAGGTGCAGGGCATCCACGCAACTGGAAACGCCACCGAACACTCATATCGCTCAGCAATCGAGTTTCTTTTTTCCGGTCTGGATGAAAAAGTTACCGCCTTGAACGAACCAAAACGAGTTCAATGCGGCGCACCCGATTTCATCATCAACCAAGGCGACATCGTTATCGGCCATGTCGAAGCGAAAGACTTGCACATCGGCTTGCGTGGTATGAAAGACGCCAACAAAGACCAGCAAAACCGCTACCGCAAAGCGCTTTCCAATCTTATCTACACCAACTGTCTGGATTGGGATTTTTACCGGGACGGAGAACTCTACGCCTCTGTCACCATTGCTGACTTGGTAATGGGCATCCAACCAAGCCCTGAGAAATACGCAGACCTTGAACACCTGCTACTCGACTATATCGCCCAGCGCCCGCAAACCATTACATCACCCAAGAACCTTGCCGAACGAATGGCGGGCAAGGCAATCCTGATCAAGGACGTGCTGCAAAGAGCACTCAAAGAAGATGAAAACTTGCAAACCGAACTGGCCGGGCAATACCGCACGTTCAAAGAGCACCTGATACACGATATCACACCAACCGACTTTGCGGATATCTATGCCGAAACCATCGCTTACGGCATGTTTGCCGCGCGCTTACATGACCAGACCTTAGACACCTTCGACCGCCAAGAGGCGCTGGAACTGCTACCCAAGTCCAACCCGTTCTTACGGTCCCTGTTTGGCTACATCGCAGGGCATGATTTAGACGAGCGGATAAAGTGGATCATTGACGACCTAGCGCGCGTGTTCCGCGCAGCGGACGTTGCCAAGCTGATGGAGAATTTCGGCAAGCTGACAGGCCAGAATGACCCCTTCCTGCACTTCTATGAGACCTTTCTTGCCGCCTATAACCCCGCCAAGCGTAAGGCGCGCGGCGTCTGGTACACCCCCGAACCCGTGGTCAACTTTATCGTGCGCGCGGTCGATGATGTGCTGCAAACCGAATTTGGCCTACCAGACGGGTTGGCCGATACGTCAAAAGTGACAATCCCTTGGGATACAGGGCAGACCGATAAAAAGGGCAAGCCCGTGATGATCCAGAAAGAGGTCCACCGCGTTCAAGTGCTGGACCCCGCCACAGGCACAGGCACGTTTCTGGCCGAGGTGATTAAACAAATTGCGCCCAAGGTCAAAGACGTGGCCGAGGGCATGTGGTCCCCCTACATCGAAAAAGACCTGATACCGCGTTTGCACGGGTTCGAGTTGCTGATGGCGTCCTATGCCATGTGCCATATGAAACTGGACATGATGCTGACTGAACTGGGCTATAAACCCACAGGCACCCCGCCCCGCCTTGGGGTGTATTTGACAAACTCACTGGAGGAAGGAGAGCCTTCAAATCAAACACTGCCCTTCGCGCAATGGCTTTCCAACGAAGTTAAAGAGGCGAACACAGTTAAGCGTGACATGCCGATCATGTGCATTGTGGGCAACCCGCCCTATCTGGGCGAAGGAGGTAAATCCGAGGGGTGGCTCGGCACCCTGATGGACGACTACAAGAAAGAGCCGGGGGGCAAAGCTAAGCTGAAAGAGCGCAATCCAAAATGGCTCAACGACCTCTATGTGAAATTTCTCCGCATGTCCTCCCATCTGATTGAGAAGAACGGCGAAGGCGTGCTGGGCTTTATCACGAACCACGGATACCTCGACAATCCCACCTTTCGCGGGATGCGCTGGCACCTGCTCAAAACCTTTGACAAGATTTATATTCTGGACCTGCACGGCAATGCGAAGAAAAACGAGGTCACGCCTGAGGGCAAGCCCGACAAGAATGTCTTTGATATTCAACAGGGTGTGGCGATTATCATTGGGGTAAAAAAGAAGGACGGCGGCGATGGTTTGGCCGAGGTCTTTCATGGAGATTTGTGGGGAGACAGGAAGAGCAAATACGTCAATCTAAATAAGCTCTCGATAGCCGACTTATCTAAGCCTGTGGAAACTCCCGCTCCACAGTTTTCTTTCGTACGGCGTGACTTTGCACTTATGGCAAAATACGATGCTGGCCTAGCAATCCGAGATCTTTTTCTTTGTGGTGTTTTAGGCTTCCAAACACACCGTGACCGTTTTGCTATTTCAGAAACTAAAACTGAAATTGCTAGTCGCCTTAATGATATGGCGGATGATTTCCTCACAGATGATGAATTTCATCGCAAGCACGGTACGAAAGATAATCGAGACTGGTCACTTGCCAAACAAAGACAGCTAGCGAGAACGGGCGCAGATTCTGAAACTACGATAACAAAATGCCTCTATCGTCCATTTGACGTTCGATGGTGCGATCTATCCTATCGAATGATGGATTATCCCAGAACTGAGATTGTTCAAAATGTTCTTAACAAAGAAAATCTATGCCTACTTGCCCCTCGGCAGTTAGCTAAAGCAGGCTATCAACACATTCTTGTTACCGATTTACCTGCCGAAAGCTGTGCAATATCTTTGACGACAAAAGAGCAAAACCAAGTTTTACCCCTCTACCTCTACCCCGACGAACAAGACCTAGACCAAACCCGCCGCGTCAACTTTGACCCCAAACTCTGGAAACAACTCCAAGCCAAGGCCACCCATCCGACCCACGGCATCCCCGACGAGATGCAGACCTTCGATTACATCTATGGTGTGCTCCACTGCCCCGCGTACCGCGACACCTATGCCGAGTTTCTGAAAATCGACTTCCCCCGCATCCCGTGGCCCGCCACGCCAGACGCGTTCTGGGATATCGCAGAAAAAGGCAACGTCCTACGCAAACTGCACCTGATGGACCCCGCCGCCGTCGGCAAAGCGCCCTATCCATTCAAAGGCGAAGGCGACGGCATGGTGGACAAGCCCGAACTCAAAGATGGCCACGTCTGGATCAACGAAACACAATACTTTGCCGATATTCCGCCAGTCTCATGGGAGTTCTACATTGGTGGCTACCAGCCCGCGCAAAAATGGCTCAAAGACCGCAAAGGCCGCGCCCTCAGCTTTGACGATGTGAGGCACTACCAAAGCATCCTCAAAATCCTGTCCGAGACAGACCGCATCATGCAAACTATCGAGATGACTTTCGAAGCCTGACCTTTTCCGCCCACTTTGGTTTGAAAAACAACCAGGATTATCCCGAACCCCGGGGGGGGGCGTACTGGCCATTATACCACCATGCAAATTCAAAATGGGGGTCATACTGGGGGACGCCAAAACTCCACAGCCCCATAAGTATATGATATAAAATGATAATATAATAGTTAA